>ERZ1034855.678-NODE-678-length-11859-cov-5.700525_pt1 | contig 11859 bp, 10 predicted proteins | sample MGYA00520699_ERZ1034855 | MGnify/ENA primary metagenome ERZ1034855 (study PRJEB33766, sample SAMN09781730) | gut metagenome | biome: gut microbiome | host: Homo sapiens | place: Madagascar | study: EMG produced TPA metagenomics assembly of the PRJNA485056 data set...
GTCGTGTGGTACAGCGCCGACGCCGAGGGCGATGACCTGCTGCCGCGTGCGACATACACGGCCGTGGGCGATGTCGTGCCGGTGCATGAACTGGCGCCGCAGATGCCGCCGCGGCTCTCGGCGTCCGCCTATGTGGGAACGCCGCTCGATGCCACCTATGGCGGCTCGGCGTTCTACGGCATCTACCTGACCGTGCGCTCGGGCGACACCATGGTGCGCGCGGGCGATCCCGCCTCGGTGGTGGGCGTGCTGGCTATCGTTGCCGAGCCCGACGTGCTGACGCACGAGGAGCGGACACTTGCCGATGCCATCGTGAGCGAAGGCGAGCTGGCACTCGATCGCGCCCGCGCCATGGAGGCCCGCGAGGAGGCGGCGGTGCTTGCCAAAAATGAGCAGCTGCGCGCCAATCTGCTGCGCTCCATCTCGCACGATCTGCGCACGCCGCTTACCAGTATTTCGGGCAATGCCGACGTGCTGCTCGATCAGGGCTCGACCGGCACCGCGGTGCTCGATGCCCAGACGCGCCGCGGCCTGCTGCTATCCATTCGCTCGGATGCGCTGTGGCTCAACGCCACCGTCGAGAACCTGCTTGCCATCACCAAGCTCGAGGGCGGCGGCATGCATCTGTCGACCACGCTCGAGCTTATGGACGATATCGTCGAGGAGGCGCTGCGCCATGTAAATCCGGCCGTGCGCGAGCACGACCTTAAGGTGGTGGCGAGCGATGAGCCGGCGCTCGTCAATGTCGATGCGCGCCTGATGGTGCAGCTGGTGGTAAACCTGGTGAACAATGCCATTACCTACACGCCCGCAGGCTCGCATATCGTGATCTCGATTGACGCCGGCGATGGACGCGTGGCGTGCTCGGTGGCCGATGACGGCCCGGGCATTGCTCCCGAGGACCGCGAGCGTATCTTTGAGTCGTTCTACACCGCCAACCATGGTTTGGCCGATAGCCGACGCAGTGTGGGCCTGGGGCTTTCGCTTTGCCGCTCCATTGCGCTGGCGCATGGCGGTAGCATAGAGGTTGCCGCGGCGGACCCGCACGGCTCGGTCTTTACGATTGAGCTTCCCGCCGCCGACGTTTCGTTTGATAAGGAGTAGCGCTGTGCCGAACTCTGCCGTAAAACCGCTCATCTTGGTCGTTGAGGACGATCCCGCCGTCCGCAATCTTATCGTCGCCGCGCTCGAGGCGCACGGCTTGCGCCATATGGCTGTGGAGACCGCCCATGCCGCTATCGCCGCCGCCTCGTCGCAGGCGCCGAGCATTGTGCTGCTCGATCTGGGCCTGCCCGATATGGACGGCGTCAAGGTGGTGGAGTCGGTGCGCACGTGGTCGGGCATGCCGATCATCGTGGTCTCGGCGCGCAGCGAGGACGCGGACAAGATCCGCGCGCTCGATGCTGGTGCCGACGACTACCTGACCAAGCCGTTTTCGGTCGAGGAGCTGCTCGCGCGCATTCGCACGACGCTCAGGCGCCTTTCGTATGCGCAAACGGGCGGCGTTGCCTCCGAGGGCTCGTTCGATACCGGTGGGCTGCATATCGATTTTGATGCTGGCATCGCCATGATGGATGGCGAGGAACTGCACCTGACGCCGATCGAGTACAAGCTCCTGTGTCTGCTGGCGCACAACGCCGACAAGGTGTTGACGCACCAGTTTATCCTGCACGAGATTTGGGGCACGGCGACCAAGAGCGACCTGGCGAGCCTGCGCGTCTTTATGGGCACGCTGCGCAAGAAAATCGAGTCCGACCCCGCGCATCCGCGCTATATCCAAACGCACGTAGGCATTGGCTACCGCCTAGTGACGCAGCCGTAACGGGGCGGGAGTAAGGGGTATAAGGGCATGAAGCTCGAGCTTGAAGTAAACGGACTGACGTACGATGCGTCCTTTCGCGATTGCGATGTTGAGGACGTTTTCAAGCCGTTGTTGACTGAATGGGCGAGGCTGCGTGAGTCGAACTCGCAGGGGCGCATCGTCATACTGCTTGCCGCGCCGCCCGGTACGGGAAAGACGACGCTTGCCCTTTTCTTGGAAAGGCTCGCCTCGACGATGTCCGATATGCCCAGGGTTCAGGCAATTGGAATGGATGGGTTCCATTACTCCAATGCCTATCTCGACAGCCATGTTGTTGAAGATGGAGAGCGCAAAACGCTGCGATCTCGTAAGGGTGCGCCGTTCACGTTTGATGTCGAGGCGTTATCCCATTCAATTTCCGACCTCCGCCATGTGGCGCCTTCTCCGTGGCCGGTCTATTCGCGAGAGCTCCACGACGTGGTTCCAGGTGTGATCAATATCACGGGTGAAATCGTCCTCATCGAGGGCAATTATCTTCTCCTCGACGAGCCCCGATGGCGGGATCTCGCCGCAATGGCGGATCAGACGGTCTTTCTTTCCGCGGATGAGCAGATGCTCCGCAACCGCCTCATCCACCGCAAGGTGATTGGTGGCGCGACGCGTTTGGAGGCGGAGGCTTGGTACGAGATGAGTGACGGAAGGAATGTTCGGCTGGTTCTCGACTCCCATGTTCCTGCAGACATCGAGCTCGCGCTCGATGCGCGTGGTTCGGTGAGTCGCGTGCAATAGCGCACCGTGAACGACCGTCTGTCGACTCTGTTGGGCTGTTACAGATTAAATTGTGTCGACAAGCCGCCGCCTTGGCTACAATCGTGGACATCCGAACGGCTCACGGAGGTTTGGCATGATTTCATACGACACCAAGGCGGAAGTGCTCGAGAGGCTTGACAGGCTTACGCGGGATCTCGATGCGGACAACATCCGTACCTTTACGACGGCGAACATCGCCTCCGAATGCCATGTGAGCCGTAGCCTTGCCAGTCAGTATCTCAATGAGCTGGTGCGGCAGGGGCTGGCCATCAAGGTGAACGCGCGCCCCGTAATCTTTCTCCATCGCCATGCGGCGGAGCGCTTTTTTCGGCGCAAGTTCGATAAGTTCGAGTTCGCCACGATGCAAGAGCTGCTCGAGACTGTCGGAATGGACGAGGCCCACGATTTCGACAAGGCGATCGGGTTCGAGTTGAGCTATGGGACGTGCATCGACCATCTCAAAAGCGCGATCCGCTACCCGCCACATGGGCTTCCGGCACTGTTGGTCGGTGAGCACGGTACCGGAAAGCGACTTATGAGCGAGCTGACGTTCGAATACGGCGTCAACAGCGGTGCCCTGCCCCAAGGCGCCCGCTATGTCCACATCGATTGCGCGTGCTATGAGGGGCGCGATGCCGATCTCGAACGCGCCGTCTTCGGTGATGGCGGTCACGGTGGTGCTGCGGCGGAGGCTCGGAGCGGCGTGATCTATCTCAGCTGCTTCGACCATGTGAGCCCGGCGGTTCGCGAGCAGATTCTCCAGCGTATCGGGAGCGGGGATGACGGCGACCGGGCCGATGTCCAACCGCCGCGCTTTCTCCTGTCGACCAATCGTCCGTCCGATAGCGAGGTCGTGCGCGCCATCGCGCGATACGTGCCGATCCTGGTGAACCTTCCTCGCCTCGCGGAGCGCGGCATCGAGGAGCGGACGTCGCTCGTCATGCATTATCTTCGCGTCGAGGGTCGCCGGGTGGGCGCCGATATCGCGATGAGCCGCGGTGCCCTGAGGGCGCTCGTCAACGCCGATTTCAAGGACAACATCGACGGCCTTCGCGCGTGCATTACCAACTGTTGCGCCAGCGCCTATCTCAACCGCGACAGCGAGATTCTCACCATCCAGACATACAATCTGCCGTCGAGCGTGATTGGCCATGCGGAGCCCGAGCCCGATGATGACCAGATCATCAGCGGCGACAAGGACGTCAACGATCCCTCGGCTCGCGTAATCAGGCTCTTCCAGAAGATCATCGACCCGGTCGATGCACTCGATGCGGTAGATATCAGCTTCACGGAGTTCTTCACCGGTGCGACTATATCGGTGCACGCCTACGATGACTACATGAACTTTGAAAATCAGAGCGCCAATCCCCGTATCGGCTCATATGAGCAGCTGCTGGGGCCGGTGGTCGAGGAGGTTAACCGTGCATACGGTATCGAGCTAACGCGAAAGATAACGCGCTCGATCGCGCAGTCGCTCTTCATGCAGCTATGGGGTGGGGTCAACCTCACCAAATGGCGGCAGCTCAACGCGGGGCGCATCAAGCGCGCGCTCGGCCTGCTTGCCAAGAATCAGCCGGGCACGGCGACGGTCGTCGAACAGGTCGCAACCAAGACCAAGATCGCCCTCGGCATGGAGCTCGATGACCTTTCGCAGCTGATCCTGTTCATCGAGGTGGGGGACGCGCTGCGCGCGACGGGCGGACCGAGGGACTATCTGGGCGTAATCGTCTGCCATGGCTACTCGACCGCCACGAGTATCGCCGATGCTGCCGACCGCATCCTGCGGACGCACGTGTTCGAGGCGATCGACATGACGTACGACCAAGATGTCACCGAGATCGTAGGGCAGCTGTCGCGGCTGCTCGAACGCTACGCCCATTGTAAATCCATGGCGATTCTGGTCGATATGGGCTCGTTGGAGAAAATCAACGATGCCATTAGCGGGCTTACCGCCTGCGACATTCATATCGTCAACAACGTGTCGACGGGGCTTGCCCTCGAGGTGGGCAGCGCGCTCATCGCCCATGCAGATCTTTCCGGCGTGCTCGACCGTGCCGCCGAGGTGTGCGCCCCGGGCTACAGCATCGTGCGCGGTTCGCGCGAGAACGATGCCGTCGCGTTTTGCTCGGAGTCGGGGATCGACGCGGCGGACAAGATTCGCGGCATCGTTCAGAACAGCCTGCCGGGAAGGCCGAACGTCCAGCTCATCACGTGCGACTATTCGAATTTGGCGCAAAAGGGCGACGCTGCGCCCCTGTTCGACGGATACCGGGTCAAGGCGATCGTGGGGACAATGGATCCCGGTGTCGCCTCCGTTCCTTTCGTCGGGCTCGAGGACATTCTGTACCAGGGAAGTTCCGATGCGCTCGATCGGGCGCTTTTCCCGCTCGTCGATCCCGAGGGGGTCGCGGAGTTCCATTCGAACCTGCTTCGCAACCTCACGCTCAAGAGCGTTATCGAGTCGATCACGATCCTCAACCCCGAGATGCTCTATATCGAGGCCGACCGGGCCGTGAAGAGGCTGGCCGAGCTTTCGGGCGAGGAGATCGATGCACGCCGCAGGATCGGTGTCTACGTGCATCTCTGCGGTCTGATCGAGCGCCTGGTCACCAAGAATTTTGTGGATACGGCGCCCGATACCGAAGAGTTCGAGCGCGAGCATGCCGACTTCATCGGGTGGTTCAGGGAGGCGTTCGTCGACATGACGAGGCGCTATCGTGTCGAGATTCCCGTATCCGAGATTTCCTACGTGCACCATATGCTCCACGTCAAAATGGGTGACGCCAAGGGCCGCGCGACGATCGCGGGGATGATCCTGGAGGACGAATAGCCTGCCGCATACTGTTGTGCTCCGGCCCCCGTACCGCTCGACACTGTTGTCGACTGTTCGCTTTGGGAGTGTCGACAATTTCACAATTCCTGTTTATCGGCGCCCCCTGGTTGTTGCAACTCGGGGGCGCCTGTCGATTCGGCGTGCCGCCGATCGGCAAGGGGCCTTACGCCGCTATCTTGAGTTCAGCAAGAGATGAGGGCGACGCGGCCACCGCCGGTGCCCTCCCAAGGGAGCGGGTCCCGGACTCGCAGACACGGAAAGGAAGGGTTGCAATGAGCATCGTCGCAGGGCGCATCGATTATCGCCTCCTGCACGGCATCGTTCAGGGCTTCTGGTGCCCCACCTATGCCACGCAGCGAACGATGATCATCGACGACGCTACGGCCAATGACGAGGTACGGAAGGCTGCCATGAAGCTTTCCAAGCCCTCGGGCCAAGCGCTATCGATCATCACGGAGGAGAAGGCCCTCACCAATTTCAAGGCCGGTAAATACGACAACCATACCGTGTTCACCATCGCCCGCGACCCGCAGACGTTCCTCGACCTGATCGAGGCCGGGCAGAAGATTCCGGTGCTCACACTGGGCCTGACGGAGCTCCCGCCCGAGGGCACCCCGGGCGTCCAGGCGGGGCGTCGCGCCTTCATCAAGGAGGAGGACATCCCCGTCTACCAGAAGATCGGGGCATCTGGCACCAAGGTCGAGGTCCGCTACATGACGACCGACAAGCCCGTGCCCATCTCAGAGTTCATCTCGTTGTAAGGAAAGGTGATAAACGTGGAAGTCAACGCGCCCCAGTTTGTCCTCATCGTCCTCCTCGCGGGTTTCCGCGCGGTCGATATGTATTCCACCCAGGCGATTCCCTTCATGCACGCGCTTGTGTGCTGGCTCGCCGGTATCATCCTGGGTGATCCCAACACCGGCCTCATCGTCGGCGGCACCATCCAGCTCATGTCCATGGGCGCCGCGGGTCTGGGCGGCTCTTCCGCTCCCGACTACGGCATGGCCGGTATGGTCGCCACGGTCACGGCGTGCGTGACCGGCAACGGCGACGTCTCCGTCGGCCTTGCTATCGGCGTCGTCGTCGCTATGCTCTACGTCCAGCTCGATGTCATCTTCAAGATCTACAACTCCTGGGTCTTCAAGGTCATCCGCGGCTATGCCGTCAAGCGCGACTACAAGAAGATGCTCGCCTCGTGCTTCCTGTCCCATTTGTGGCTGTTCCTCCAGGGTGCGCTCCCGATGGTCATCGTGCTCGCCTTTGGTAAGTCCGCCGTCGAGGCCATCAACGCCTTCATGCCCGCTTGGTTCACCGGCGGCCTCTCCATCGCCGCAGGCGTCCTGCCCGTCACCGGCTTCGCGATCTTGCTGACGTTCATGCCGGTTAAGAAGTTCTACGCGTTCCTGATCGCCGGTTACGTGCTGGCCGCGTACCTCAACCTCTCCGTCCTGCCCATCGCGCTCCTTGGCGCCGTCGTCGCCATCGAGTATTTCCGTCTCAAGTCTGAGACCCCGGCCGTCGCCGCCGCTACCGAGATTGGAGGCGAGCTCGAAGATGAGTAACTTCTTCAAGCCCATAGATTTCAAGGATTTCGATGAGGCACCGGAGCGCAAGCCGCTTCCCGACGGCTCCTATGAGCCCGTGCTGACTGACGAGGATCTCAAGATCTGCTCCCGTCGCATGTGCCTCATGGACACCGTGTCGTACTCCTACGCCACGCAGAACGCCCCGTGTGCCATGTTCGCCTCGTACTACGCGCTCCGCAAGATCTACGGTAATGACGAGGATGCTTTCAACACCGCGATTTTGAACCAGCTTGACTGCGTGTTCAACGCCACGCCGCCGGTCTCCGGCCTGCTGCTCGGTGCCGGCCTCGCCATCGAGGACAAGGGTCACCTCAACGGCATGAATGCCGAGAACGATCTCAAGGTCGGCCTCATGGGTCCCATCTCGGGCATCGGTGACGTCTTCATCTGGATCCTGCCCATGACGATCCTCGGCTCCATCGCCGGTTACATGGCCCAGCAGGGAAGCCCCGTCGGCATCCTGCTTTGGCTCGCTGTGTGGATTGCCCTGTACTTCTGGCGAATGCAGAACTACGTCCAGGGCTACAAGGCCGGCGCCTCCGTCGTCACCAAGATGGGTGATAAGCTCAACGTACTGACTGACGCCGCCTCAATCCTCGGCCTCACTGTGGTGGGTTCGCTCATTTACAGCGCCGTTAAGATCTCCACGCCGCTCACCTTCACCTACGGCGAGATTTCACTCGGCATCCAGGAGGGCGTGCTCGATCAGATCTTCCCCAACCTCCTCGCGGTTCTGCTCGCGGTGGTCGTCTACAAGCTGATCAAGAAGGGCGTCAAGCTCAACTGGATCATCTTGGGCATTCTGGTCGCGAGTTGCGTCTGCGCCGGTTTTGGAATTCTCGCCGCCTAGGCGCCTTCCGTCTGCTTCCTTCCTTTTGCCGGGAGACCTTTCCCCGGGCCTCCCGGCATGCTGCGGGCGCCATCCCGCGGCAACGGTTCGTATTCGAACCGTTCCATCGCAGCCGCCGCATCTTACCTACACGCCGCGGCGGCTGCTATGGGATGATTCGTCTAGAGGGCACCCATTGCTGCTTGGTGCTGCCTTCTTCGATTCAAGGAGATAGCTTATGAGACACGTCGTGCTCGCATCGCATCATCGGTTTGCCCAGGGGCTTGCCGACACGCTTGAATTCCTGGGTGCAAAATGCGACTTTCACGTTATCTGCGCCTATGTCGACGAGCGACCGCTCGAGCCCCAGGTCGCCGCGGTGTTCGAGCAGTTCGGCCCCGAAGACGAGGTTCTCGTCTTGACCGATATCCTCGCCGGTAGCGTCAACCAGAAGTTTATGCCCTACGTGGGGCCCAACATCTTTGTGGTCGCTGGTGTGAACGTGGTTCTCGCCATGGAACTCTGCCTGGCGCCTGCTCCGCTCACGGCCGAGGGCATCGAGGAGGCCATCGCGATGGCCGGGGCATCCATCAAGCTCATCAACACCCTCACCGTCGAGGACGACGAGGACGACGAATAGCTCATCTTCGGGCGCGGTCGGTTTGGTTCCGCGCGCCTTTTTCTGTCCCTGTGGATTGAAAGGAAGAGACCATGCTCATCAGCGAGGTTATCCAGCATGTCAAGGACTATTGCGGCGGCATCGATTCATTCACCGGCAAGCCGATCGATGAGGAGACCACCCGCGACAAGGTGCTCTACGGCGACACCGACCAGGAGTGCACGGGAATCGTGACGTGTATCTGGCCCACGGTTGACATCATCAAGAAGGCGCGTGAGCTCGGCGCCAACTGTATCATCAGCCACGAGGCCATTTTCTGGAACCACGGCGACCATCAGGATGCGGTGGGCGGCACGGCGGTGTTCAAGGCCAAGAAGGAATTGCTTGACGACTGGGGCGGAGCGGTCTGGCGCTGCCATGACTTCATCCATTCCCGCGTGCCCGTCGATACGGATGGCGCCATGGCGGACGGCATCTTCTACGGCCTGGCCGCCAAGCTCGGTTGGCTCGACTACCGCGTGGGCGATGATAAGGGCTTCTGCCTCGAGTATGAGGTCCCGGAGACGGATGCGACCGAGCTGGCCCGCGAGCTGGTCGCGAAACTCGATCTCAACGGTACCCGCATCACGGGCGACCCGCATGCCCGCGTGCGCCGTGTGCGCATCCCGATGCATGTGACGGGCGAGGCCAAAAGCGACACGCACGAGATCAACGAGACGGACGCCCGCGGCGACGATTGCCTCATGACCATGGAGTTCATCGATTTCACCACGTGCGAGTACATCCGCGATGCGGGGATGCTTGGGCAGAACAGGTGCGCCATCACCATCGGCCACTTCAACCTTGAGGAGCCGGGGATGGAGTATATGGTGGGTTGGCTGCCCGACGCGCTCGGGACCGACGCGGTGCCGGCGACGTTCGTGCGCATGGAGGACACGTACCGCTACGTCGTCGCTTAGCGGATGGGAGAGCGTGCCCGGGCGGCTTTGCAGCCGATCCGGGCTTTTTTGAACGGAGGAAGCTATGAGGGCTGCAAGTGTTTCCGTCGATATCACGCCCCAGGGTAAATTTTGGATGGAGGGCTATATCCATCCCATTCGAAAGGAGCCCGGACTCGGCGTACACGATATGCCGCGAGCGACGCTGCTGCTCGTTGAGGTCGCTCATCGCGAGGCCCTGTTCGTCTCAATCGACGTCTGTATCCTCACGGCCGGGACGACTGACGCGATGAGGAAGGGCTTGTCGAGCTTGCTGGGAATTGAGGCGGAGTGCATCGTCATCAACTCGATCCACACGCATTCCGCCGCCAACGGGTTCGAGGGCGATGGGGCCATGGGTATACCGACGACGCCGGGCTACGTCGAGTATGCGACCGGTCTGGTGCTCCAAGCTGCGACGCGGCTTCGCGACCGCGAGCATGAGGTCGAGGCCCAGATGCTCTTGCGTCATGTGCGCGGCTGGTATTCGAACCGCAACGATACCGAGCTTCCGTTCAATGACGAGGCGTTTGTACTGCGCTTTGTGGATGCGGGCGGCTCCGTGGTGGGCGCGATGCTCAATTTCAACTGCCATGCGACGGTGGTCGGCCCCGCCAATCGCTTGCTCACGACCGATGTCCAGGGCGGCGTGCGCGACGAGCTCGTCGACTGGATCGGCTGCGTGCCCTATATCTTCACGGGCGCCTCGGGCGACTTAGGCAATCGTCAGTTCCGCCAGGGCAACGATTTCGCCGAGCTCAGGCGCATCGTCAACGGTATCGCGGGCGAGATCATGAAGGGCTCGTTCGAGCCGGTCGAGCTCTCGGCTCCCGAGGTGAGCCGCTTCGAGCATCATGTCCACTACAACAACGAGCAGTTCTATCCCGGGTACCAAAAGCAGCTGGATGAGGTGCTCGAGGTGCTTGCCAACAACCCCACGTTCGACGAGAAGAAACTCGCCGACACCGAGAAAATGATGCTCGAGGGGCAGCTGACCCGCCATGAGATGGATTTTACGGTCGAGATGACCACGCTCGACTTTGGCGGCGTGGTGTTCGTGACCTTCCCGGGCGAGCTGGCAAGCGAGCTCGGTGGCATGATCAAGGGAGCGTTCGAGGACACGGGAAAACACACGGTGGTGATCGGCTACGCCAATGATTATCAGGGCTACTTCGTTGCGGCGCATACCTATGGCGGCACGAGCTACGAGAGTTATGTGACGCAGATGCCCAAGGGTTGGACCGAGGAGATGCTCGAGGCCTATCGGGAGCAGTTGTGACGGTGCCGGGTGCGATGGGACTGCAGCCGGGCGAGCTCGCGGTCGGATTCTTCGATGTCGACGGAACGCTCGTCTATCGCGATCCGGAGACGGGCCCCGGTAGCGTTCCGAGTGCGCGGGTGTGCGAGGCAATCCGGGCGTTTGCCGATGCCGGTGGGATTCCCATCATCGCGTCGGGACGTGCCATGCCCGGGCTCGTCCAGCTGTTCGACCTGCTGCCTTTCCGTGGTTGCGTGAGCTTGGACGGCGCGTATGTCCAGCTCGACGGCGAGGTTATCGCCGACCGGTGCTTCGACCGGGTTACGTTGGAGCATATGGTTTCCGAGATGCTCCGATGCGGTATGGCTGCCTTTTTCGAGGGGACGGACGGATGCGTGGAACTCTCACCCACAGGACAAAGCCTATATGATTGGGGTGAGGTGGCACGGGGTCTGGATGGCATGGCGCGCGCCAACCCGACACTGCGCTTCGGCAAGGTCGATTTCACCGATGAGGCCATGCCGGCGTTTCAAAGGAGTGGGTTCCTCCAGCGTGAGTTCGGCTATTACGATGTGGGCGACGGCTGCCATGAAATTGTGATGCCGGGTGTCGACAAGGGGTCGGGCTTGCGGCTGTTGACGGAGAGAATCGAGTCCTGTTTGACGGATGGGTTTCGAGGGGTTCGAACGTATGCGTTCGGCGACTCGGAAAACGACCTTGCCATGCTCGAGGCGGCTGATGTTGCCATCGCAATGGGACAGGCTGCGCGGCATGTTCAGGATGCCGCGGATTACGTGACCGATACGTGCGCCGACGACGGTGTGGCGACGGCGCTGAAGCATCTCTTCCTTATTTGAGAAATGGGACAACAACTCCGAGTTGTTTGTCCCGTTTTTTGCGGCTAGCTGCGGTGTTTTGGCTTGCTGGCGTAGAACTTCTTCTTGGGCCTGCCGGCGGGGGAGGGCTTGCCGTTGCCGCTCGGCCTGTCGCCGGCGTGCGCGTGGCCAGACGCCGCCGCACGGGGCTTGCGGGCCTCGGGGTTACGCAGCTCCTCGATGCGCTCGGCAATTTCCTCGGCGCTAAAGCCGACTTCGGCCATGGCGTCCTCGATGGGCAGGCGGCGCACGATATAGCAATGGTGCACCT
>ERZ1034855.682-NODE-682-length-11772-cov-14.580524_pt1 | contig 11772 bp, 23 predicted proteins | sample MGYA00520699_ERZ1034855 | MGnify/ENA primary metagenome ERZ1034855 (study PRJEB33766, sample SAMN09781730) | gut metagenome | biome: gut microbiome | host: Homo sapiens | place: Madagascar | study: EMG produced TPA metagenomics assembly of the PRJNA485056 data...
TTTTTCAAAAACCCCTTGACAAATGCACTCAATGGGTGTATAATAGACACGTAAGATAAAAAACACCCCGGACACCGGGAAGAAAGGCGCTTGAACTCGAGAAGTAAAAAAGACAAATGCGGGGTATAAATCCCCCGCAGAAAGGTTCGGAAAATGGCACAGATTAAAAGCGTGAGATTTGACAAAGCAGGGCGAAACAGTGGCTGTGTTTGCGACAAGTGCGGTCAGTACATAATGAATATTTGGACGGTGCAATACAGTGACGGAGTATCGCTTCATTACGGAATTGATTGCTTTGAAAAGCTATGCAAAAGCGGCAAGTTAACCCGATACGGTGAAAAGCTAATGCGCGACACATTGAAGTCAATCGCATTTTACAGCGAACGGTTGAAAATGTGGGAAACCATAACGGAAGAAGAAGCCGAAGAAAAAGGACTGCTTGTTGATCTGAAGGTCACAGATTGGAATTCGTCTTATTGGGCAGGGAAAACCTTTGAAGAATATAAAAACTGGATGGTTGATGAATTTTTCCCCGCACGCCTTGCGTATTGCCAAAAAGATATTGATCGGTTCGCAAAAGTAAATTTCACAAGATAATCAAAAGCCGAGCGGGGGCGGCAAATCCCCCGCAGAAAGAGGTACAAAATGACACACGCAGAACTTGAAACCCGCATCGGCGAAACCAAGACCCTCCGCGAATGGATCGCAGAGCTTGACCTTCGCCCCACCACCCTCAATGCCGAAACTACGGACGAGACCTATGCATATGTGGTCTGCACCGAGGACAGGACATACCAAGAGTATATAGTCGCATCCGACTATCGCGGAAGAAGCCTGACGGCAGAGAGCGAAGAAATGTATCTTGACGCGGAGTTTGAGCTTGACGGCATGGGAGGGTACAGCCTTGAAGAGACCGTAGCATCCTTCTCCGCACGTCATGAGAAAGCAAGAGCGCTCAGAAAAGCCATTATCCGCGCGAAGTTCGAGCTTGCAAGGCTTGCCGGGATGTCCGACGCCGCCGATTCAAGCATCGATGAAGTCTGCCGCCGGATGCCTGAAATCGCAGACCGTCTTTACATAGACGGCGAGGTTCTTTGAGGAGGCGCACGATGTTTAAGCACATAGACATATTTCTTCAGGAAAAGCTCATCGCCCGCCCCTGCTTCTATCGCGAAAACATACAGGACGACCGCAAGCCCGCAATATACCTTGAGGGCACCGACGATCTCGGCACGGAAGTGCATATATCCCTCTCCGCATATATGCCAAAGACGGAAAAAGAGTGGTCTGATATCTGGAACGAAGGATTCACTCCGTCAGAGGAAGCGGTCGCCGACTTGATTTTTGCCGACGACGACCAAGCCGAGGAGCTTGCCGAAACCATCCGCGAAGCAGGCGACTGGAGCGAGTGTCAGGACGAAGTGAAGCGTCTTTGTGAGCTTGCCGGACTTTCCGACGAGTATAACGAGGCAGACGGAGACACCTTCGAGTGCGTTATCGACCGCGCCGCAGAGTTTTTCGGTGTCACCGTCATCGCGACGGTCGCCGAGGCTCTGAAGTCTCTCCGCAAAAGAACCGGTCTTTCGCAAACGGCTTTCGGCGACATCTGCGGCGGCATCCCCCTCCGCACGATCCAGAACTGGGAATCGGGGATCAGAGAATGCCCCGATTACGTCCTCTTCCTCATAAAATCCCACCTGAAGAGCGAAAATCTCATCTGAAGAATCCAACCCGCGCCGGGAACGGAATGCGGGTTAGTTTTTTCGTGGCAGATTCGTGGCAGATTTGAGGTCAAAACTATGCCCCGGAGGGCAAAATTGCGCCCCGCAGGGCAGAACAAACCCCCCCCGCGAAGCCCCGTAATACAAGGAAAAACCCGCAATCCCAAGCGGGACGCGGGTTTGCGGGTTTGGTGCGGGTAACAGGGGTCGAACCTGTTCAAAAAGTCTGTAAACCCCCGTATTGATTGACTTTTTTGTTGCTCGTGGCAGATTTCGTGGCAGATTATTATAAATATCGCTTAAAAGTATCGCTATAATACGTTTCGAGCCGCTCAAAAAACTGGTCTTTTTTGTCCCTCATAATGTGACCATATACGCGATTAACCATCTCCTCCGTCTCGTGTCCGAGCATATCCGCGATGTACTTTACCGGAATTCCGAGCATGATCATGACCGATGCAGCATAATGACGCAGTTCGTGGAATGTGTAGTGTGCTCCGGGGCAAACTCTTGCGAGGGCGCGTTGATATCGAGTGTAAATTTGATTGGCTTTGAGCGGCGTTACAAAGACAGCGTCCGATGTATAGAGACGGCTCATCTCGTCCCGCAGATAAGGAATCATCTTAATAATCCGATATCCTGCGTGAGATTTCGGAGCCTTTTCGACAAAATTGTTATGGATGTCCCGCACGAGCGCGGTATCGACTTTTATTGTTCCCGCTCCCAAATCAACATTTGCCCATTTAAGCCCAACGATCTCACTTGAACGCATCCCGGCAAGAGCGGCAAGCAGCACAGGCAGCTCGATATCTGTGTCGTATACATCTTTAATCAGCCGCATAACATCTTCTTCGGTTGGTATGATTATGTCTGATTTTTCTTTCTGCGGCAATGTAGTAAGTAATGTGAAATCCGGGCGAAACATCCTGAGTGCGGAAGACAAAAGCCCGTGCATATTTCTGACTGTCTTCGGCGCATGGCTTTCCGCCTCAACGTTAACTGCCGCTTGCACATCCTCACGGGTCAGATCGTTGACGTTGATTTGGTGGAGCATCTTGAGCGAGTTTTTCCGCATCTGAGTATACTCTCGATAGGTGCGCGGCGAAAGAACGTTTTTTTTGGATTCCACGTATCGTTCCATTGCGCAACAAACCGTGATGTTCCCTGCGCGGTTGTCTTTTCTCTGCGCCTCAAACTGCGCCGCCTCAAGCTGCACGGCTTTTTTGTTTTTCCCGGTAAAGCTCCGGTAATGCGCTTTTCCGTTCTCGTCCTTATAGTCAAGGACTTTTATCCGGTACGACCCCGACGGTAGTCTTTCTGCCTTAACCATTTTGACCCCCTTCAAAAAGCACCCCGCACGCGCGGGGTGTTGTTCATATTATCGTTATAAGGATTTCTTTCTGCATCTCGACAGAAGCAAGTGCCTGCCTGAAAAACCCGATGTCGATGTGTGTGAAATCGTATATCAGTATGCCGATGATCGCGGCAACCGATGCAAACAAAAGAAAGCCGAGAAAGATTATCCAAAGGTTTTTGTCTCTTAAAGAGCGGAGATAGATCTCGGATATCCGTTTCTCCGTTTCATAGTCTCGGACATACTTAATGACAGTCGCGGTTCCGGTTGTAGGCTCGATCTGCTTTTGCTCGATTCCCGCAAGCTCGTCGAGAGAGCCACCAAGAACTTTTACCACACTGGAGACGGTGTAAAACGCCGCTCCCTCGGCATGACCGGAGAACAGTCGCGCAACCGTGCCGGGAGCGATGCCGCTCAGCTCTGCAATCTGCTGATTGGTCAGGGCTTTTTCCTTTTTCAGCTCGTTCAGATACTCTGAAATCGTCATTTTTTTGACCTTCCTTCATTGTATAGTTTCCAGCATTTAAATGTGAATCGCAATTCTCATATATGAGTTGCACAATTCGATTAAATATGCCGGTATTCATAACTGGTTATTGCTATTCACCTGTAAATGTGGTATGGTAAATATAACATAAAAAACCGGAGGTATACTATGATACGCAATCGCTATGAGAAACGGCGCATCGAAAGAGAGCGCCATTACACCGACCCGATAATCACCGAGGACGAGCTTCGGCTCGCAAGAGCCTTGCAGCTCCGCATGAGGCGCGTGACGTATCAGGAGGACTGTGCGCCGGAAGACAGAAAGGAGGGTGATTGAATGGGAGAGATTCGTTTGACGCCGGATGTTGCCCGGTTTATCGCAAAACTCACGCAGGAAGAATTTACAATTATAAAATCTCTCTACGGAGAGGACGACGAAAGGACAGAACAAAATGGGCGAAAAAATAAATCTTGCCACACTTGACATCGAGTACATAAAGCTTATCGACAGAGTACTCAACGCCACCCCTGAACAGCTCGAAAAAATCGAGCAGTTGATAAACGAGTAAATCCAATATATCAGGCAACTGCCCGCTTCGGCGGGCTTTTGTCATCTTGGTTATACGAAATAAGGGTTGGGCTTGAAAAGTATCGCGAAAAAGTCAATTACAACCCCGACAAATCCAATTCCGCACGTGAATAGATAAACAATGCCCAGCAGAATCTTGCCCTCGTAAAATTTATGCGCGCCCAAAAAGCCCAAAAACACGCACAATAGCAGGGCAATCCATTTGTTTTTCATATTTCCATACGGGAAATAATCAGCATTGTCGTTGATGTTTGTGTTGTTGACAATAACAGCCGGCTGCGATTGGTTTTGATGAAAATTCTCTTGTGTAGCCGGAACGATATCTTCTTTAGCAAGTACCTTCGCTTTTTCCGATTCAAATTCCTGTACAGTAAGCACGCCCTCGTTGAGTAAATCTTTCAGCTTTGTAAGTTCGTCGTATTTTGACATTTTCTCATTCCTTTCTTTGATCGCCATTATTATTCCGGCATAAATCCCTTAGTGCTCGGTATCGAGCAGTTTATTTATAGCCTTAACCTTATCCAAGGGAGAGGCGACTATTTTTTTTATTAAAGCGGCGACAGCAGGATCAAGCTTCGATAAATCGAGGGTGTCGGGGGTACGGGAAGGTTCATCGGTTTCGTCTCTCAGGTATTCGGGCGTGGTATCAAGTAGTACCGCGATCTTGGAAAGGATATCGTCTGGGATATTCAAGTTAAGTCTTTTGCAGTCCTTCAAGTATCCTCGCGACTTTCCGCTTAATACACTGAGCCTTGATTTAGATATTTTCTTGTCACTCAACGTATCTATTTTGCTATAATTGACCATAAAACCGCCCCCCGGATTTGTGCAAACTCTAAAATCGCTCAAAATGAGCGAAAAACTATTGACTTCGCCCGTTTTGGGTGATATAATGTAATTACGGTAACAGAAATGATTGCCACAGACAAAGAACCTCCCGAGACAAAAGCGCCGGAAAGTGATTAAATTGTACCTCGCAATTACAGTATATCATTTAACGGCGCGATTGTCAAGGGAAATTCTGAAAAACTAACCGCAAAGAAAGAAAAGGCAGGTAAAACAAAAAACCAATGGATGTGCGTATCCATTGGCTGATTGTCCAAATTTGTTTACCCTCGACATCGTGCAGGCTTTCGCCGCACAAAACGCACTCTGCGCTTCTATGAGATGTTTTGTCACTTTCGCAGTTTTGGTTCTGCAAATGCCTAATCGCTGACGCTTTGTCAGGAGCGCTTGTTTCGGTGGGCATACTGGGATGCGCTTACACTCCCGTGTAAGGAACTCCGCCGAAACAGCCGCTGTATTTAACCGGTTTAATGTGCTTTGGCACCACAATTGCGACCCGTCAATAAGGGAGCAGGCAAATTCAAAAGCTTGGCTAACATAACCGCGCTCCTTTCTTTGCCAAGACGGCACGCCGTCAGTATACCGCTGATCGGCGTGTTTGTCAAGAAAAATTCTTAAAAATTAATATATTAAAAAGGAGGACAAAATGAACCTTGACCTTAAGACCCGGATAGTTCGGCTTCATATAAAGCAGAACGACATCGCAAAGATGTTGAGCGGCAACGGCTTTCCGGTACATCCCGCAGAGCTGAGCGACGCGATTCACGCAAAGAACAGCTACCCGAAAACCCTTAAGATTCAGAACGATCTTAAGAACCTTCTGACCAAGCTCGAACATGAAAGGGGACTTGACTGATGCCCCGCGCAGCCATGACCGAAACCGAAAAGCGGTGCGCCTCGGTCGTGCGCCATATCGACGCATACAAAGCGGAAAGATACCGGAAGGGCGACGATAAGGATACCGTCGCAAAGAAGCTCGGTCTGTCCTACGGTCGCCTGAAAAGCATTCTCAGGACATCCCCGGAAAGCGTCACCCTCTCGGAGCTTTCTGCCATCGCAAACGCGATGAACATCTCAATCTCAACCCTTATAGGAGGCTGATATGAAAAAGTACATCCCCGGCACGCTTGCCCTCACACTCATGTATATCTTTCTTGCGCTTGCCGTGACCTTCGGAGTAAAGGCTCTTGCCGCCCTGCCGGTTATCGTGTACGCACAGTACAGACTCTTAAGAAGAGCAAAAAAACAGCCACTGCCGAAGCAGTGACTGTCGCAAAGGAGGGCGGCGGTAAAATAGCGAAAACCCGCCGCAATGAAACCAGACCCCAAGAGGAAAAAGGTCAGTATTCAGTATTATTGTATTACCTTTTTCCGAAAAAGTTAACCCCAAAATCAAAAAAATAATGAAAAGAGGAATACAAATGAACCCCTACACCCCCGCAGAAATGCACACCTTCGCGGAATACGCCCTTGAGCACACTTATAAGCTCAACATCAGCACCCCGGAAACCATGCAGTTCGATGCGCGCTACAGCCCGATCTCGGTCGGCGTCAGCCTTTACTTTCTGTCAGAAGACGGCTGGAACACCCTCGGTGCGGAACACGCAGACATCTACAGACATTCATCAAAAAACGACGTGTATGAAGCGATTCAGCGCTGGGAAAAAACCTACCTCAAGGAGACCCCCGAAGATGACAATCTGGGATGAACTCACAACAGCCGACTACGAAAGCAAATGGCTCGACCCGGATTACGATTTTGCAAACCGCTGTTACCGATCCGACGAAGAAGCAGCCGAGACCGACACCCGCGAAATGCCCCTCACGGAAGATGAGGAGTATGAAGAAGACCTCCGCATGACGGAGATGAGAAGAGAAATCCTCGGAAGGAGATACGCATGAACCTCTACGAAATCAACTCACAAATAAAACGAATTCTCGATAACGGCTTCAACGGGAGCATCGACCCCGAAACCGGCGAGATCATCGACGAAGGCGAACACGACCTTGAAACCCTTGAAATCCTCCGTCAGGACAAGCTCGAAGGCATAGCCCTCTACATCAAGAACCTGACCGCTCTGGCAGACGATATAAAGGCAGAGGAGAAATCCCTTGCCGAGCGCAGAAAAGCCGCAGAAGCCAAAGCAGAGCGCCTGAGCGCGTATCTCGCGGACGACCTCACCTCTCACGGCGAGAAAAAGCTCGAAACCGCAAAATGCGCCGTCACAATGAGAAAATCCGAAGCGGTCATCGTCGACGAATCCCTCCTCGACATGACATGGTTCAAACCCACCACCACATACAAGCCGATGCTGGCTGAAATAAAGAAAGCAATCAAATCCGGAGAAACCGTCGACGGCGCACACATCGAAGAAAGGCAGAAGGTAACAGTGAAATGAGAGACCTCAGAGCAGACGAAATCGACCTCCGTATACAGCGAGTGGTAGTAAAGAACAACCGACCTGACGGTGTAATCCTTCTCTGCTACAAGGACGCAAGAGTGGATATGGATATCCTCGACGAGACATACGGCTCCATGGGATGGCAGAGAACGCACGAGTTCAAGGACGGCAAGCTCTACTGTGCCGTCTCCGTCTGGGACGACGCAAAAAAGCAGTGGATAAGCAAAGAGGACGTCGGAACCGAGAGCAACACCGAAGCCGAAAAAGGACAGGCAAGCGACAGCTTCAAAAGAGCCAACTTCAACTGGGGAATCGGCAGAGAGCTTTATACGGCACCCTTGATCTGGGTAAACGAATTCGATTGCAACATCTACGATACCAAGCGTAAAGACAAATACGGCGTTCCGGTATTCGCGTGTACCGACAGCTTCTCAGTCAAATCCATCACGATCGAAAACAAAGTCATCACCGCAATATCCGTGAGAAACAACAAGACCGGAAAAATTGTCTTCACATACGACAAAAACAAACCGCAGAAGCCCAAGCCTGAGCCTCCTTCAGTTCAGCCTCTCCCTGCACCCCCTCCGCCCGAACCTCCCGCTGCATCCCCTCCAGTCGAACCTCCCGCCGCGCCGCCTGATGCCGAAATTCACTGTGATAAATGCAAGAAAATTATCAAGCCAACACTGAACAGGAACAACAAACTGATGTCTGCACAAGAAATAGCAGAATTTTCGGAAAAAAGATTCGGAAAATGCCTCTGCCCCGCCTGCCAGAAGATCGAGAACGAAAGAGCTAAAGCATGAAAGGCAGGATCGTCAACTTCATCTGCGGAAGGCTGATGAAAAAACAACAGCTCACCATAGAGCTTGAAGAAGATTTTTCTCCGTTCTATGATGAGCTGAAGGACGCAATGATCGAATTCACCTTCGAAAAATGGTTTCCGCTGAGAAAGAAAAACGCCAACGCCTACTTCTGGGAACTCTGCGGAAAGCTCGCCGCAAAGCTGAGACAGCCGAAAGAGCAGATATACCGGTTTTACTGTCGGGACATCGGAGACAACTACTACACCTTTGAGATTCCCACAGAAGCGGTTGAAGGCTTCGACCGGGTATGGAAAACCGGAGACAAGAAAAAGAAGAGAATCGGATGGTTCACAGAAGAAATGCCGTCCCCGCAAAAAGGGATGTCCACCGTCCTTGCCTACTTCGGATCGTCGTTATTCACCACCCCGCAGATGTCGAGGCTGATAGACATGGTGATTGAGGACTGCAAGGAAAACGGCATCGAAACCAAAACCCCGAACGAGATCGCGGAGATGCTGAGCCTATGGGAAAACGCGAGATAAAATCCGTACTCAAGACCCGCCCCGGTCTGTGTTACCTCTGCAAAAGGCAAACCGAAACCTGTCTCCACCATGTGTACTTCGGCTTCAACCGCTGGATGTCCGACGAAAACGGCTTCGTCGTCTTCCTCTGCCCCGGCTGTCACACGGATAGCCCATCAGCCGTCCATAAATGCCGCGAGACAGACTTAATGCTCAAGCGCAGATGTCAGGCGGCATACGAAAAAAACCACACAAGAGACGAGTTTATGCGCCTTGTGGGACGCAATTACTTAACCGAAAAGGAGAAAGAGAAATGAAAGAACAGAACTACATCGTAAGAGCCGACAGAGCAGGAGTGTTCTTCGGCAAAATCAAGGAGCGCAGCGGAAGCGAAGTCACCATGACCGATGTCCGTCGTATCTGGTACTGGGACGGTGCGGCATCCCTTTCGCAACTTGCCGTCGAGGGAACAAAAAAACCCAAAGATTGCAAGTTCACCATCTACGTCCCCGAGATGATTATACTCGGAGTGATTGAGATTATCCCCTGTACCGCCAAGGCTGAAGTCAGTATAAAGGAAGTTCCGGAATGGAGAGTGTAAAAAAGTTTGTTGCTGTCAGCTACGGCTTCGGCTCCGGCTTCGGCTCCGGCTTCGGCTCCGGCTTCGGCTACGGCTACGGCTCCGGCTACGGCGACGGCTCCGGCTCCGGCTACGGCGACGGCTCCGGCTTCGGCAACGGCTCCGGCTCCGGCTCCGGCTACGGCGACGGAATTGCGTCGTACGACGGCAGAGATGTGCATCTGATTGATGACGTACAGACCATAATAACCGCCGTCTTCGGCAACATAGCAAAAGGATATATTCTCGAAAACGATATGACCCTCACTCCCTGCTACGTCGCAAAAAGCGGAAACACCTTCGCCCACGGAAATACATTAAAAGAGGCAATCGACGCACTGCACGAAAAGCTCTTTGATGATATGCCCGAAGAAGACCGCATCGCAGAATTCTTCAAATCCCACAGCCCCGGCGTGAAATATCCCGCAAAAGATCTCTTTGTGTGGCACAACAGGCTCACCGGAAGCTGCGAAGCCGGACGGATGTCCTTCGTCCGCAGCCACGACATAGACCTCGAAAACGATACCTTCACCATAGAGGAGTTCATCAACCTCTGTAAAGACAGTTACGGCGGAGAAACGATAAAAAAGCTCCTCGGATAACCCCTCAGACAGCCTGATGACAGCCGGCAAAGACCGACCGCCCGGCAGAGCGTATCTGCCCCAAACCCGCAATCCTTTGCGCGCTCACACGAAAGAATTTGATGTTCCGGATATATGAGATTCGGATATATGTGAGAAAAAACGGCACAGGTTGAGAAAAGACTCCGATATGAGTACCGTAAAACGGGATCGGATGACACCCGGAAAAGGGACGGGGCTGAGAGACAAAGCAATAAGAGGTCTTGGCAGTCGGAAAAAGCAACGACCCTCCGCACAAAGAGGTTAAGGCGGTGACATACGGGAAAGACCATCTGAGGGGAACGGCGCCGTAACCTCAGCGCAGCACACTCAGCGAAACGGTGTTGACAGCCGGCAAGAGACCGACCGCCCGACGGAGCGCATCCGTCCCAGTATCAAGCCTCGCCAAAGTACACGGCGAATGAGCGCGGAGAGATATGGCGACACTCCCGCGCCGGAGATGTGACTGTACGGCGTTACCCGCAGACGCTATCACATCAGCGGGACACCGGAACGTAACTCAACAGCAGAGAACACCGCACGCGGCGGGGTATGAAGGTGCAATTCCTTCCGTTCCGACCAGCCGAAAGGCATAAAAAATACCGAAAAACAATTTCGAAAGGAGATTTCCCCAAGATGAACGCTACAACACAATGCTTTAAGGTGCTTGAACACCTGAAGTACATAGGGTCTCTCACACAAGCGCAGGCGCTTGAGCTGTACGGCGTTGCCCGTCTCACTTCCCGCGTCAACGACCTTAAAAGGAAGGGGATTGTAATCAACACAAGGACGATCCCCGCAATCAACCGCTTCGGCGAGAGAGTGCGTGTCGCCGAGTACAGTTTACCGAAGGGAGAGCAAAAGGATGAGCAATCTTAACTTTAACCAAGTCATACTCGCCGGTCGGCTGACCGCAGACCCGGACGTCCGCACGACACCGCAGGGCAAACAGGTGCTTCAGGCAAGCATCGCAGTCAACCGCGACCGCAGAGACGGAAACGAGCAGACGGATTTCATTGACTTCGTCGCATGGGAAAAGAGAGCCGAGTTTATCTCGAAATACTTCCGTAAGGGAAGCGCAATCCTGATATCCGGCAAGGTACAGACCCGCATATGGACGGACAAAAACGACCAGAAGCGGAAAGCGGTCGAGGTGCTTGTCGATGACGCAAGATTTGTTGACGGAAAATCCGACACCGCGCAGAACACGCAGAAATCGCCTGTGACGAACGAAAGCGCCGGAGCGCCTGCTTATATTCCCGACGCATACAAAGCCCCGCAGTTTGAAGAAATGGCGGGCGACGACAGCGACCTGCCGTTCTGATAGAGAAAGGAAAAATGAACTCAGATGAAAGCATCGCTTGAATGGTTCAAGCTCGATGTGCATCTTGATGATAAATTTCAGCTCATAGAAGCTGAATACGGATTGAAAGGGTTTGCAGTAGTCGTCAAGCTGCTACAAAAGATTTACGGCAGCGAAGGTTACTATTGTGAATGGACAGACGAGGTTGCATTGTTGTTCAGCCGCAAGGAGTGCGGCGAGGGTGGCAATGTCGTTTCGGACATAGTCGCGTCAGCGATCAGAAGAGGCATTTTTGATAAAGAATTGTTCGACAGGTATCATATCCTGACATCCGCAGGAATACAGAAACGGTACCTCGAAGCGGTCAACCGCCGTAAAGATTCAAAAATCAAAGATGAGTACCTCTTAATAAACTGTACCCAAAAATCCGAAAATGATGACATTTCGGGCGAAAATGTTGACATTTCGGGCGAAAATGTTGACATTTCAGAACAGAAGAGAAGAG
>ERZ1034855.683-NODE-683-length-11713-cov-10.100360_pt1 | contig 11713 bp, 7 predicted proteins | sample MGYA00520699_ERZ1034855 | MGnify/ENA primary metagenome ERZ1034855 (study PRJEB33766, sample SAMN09781730) | gut metagenome | biome: gut microbiome | host: Homo sapiens | place: Madagascar | study: EMG produced TPA metagenomics assembly of the PRJNA485056 data set...
AGAGAGAGAGAGACCTTTGGATTGCTTATTTTTCATCTTTCTTTCCTCTATATTTAAGTTATTTTACACCTTTATTCTACAACAGCCTCACTCCATAAGTCAACCGTAAAATCAAAGCATTGGAAGAATCGGAAGTGTGTAAAAAAAACGACCGTTTAAAAGGGACAGTTTTTAGGCTGTTTTTAGTAATGTAGCAGAGGTTGTTAAAATTTGCAATAACTTTTTATATTTGCGATGTTTTTTGTGGCTTTATAAGAATTTTCAGCGTCTTGTTTTGAGTGTGTAAAAATAACGGTCGTTTTTTTTACACAATTGAGGAGGAATAAGATGTTTAAGGGTATAGAATTTTTCAAAGAACAGAGCAGGGGTGAGGGTTCTGGATTGCTTCGCTCCGCTCGCAATGACGTCAGCAGCGTGGGGCGGTCAATGATAGAAATGCTCGGCGTACTTGCTATTGTCGGAGTTCTTTCGGTCGGCGGTATCGCCGGTTATTCCAAAGCGATGGAAAAGTTTAGGCTGACTAAAGCGTTAGGCGATTACAGCATGCTGATAAACGGACTGATTGAGTATAAAGACAATATAAGAAAAATCAAAACTAATGATGCGTTATACGGGTTGGTTGATGTGGTGCAGAGTTTGAACTTGGTGCCTGAAACATGGAAAAAAGTCAGCACTATGCATATCAGCGACAATTACGGCAATGTGCTGCGGATATACTCCAATAATATGAATTCTGATTATGTTTTTTATGTGGTGGATTTTTATTTGGGCGGCACTAAAACATCTGATAAAGGCACGGAAGTTTCATCGGGATTTTCTACAAAGCTTTGCCTTGGTCTGCTAACGGATTTGGTTGCGCCGCTGGAAACAGCTATTGCCTCGGTTAATATCTGGCATACGCCTGATACTTCGCATGCTATAGGTATTTCTAAAAGCAAGTTTCATGATTTGAGCTACTTGCATTATGCCTGCAATTCCTGCGGACAAGATGAAGCTTGCGCGATAAGCGTTATATTTAACTATTGATGTGGATAGGTGCGGTTATTTTGTTATCAAAACACCTAAAGTGTATTATAGAGCGGAATATGCGATTTGAACTATGAGGTGCTTATGAACAAAATTTTTAGCAGGATAACGGTGCTTGTACCAAAGTTAAAGTATAATTTATTTATGGGAGTGCTGTTTGCCATATTAGCGGTGCTGCCGGATTATTTATTTATGGCGTTTCTGCCCAATATAACTTATTTGACAGATATTGTGTTTTTGCTGGTTATGTTTATATTCGGCTTTTTTCTGTCGTTATCCGGTCTTGCGGTTTATACGGCTTGCTGTTTGACTTTTATGTTTATGCAAACTGTTCAGCTTGGTCATATAGCCTATTTTTCCCGTCCGATAAATCCTTTGGATATAGGTAAAGTTTTCGGCGAATTTGAAGATATTTACTCAGCAGGCATGTCGGATTTGGATGATTTTTGGTTCGTGCCGGCTGCAGCAATACTGCCGTTTTTGATTTTGATATTTATGGAATTTAAATGGCGTAAAAAATTATATTTTTCATTTATCGGAATTTTGGCGGTTATCATCTTTTTAGGTGTAAAGCCGGAACGGGCAACCCGCCGCGGACTGCATTCTTTTTTGCCGCCGGAAACCCGCTATTCAATTCATAATTCAATAAACTCTTTTTCATTTTATCTGGTGCGGGGAGCTGACAGCAAGAATATTCATGATATTGTACCAAGAAACTTTTATTTGCCTTACAAAGCAGATAAATTGCTGGAATCGTCGCAGCTGGTGGTTTTGGTTATGGGCGAAAGCACAAACGCCGATAAAATGCATCTTTTTAATTCGGAAGCTTCTCAGACTACGCCGCAGCTGGATAAACTGAAAAATGACAGTAATTTTGCCTATAGTACGGCAATTTCCGGAGCGGTTTCAACCCATTCGTCATTGCCGATTTTTTTCAATATGATGAAAGAACCCGGCAATATTATAAAACTGGAAAACAATGACACCAATTTGTTTAAAATGGCAAAAGAAAATGGTTTTAAAACTTATTTTTATTCGGCTTATGATATGAAGCAAACAAATCTTATCGGAGTGCGTTATATAGATGAAATTGTAACATCTGAGCATAATCCGCGTAAATTTAAGCGCAGAAAAGAAGATTTATTGCTGGAAATGTTTAAAAAGCTGGATTTGAAAAACGGTAAAAATTTTGTGGTGCTGAACTTTAAGAGTGTGCATTCGCCTTATGAAGAAAATTATGCTCATCATCCGGAATTTGATGTCTTTAAGCCTAAAGATGACAGCCGTTTTGCTGAAGAAAATGCGGCCTATGAAAATGCTGTTTTATATATAGACAGTATATTGGGGCAGCTTTTAACAGAGTTTAAGCGCTTAAATGTGCCTAATTCGCAATTTATCTTTACTTCCGACCATGGGGAAATGCTGGGGGTTCCCGATGGACGCTATGGGCATAACCAGCTTGTTATGGAAGATATGCGGGTTCCGTTTTTGTTATATAATATAGGCGGAAAAATGCCGGTTTTGTCTGATGGCGTAATTTCACATTATGAAATTGCAGAATTGGCTGCGCAATATTTAGGATATAAAGTTCGTAATCCTAATTACGGCGATGATGTATTTTTTGTGCATGGCAATAATCTGTTTGAAGATTATCAGTTTATAGAATATAAACGGCAGAAAGGACAGCTTCAGGAAATGCTTAAAGATGAAGTTGAAGATTTTGTAAAAATGCAAAATAAGGAGGTTGCTGAATGATTACTCAATTTTCAAGAACAGAATTATTGATTGGCGGCGAGGAAACAGATAAATTGAAAAACTCCCGGGTTGCCGTGTTCGGCTTGGGCGGCGTCGGCGGCTATGTGGCAGAGGCTTTGGCGCGGGCCGGAGTAGGATCGCTGGACTTAATAGATAATGATGCTGTGAGCCTGAGCAATATAAATCGGCAGATTTTAGCCTTGCATTCAACTATAGGCAGGCTGAAAACCGAGGCGGCAAAACAGCGTCTTTTAGATATAAATCCTGATTTGAAAATAGTCTGCCATAATTGTTTTTATTTGCCGGAAACTGCAGATGAGTTTGACTTCAGGCAATATGACTATGTGGCGGATGCAATTGATACGGTAGCCGGAAAAATCGCTTTAGTGCAGCGGGCGGCTGAGGCCGGAACTCCGATTATCTGCGCTATGGGCGCCGGCAATAAGCTGACGGCTCAGGGCTTTAAGGTTTCCGATATCAGCAAAACAGCGGTATGCCCTTTGGCTAAGGTAATGCGCCGAGAGCTGCGCAAGCGCGGTATAAGCCATTTTAAAGTTGTGTACTCAGAAGAACCTGCTCTGACGCCGCTTGGCTCGGCAGAAGACAGCAATAAAAGGCAAACTCCGGGGAGTATATCCTATGTTCCGGCAGTTGCCGGATTGCTGATGGCCGGGGAAATTATCTGCGATTTGCTGGGGCTGAATCAAAAAGAAGCGGCCGATTTATAAAGGAGACGTATTAGTTGTTTAGGTTGTTCTGCGGCGGTGTAAATGTAAGTTTATCCTAGCAGAACAACCTGTTTTTGCCCAGACGGCAATTAGTTTTAGACTTATTTGCTCATAGCCATCTGCATGCCCATGCGAGTAGGCTGACCGGCTTGCAAATCTTCGCTGAACTGAATTTTATCTTTTTCAAACAGGCAGATAACTGTGCTGCCCATAAAAAACTTGCCGATTTCTGCGCCTTTGGGAAAAGTCTGTTCGCTGCCGCTGTAATCATAGGTTGTGACATCCTTGTTTTTATTGGGAGCGACAGTTCCGGCCCAAGCTGTTGCAATGCTGCGGACGATTGTGGCGCCCACAAAAACAACGGCCATGCGTCCGATAGAAGTATTGAAATAGCAGACAACACGTTCGTTGCGGGCAAAAAGCTCCGGTATGTGTTTGGTGTTAAACGGATTTACCGAAAATAAATCTCCGGGAACATGAATCATCTTATCCAAAACTCCGTCAAACGGAATATGGACGCGGTGATAGTCTTTAGGCGACAAGTAAATGGTTATAAAATCGCCGTTTTTGAAAGTTTCGGCTTCTTTAGAATCGGCCAGCAGAGCCTCTGCTGTATAGTAGTGGTTTTTGGCCTGAAATAAAAATTTGTCTTCTATTTTGCCGAATTGGCTGATCTTGCCGTCTACCGGATAAATAACGGCGTCTTCTTTAAGGTTTATCGGACGGGCGTCCGGAACCAGCGGACGTGAGAAAAACTCGTTAAAGGTTTTATAGTCTTTAATTCTGCCGGCCATTTCTTTGGTGTTTATTTTGTATTTTTTTATAAACTGCTCAATCATAAAAGTTGTTAAGCCGCCGAGTCTGGCTCCGGCTAAAAGACCGGCAGCGCGGGTCAGCAAATGCTTTGGCAGCAGATATTGGCTGTCGGCTTTGAGTTTTTGCATATCCATGATAATCTCCTTATAATAAATGTGAACTAAAGCTAGCTTTTTTATGTCCGCTTGTCAATTATTATATGAAATTCGCCGGCTTTTTTTAATCATTTATTTAAACCTTTGATATATCTTCAAAAGAAAAGTATAATTAAAGGAATAACCGATGAATAAGTTAAAATATTTTACATTGCTGGCTGCTGCCGGTGTTTTGGGCGGCTATAATGCCGAAGCTATGGTGCTGAATCCGCCGAGGTTTAATGTTTCGCTGCGGGACGCGATTTTTAAGGCAGCGCATGATAATAAACCCGAACAGCTGCAGAAATATCTGAATTTAGGTTATTCCATAGATATCAGCGATGAACGCGGAATGACGGCTTTGTGCCGGGCTAAAAGCGAGGGCGATGACGCTGCGTATGCCATGCTTTATAAATACGGAGCCGATGAAAATGCTCCGTGCATGAAAGACGCCGAAAGTATCTACCGCACCCAGCAGCTGCACACGGCAATGCGCTACGGCGGCATGGCTTTGCTGGCCGGCGGTGTAGTTGGAGCTTTTGCTATGTCGTCGGGCGGCGGTTCAGGAGGCTCTAGTTCCGGCGGTTCGTCGGATTATGTTCCGAACAGCAACGGCAAAGTTTCGGATGACGTTAACTTTAATCCGGTGCTGAATAGCTATAGCAAGGTAACAGAGTTTTCTACTGAAGACGAGTGGAACGGCAATTCGGAATTTAACGGCTCCAACTTTCAGAATTCAGTAAACTATCTGGGCGGAATTAACGCCGCGAAAGCTTTTGCTAAATATTACGGCAAAGACGCGGACGGAAATTTTGCCTCTAACTTAAGCGAAGTTTCGGTCGGCGTTGCCGATACCGGCGTTTGGGGCAACCATCCGGAATTTAAGACCGACGGCGGTTATAAGACATCCGGCGCCAACTGGGACGGTGGTCCGTGTTCGGATACGAATCCAACGCTGTGCTGGCACAAAACCGAGGGGGCAGAAGTGCAATGCACTTTGCTTAGCTGTGCTTTAGCTGTGTCGTTCCGAGATGAAAACGGCAAAGATATTGAGGGCGGTTCGGCAATTTCCTGTGATTTAGGTTCCGATGCTGCGAATTGCTTTAATAAATGGGCGGCGGCTTATCCGTCTGACTATACCGGCTTAAACAGCGGAGATTATTACTATCCGAATTATGTCAGCAACACGCTGGGAAATACCGATGATTTGCACGGTTCGCATGTGGCCGGTATTATCGGCGCCAATATAGACGGCAAAGGCAACATGGGCGTTGCCGGCGTTAACTCTAAAATTTATGCTATCCGCTGGGACTTAAAATTGGATTTGCCTTTAGTGGATTTTCCGGACGGAAACGGCAATTCAAGCGGCGATGTCTGGAAGAATATGACGGCTCTTAATTTGAGTATCGGCACTACGGCTTCGGCAAGCTCAAACGCCTCTATGGCGGCAGCTTCGCTGGAAGGAGCGGATTCACAGCTGTTTGAACAGCTGCTTGGCAAGCAAACCACTAATGAAAACGGCAAAATAGACGGAACAATTTTAGTTAAAGCTGCCGGCAATGACAGCTATGAACAGCCGGATTTGTGGTCAGGCATTAAGCTGAATGATAAGTATAAAGACCTGCTGATGACGGTCGTGGTGGCTGTAGATACTACTATAGGCGACGACGGCACCATTTCTTATAAGCTTTCGGAATATTCCAACCAATGCGGCTCGGCTTCCGGCTATTGCTTGGCGGCTCCGGGCGGCAACTATGCGACGGGCGAAAGCGGCACTAAATTTATGTGGAGCGTCGGCGAAACCGGCAGCGATGACTATGAATATATAAATATGATGGGAACATCCATGGCTACTCCGGTAGTGACCGGCGCGATTGCTTTTATTAAAGGAGCGTATAATTGGATGAGCGGCGAAGAAATTATTGACTTAATGATGACTACCGCCAATAAAAATGCTTCTGATTACTCTGCTGAAAAATACGGCGCCGGCTTGCTGGATTTGGGTGCGGCGGTTACCACCTATGTTTCTGAGAACGGCACTACATCTACTTTTGGCGGCAATTCGGTTAGATCTGAGCGCATAAATATCGGCGCGGCGCATCTCAGTGTGCCGTCGGTTATGAAAAGTGCTATGCAGAAAGCCTTGCCGCAGAGCGTGACGGTTTTTGATAAATATAACCGTCCGTTTGCCTATGCTTCATCTAATTTGGTGTCTGTAACCCACGGCGGCTATAAGGTGCTTAAAAATGATGTTTATCAGATTGCCAGACCGGCGCAGCTTTCGCAAGTGCAAAACGGCAATATGAGCTTTGCTTTTGCCGGAAGCGCAGGCAGCAGCAATGGCTCGGGCATGGGCTTTATGCAGGCTGACTATAACGGCGGCAGCTATAATTCCGGTTTTTATTTCAGCGAAAATACCCGCTATGAAAACGGCGGTTCTTTTGCGGAAGCCTCGGCTAATCCGTTTATGGCAATGCAGAATGCCTACGGAATTTATAATACCTTTAACTTTAACAAAAATCTGGGCTTGAAATTAGAGGCGGTTACCGGACGCAACGGCTTATATGACGGCGAAAGCAGCTATCATGACGGTTCGTTCAAAAAACAGGCTTATGCGCTTAATTCGGAATTGCAGCTGCACAAGGGCGAAAAATTCGGGTTCAGCCTGACCAACGGCTTGCTGTATGAAGAAGCGGCTACTTTGGGAATGAACGGCAGCGGAGCTTTCGGCGCTCAGGACAGCGGCACTTATAACGCCGGTGTTAAAGCCTCATGGTATGTTACTCCGCAGTTGACTTTAACCGGCAGCTACTACCGCGGCTATACGCAGGGGCAGTCGTTTGAATCCAACTTGCTGAAAACTTCGGATTTAGTCAGCGAAAGCTTTGCTTTTGACGCAAACTACAAGGTAAGCAAGCAAACCGAAATCGGCTTTAATGTTTCATCGCCGCTGCGGGTGGTTGACGGCACTTTATCCGTAAACTTCCCAAGCGGGCGCGACAGCTATTCGGATGAAGTATATTTCAGCCGTTATCAGGCTGCTTTAAAGCCGGAGGCTCGGGAATATAAATTTGCAATGTATGCAAGCCACAGTTTCAGCGATAAGCTAAGCCTGCGTTCGGAGCTGGATGTTCGGGTTAATCCAGAGCACCAGCGCCAAGCTAACGACTACCGCGCATTGCTGGGCTTAAATTGGAATTTTAACTAAATAAAAGGTGGACGGCATGGCTAATAAAATTTGGCGGGAAAAACGATTTTTCCCGCTTTTGGCTACTCAATTTTTGGGCGCTTTCAACGATAATCTTTTTAAAAACACGCTGATGGTTTTTGTGGCGTATAGGCTGCTTGCCGATGCGCAGACTGTCAATATATACGCCAATTTGGCGGCCGGTATTTTTATATTGCCGTATTTTTTGTTTTCGGCTTTTGCCGGTTTGCTGGCCGATAAATACAGCCGTTCTCAATTAGCGCGAATCCTAAAAATCAGCGAGCTGGTTTTGATGATAGCCGCGGCGGTTATCTTTATGTTTAACAGTCCGAATCTGTTGATTTTTATGCTGTTTTTAATGGGATTGCAGTCCACGTTTTTCGGCCCGATAAAATATGCGCTGCTGCCGCAGCTGTTAAAGCAAAATGAGCTGGTTGCCGGCAATGCCTATGTTGAAGCCAGCACCTATATTTCTATTATTTTAGGCTCAATTTTAGGGACATTGCTGCCGATTTACGCCAGCGTGGCTTTGCTGATTGCCTGTGCCGCCGCCGGAGTGGTTTCGGCCTATAAAATTCCGCAGACGGCAGGCGTGCAGCCGGATTTGAAAATAAGCTTTAATCTGGGGCGGCAGATAAAAGAAAATATCGGCCTTATCCGTTCGCATACCATCGTGTTCCGCACCATTATCGGAGCTACATGGTTCTGGGTTTTAGGCGTGTTTTTCCTAACCGAATTATTTCCGCTGTGCAGCAAAGTTTTTAATACTGAAAAATCGGTTGTCACCATGTTTTTAGTGCTGTTTTCGGTCGGTGTCGGCGTTGGTTCTGTGTTTTGCAATAAACTGCTGAAAGGCGAAGTCAGCGTGGTGTATGTGCCTATCAGCGCTGTCGGCTTATGCTTATGCTCATTTGCCGTATATTTGCTTTCCTGCGGTTTTGCAACACCGGCGCAGGCCTTGAGCCTGACGGCGTTTTTAAGCTTGCCGCGCGGCGTGCTGCTTTGCCTGTTTTTGTTTGCCTTTGCGTTTTGCGGCGGTATGTATGTGGTGCCGCTTAATGCTTTAATGCAAAAGAAAGCGCCGAAGAAATGCACGGCTTCGGTTATTGCCGGAAACAATATTATAAATTCGCTCGGCATGGTTGGAATTTCTCTTTTGGCGGTGGTGCTGACGGCGCTCGGATTTAAGATTACGACCTTGTTTTTGTTTGTTTCGCTGATTAGCGCCGGAGTGGCGGTTTATATCTGCATGCTGCTTCCGGATGCGCTGGTGCGTTCGCTTTTCCGCTCGCTTTTGAAACTGTTTTTCAGAGTTGAGGTCAGCGGCGTGCAGAATTTACAGAGAGCAGGCAGCAAGGCGCTGATTGTGGCTAACCATATTTCATTGCTGGACGGAGTTTTGATAGCCGCTTATCTGCCGCGCAAGATAACTTTTGCCATAGACAGCGATTGGGGTGCAAAATGGTATGTGCAGCTTTTCAGCGGCTTGGTGGATTTCTGTCCGTTGAATCCGGCGAATCCGCTGGCTATCCGCACGCTGATTGACGAGGTAAACAAAAATAAAACCGTGATGATTTTTCCGGAGGGGCGAATCAGCGTTACCGGCTCTTTGATGAAAGTTTACGAGGGTGCTGGCGTGATTGCGGCCAAGACCGGCGCCAAGATTGTGCCGCTGCGCATTGACGGCGCTCAATATTCTAAGTTTTCGTATATCGGACATTTTGTAAAAACTCAGATGTTTCCGAAAATCAAAATGTTTGTTTTGCCGCCGTGCGAGCTGAGCGTGCCGCAGAATGTTTCCATGCGTGAAAAACGCCATGCGGCGTCGCTGAAGCTCTATGATATTATGGCGGCTATGATGTACCGCACCGCCGATATAGATATGCCGCTGTTCAACAGTCTGCTGCAGGCGGAGCGCTTGTTCGGCGCCAAACATAAAATTGCTTTGGATATGCAGAAAAAAACGCTGAGCTACAGCCAGTTTGTGCTGAAAAGCTATGTGCTGGGAGCGGCGTATAAAAAGCTGCTTTCAGGGCAGGATAAAGCCGGAATTTTGCTGCCGAACAGCTTGGCTGCCGCGGTTAGTTTTTTTGCGCTGCAGTATGCCGGAAAAATACCGGTTATGCTGAACTTTTCACTGGGGGCTAAACAGTTTGAATCGTGCATAAAAACGGTTAGGCTGCAGACGGTTATCAGCTCGCGCCGATTTATTGAAGCCGGCAAGCTGGAAAAATTGGCGGAATGCGTGAAAAATTCCGGCGCCGAAATTGTCTATCTTGAAGATTTTGCCGTGCAGATTTCTGGACTGACCAAACTTAAAGGAATCAAAAAATATCTGCGCCGCGAAGAAGTTAAAACTTCAGCAAACAAACCGGCGGCTATTTTGTTTACATCCGGCTCCGAGGGCTTGCCGAAAGCGGTTTTGCTGTCGCACCGCAACATTCTGGCAAATGTGCAGCAGCTGCGGCTGGCCGTGCCGTTTAATTCTAAAGATGTGTTCCTGAATGCGCTGCCGATGTTCCATTCATTCGGGCTGACAGTCGGAACAATTCTGCCGCTGCTGCACGGGGTAAAAGTTTGTTTGTATCCGTCTCCGCTTCACTACCGCATTATACCGGAGCTGGCCTATGATTTGCAGGCGACGGCGATTATCGGCACAGATGCGTTTTTATACGGCTACGGGCGGATGGCCAGCGCTTATGACTTTTTCCTGATACGCTTTGCCGTGGCCGGCGGAGAAAAGCTGAAAGAGCGTACGGCAGAGCTATGGATGAAAAAATTCGGCGTGCGCATTTTTGAGGGCTATGGAACAACCGAATTGTCGCCGGTTATTTCCGTGAATACGCCGATGTATTACAAAGAAAACACCGTAGGGCGAATCCTGCCGGAAATTAAATATAAACTGCAGAAAGTCGCCGGAGTAAAAGAGGGCGGAAAATTGCTGCTGCAGGCAGATAATGTGATGCTGGGCTACATGAAAGCCGACAAGCCCGGAGTGCTGCAGAAAGCGGAAAGCTGGTATGATACCGGAGATATTGTAAAGATAGACGAAGACGGTTTTGCAGCTATCTGCGGACGGGCTAAGCGCTTTGCCAAAATCGGCGGGGAAATGGTTTCGCTGACCGCGGTTGAGCAGGCGCTGGAAAAAATATATCCGAATGCGGTGCTGGGCGTGCTGTCGGCTGCCGATGATAAAAAAGGCGAAAAGCTGGTTTTGGTTATTTCGGAAAATACGGCAAATCTGCCGGAAATCCAGCGCGGTTTCAAAGAGCAGGGTATAAGCGAGCTGTGGTGTCCGAAAGAGGTGGTTTATATGGCAGAGCCGCCCTTGCTGGGCAGCGGAAAATTTGACTATCTGACGGCGCAGAAAATGCTGGATGAAAGATAAAATGTTTTTGGTTTCAGATTGTTGTGGATAACCCTTTTTTTGAACGCCGAAAAAGCCGGAAGCAGCAAAAAAATCGCACCGGAAATATTCAGAATCTGCATGCAGAAACAGCGGCAAAAAAATGTGCTTTAAAAACAAAAAATACCTGCTTTGAAAACAGGTATTTTTCTGCAGAAATAAATGCGGATTATTTCTTAGAAGATTTTCTGCTTGTGGTGGATTTTGCAGAGCTTGATTTTGCAGATGATTTAGAAGAAGTTTTTTTGCAAGAGCAAGCTGAGCTTGAGTTTGAGCAAGAGCTGCTGCCATAAAGCTGGTTGATAGCCATTGTCCAAAAGTATTCATCTTTGCCGCTTGGGCAGCCTGCGTTCTGCCAGTTGTAGTAGGCAGCTTCGCGTACATAATTTTCATTATAATTTTTAGTCATTTTATATCTCCAATAATTGTTTATAACACTTCTGAGTATAGACGCTTTTTTTTTAGCGTCAATACTTTAAAAAGCAGAAAAATGACGCTGAAAAAATTTATACATAATTTAAGCATATTTTCTTGCATTTAAATGGATTAGTTTATATAGATATAAGAAGAAAGTTTTAATATAAGCAAACTAATATTATTTTGCTGTTCTGTTATGGGAGTTTATTATGGATAATATGTT
>ERZ1034855.685-NODE-685-length-11702-cov-10.040869_pt1 | contig 11702 bp, 11 predicted proteins | sample MGYA00520699_ERZ1034855 | MGnify/ENA primary metagenome ERZ1034855 (study PRJEB33766, sample SAMN09781730) | gut metagenome | biome: gut microbiome | host: Homo sapiens | place: Madagascar | study: EMG produced TPA metagenomics assembly of the PRJNA485056 data...
AAGATTTATGCGAGAGATTGTGTAATTAAAGAAGTTGATTCGAAAGAAAAATCAAAATTTTTATTTGAAAATCATAGGCAAAAAAATGATAATTCTTCTATTAGATTAGGGTTATATCATAATGAAGAACTCGTTTCTTTAATGACTTTTGGAAAACCAAGATTTAACAAAAATTATAAATGGGAACTTTTGAGATTTTGCTCAAAAGTGGATACTACGGTTGTCGGTGGTGCATCTAAATTATTTAAATATTTTTTAGATAATTATGATGGAAGTGTTATTTCTTATAGTGATAATGCTAAAACTCGTGGAAATTTGTATAAAACTCTTGGATTTTCCTTTCTTAGATATTCTGACCCAAATTATGTTTGGTGTAATAGTAGTAATGAAACAAAACCAAGATATCGCTGTCAAATGAAAAACGAAGTCAAAAATATGAGAGAACAAGGCTATTGGCGCATATATGATTGTGGCAATAAGGTTTGGGTTCTTGATAGATAGTTAAAATGTCCGGATAGAAATATCCGGGCTTTTATTTTTATGTTTATTTTGTGCGAAAGCACTTAAATAATAATATTTTATTTTAAAAGGAGAAAATTAATATGGCAACAAAGATTTTTGATGTCGCCGAGATGGTCTGTGAAGACGTCCAGGCTTACGTTAAGTCTGCTAAATTCTGCACTGGCACTGATGATAATGCCACTTATGCTCAGTGCGATGACGGTGCGTTCGTGACTCTTGGCGGTCTGTGCGACGATGCTACCTATGAGGGTATGAAGGATTACAACTGCAAGAAGGCGTTTGCTCCGACTGCAGAGAATCTGACTGTGGACAAGGTATGGGTTATCGACCTTGCCGATGTGTCTGAAGGCATTATCGCCGGCAACACCTATCGCATTGGTAACAAGCTGGTTGACCTGAAGATGGAAGCTGGCTATCCTGCTCGTGTTCGTAAACTGAAGGTTGGCGATATGTTCTGGCTGGGCGCTGGTTGTTTTGCAACTGTTCCTACTGTTGGCAAGTTTGCTAGCCTGACCGCTAACGCTGTTACCCTGACCGCTCAGGAGACAGAAATTGCTGATCAGATCAATTTCGCTATTCGTGCGTCCAAGCCTATGACGATCGGTACTCTCGTTCCGGGTGCTCCCCAGTACGAGCAGGAATACCTCGTTGAAGTGCTCTAATTTAAACAGGAGGTAAAATAATATGACAATGTTTTCTTACACTCGTGGCACCGAGAACTTCAACGCTATTGTAGACGAGACGGTGCTGCTCGCAGATGCATATCTGAACAATAAGCCTATTGAGAACAAGGAGACCAGACTGTACAACCTGAACTACAAGGTTGCTCAGTATTGCGTTGAGGACACTCGTGTCCAGAAGATTTTTGAGGATAAGGGTCTTGAGGCTCTGAGAGATCCTCATGTAACGAAGAATAAGGATTTCCTTGATAATTTTGATGCGGTTATCGCGCAGATCATCAATCCTCTCCTGCCGATGGTTTCGAACTTTGATATGGTTCGTTTCCTTGCTGATGTTCGTCAGATTGGTTATGGTGATACCGCAAGATTTATCGTCCGTTCTAACGAGCTGTACAAGGTCAATGAAATCGCTGAAGGTGTGAACCGTGGCGTTCTGCAGCCTATTCACGATGATGAAGTGACCGTCAACCCGCGTCCTATCGAGATTGCGGCTGAGGTCGACTGGTATCAGATGGCTGCTGGCGTTATGGACTTTGGTGACTGGGGTCTGCGTGTTGCTCGTTCCTTTGAGCACTACATCTTCCTGAAGGTTGTCGGAGCTCTGACTTCCGGCATCACGAAGCTGGGCACTGCTTACTCCGCTACTGGTTTCAGCAATCAGAACTGGACCAACCTCGCGCAGAGAGTTTCTGCTGCGAACGGCAACTCCGATGTGTTTGCTATTGGTTCTCTTGCCGCTCTCGGTAACGCTGTTCCTACGCAGGCTGGATTGCAGTATGGTCTGGGTGAGAAGATCGCTGAGCAGGGTTTCCTCGATCGTTACCTCGGTACTCGTCTGATTGTCCTTGATCAGGCTCTGAAGTTCAACACCGTTAACACCACTGCTGAATTCGCTCTGCCGAACGATATGATCTACTTCCTGCCCGTTTACGGCGACAAGCCCGTTAAGCTGGTTTACGAAGGTGATAATATCCTTGTTGAGCGCGAGTACACTCGCACTCCTGACAAAACCTATCGTGTTCGTATTCAGGAGCGCGTTGGTGTGGCTGCGGTTGTTGGTTCTAAGATCGCTGCTCTGAAGCTGTCGTAATTTTTTATAAGAGTTTTTTAAAAAACCACTTGACAAAACACTATTGATGTGATATAATATAAGTATAAAGCGGGACAGGGAGTAGCTACCTTTTCAATTGCCGCAACAGTTGGATTACCGCTTTTATATAAATACGATGCGCTTTGCGGAGGTGCGATATGAAACGAGTCGAAATTAATAAGGATTGGTTATTTGATCAATATATCGTCCAAAATAAAAACATCGAAGAAATAGCAGAAATTCTTGGAATTGGCAAAAAACCAGTTATAAGAAGCTTGAAAGAGTACTCGATTAAGAAGGATGCTTCTTTGATTAATAAGAAGCGAGCAGAAACAAATGTTGAAAAATACGGATGTGTAAGCCCGTCACAAAACGAAGAAGTAAAAAATAAAGCAAAAAAGACCAATCTTGAAAAATACGGATTTGAAAATCCAATGAGAAATCAGGAGGTCAAAGACAGATTGAAAGCGACCAATATTGAAAAATATGGAGTTGATTCTGTTCTTCGACTGGATGAGTTTAGAAAAAATGAAAAAACTATTAATATTGAAGAAGACGATCTTCTAAAATATTATGTTGAAGACAATTTAACAATTAATGAGATTGCCGATATTTATAATTGTAGTAGAAGCGCGGTCCAATCGCGTTTGTATGAATATGGAATTGGTAAATCTCAAGAACTTATTACAAAAACAATTGAAAAAACCAATATGGAAAAATATGGAGTTAAAACGACTGCTGTTCTTCCAGAAGTTATCGAAAAAAAGAATAATACCAATCTTGAGAGATATGGAAACATTTCTCCTGCCAAATCTGATCTTGTAAAAGAAAAGATAAAGGCAACTTGTCTTGGAAAATATGGGTGCGAATATTCTATAGCGAATCCGGAAGTTCGAGAAAAAGCAAAAGAAACGATGAGGAAAAGATATAATCGAGAAAGCGGAGGACAGGTTCATCTGTCCGAAGAAAGTATTCGAATTATGTCTTCAAGGGAAACTCTGCGTGAATTTATGATTGTCAATAACATTCATACCGTTCGCGAGTTAACTCTTGCTCTTGGTCGCGGAAGTATGCCGAAAGTCGGAGAATATCTTCACAAATACGATTCTTGGGATTTAATTAATCCGAAAGAAAGTTATCAAGAATTTGAAATTATGTCTTTTGTTCGTAGTCTTGGTGTTTCTTGTTATAAAGATAAGAGTATGTTAAAGCCTTATGAAATCGATTGTTACTGCCCTGATTATAAAATCGGGATTGAGTTTAACGGGACATATTGGCACTCCAATCTTCAAAAAGAGAAAAACTATCATTTTGATAAATCTAAACTCGCAGAATCCAAAGGAATTCGTTTGATTCATATTTATGAAAACGAATGGGAAGATCCTCGTATTCGTCCAATATTAGAGTCGTTATTAAGAATTGCTTTTGGAAAGGTTGAAAATCGAATTTATGCAAGAAATTGTGAAGTTCGAGAAATCACAAATAAAGAAGCAAAACCTTTTAATGACGCAAATCACCTTCAAGGACACAGAAACGCACAAATAACATATGGACTTTTTTACGAAAGCAAACTTGTTCAGCTTATGAGTTTTTCCAGACATAAAAAATATGAATGGGAAATTATTCGTGGTTGCCCGGGTTCTAACAATGTTGTTGTTGGAGGCGTGTCTAAATTATTCAAATGTTTTGTCAGGGAAAACCAACCAAATCAAGTATTTTCATACGCGGATTTTAATAAATTTGACGGAAGAGGATATCTTGATCTCGGAATGGAATTTATCGGGTATTCTGGTCCCGATTTAAGATGGGTTATTGATGGGAAAGTAATCCCTCGCCGCCCGTCTCGCCATAAAGAATATAAGGAATCAGCAGACGCAGTTATTTGGGGAGCCGGCTCTAAAAAATTCTTGTGGAAAAATCCAGAACTAAACAAATAAAACAACAAAAGACCGTTTTGCGGTCTTTTTCTATATTTATGAGATTAAAAGGAGATATAAAAGCTATGGCATATGTTAAAAAATCTATTGAAAATGCAGAAACCACAATGGATTCTGTCGAAGAAACTGCGGAAAAGGCAGCAAAGATCGAAGCAACTTCTGCTCCGGCGATCGATCAGTCATCGGAAATTGCCGCACTGAAAGCGCAGATTGAAATGCTTACAAAAATGATGGCAGCAGGTATGGGCGCGCCCCAGCCGGCCGCTAAGGCTCCGGAACTTGGCGAAGACAAGATTAAGATCGTCCACCTGTATGAATATCCGGAAGGACTTTCGACGCATCTTACCTATTCCAACGGACATATTGACTTTTACCATTTTGGTCAGGTCAGATCTCTTCCGTATGCAGTCGCAGAGGAGCTTATCGGGCGTTATCGCAAGCTTTTTGACGAGGGGCTTCTCGCACTTGGAGAAGGCTCGGAAAGATATGCGGACCAGTTTGATGTAAAGACGACGAAGGATTATGCGTTTATGGGTTCTGATTTCGTAAAGAGACTTGGAACTATGGACGTATATGAACTTGAGAAAATTTATAACAAACTCTGTGATTCTCTTCGTGGATTTATTCTTGAATATTTTAAGAGAAAAATTATCGAAAAGGATCCGGCATTCAATGACGCTCATAAAATTGAAGTGCTTAATAGATTGAGTAACGGTGCTATGGAAGATATTATCCTTGACCGTCGGCGTGATGCCACAAAATAATCATAAAATAAAATAAGGAGGGTCGTCGTACTATGGCCTTAACTTTTAAATCCATATATGAGAAAGCGATCAACTTGTTTGACGACCCAATCATTCAACGTGCTTACGTCGAAGATACGGTGCGTTGGGAGAGAATGATGTATCCGCATCTTGAAAATGGAGTAAATCAATTTTCCAATCCGACAAAAATTGCCTATCTGTTGGTTGACCAAAAACTTCCGACCGGTCAGGTTGAAGTATTTGAAGGAAATGGAACTTCCGTATATAATACTGGTGTTGATTTTGTTCCAGAGGCGGATGCAGATTTTTCTTTTCGCATCGGTACGCAGTATGATCGCTCTGCGACATACGAAAATGGCGTTGTAACATTTTCTCGTGAAGTTCCTGTCGGGTCTAAGTGTGAAGTTAGATGGTATTCTGCTGGTCAGTTTAACACTGATTTTAAAGAGGCAGCAAGCGCAACCACTTCCGCAAGCGTTATCGCTTATAAAGTGAGAGATATTTTAGCAAGGGCTCTTGTTGTGTCTTGGGCTACAAATGAGGAAGATTTTGTGCTTGATATCCGCCGAAATTTAAATGATACAGACTTCAAGCTCTATAGCGAAGCAAATAGCATTCGCTCTAAGGTTGAGTGGGTTAATCAGTTGAAGTTTCAGTTGGATACGCTTACTACGAAGCTCGCGTGGGATTTAGTATCTCGTAAATACCACGGAGGTAACTATTATGGATGATATGAAAATAGTTATTTCTGATTCTGCGAAGAAAGAATATCTTTCTTCCTTGATTGGTAAAATTCATAAAATTCTCCATCTTTTTGAAGAGGAGGACGAAACTGGGTTTTCACCAAGGCATTTTATTTATGGGCAACTATTCGAGATTAATGCAGCAAACGAAATGTTTGACGGAAAGCTAATTCCAATTATTGTAAAAATTAAAGGAATATATGATAACGTTGAAACAATTGAATATCGAGATGTGAAAAAACAAATTTTTGAATCTGACAAGATCATTAAGTCGATGTTGCGGTCGTTGAAATGAGGTGATATGATGGCAGTCTATGATATTTCAAAATATAAAGATGACTCATATCTCTTTTCACAAACGCCGCCTAATTTTGTCAAAGATAATTATTATCTGAAAATGATTCAGATGAAAATCGATTCTGAGTGGCCTTATCGTCCCAACCGCAAATGGATTGAGGAAGAAAAAGAGGCCGGAACGGAATTGTACGAACCGATTGAAGTAGTGATTCAGTCTGTTAAAAATGACAAAGGCGAGGCCGTCAGCGATGATTGGCATCGTCTTGTTTTTAAAGATTGTCACAGACACAATAAAGTTGGTTATCGTTACCGTTTTTCGTATGAGTTTGATCCAACCGAGCCGAATTACCGAAAGAATATTTGGATTGGTCTAAACCAGACAACAATGGAGCCGACCTCTTCGCAGGTTGTGTGTCGTTGTAACGGAAATATCGGATCAATTTATACTGACGAAAACGGGCAGACCTCGTATCATTACGAACCGGTTATTCAGCCATCGAAGCTGTCTAATCCGATGTTCGACTACTCAGAAGTTGCAATTGACCCGGACGGTTCAATGACTCTTATTGCTCAATATAACAAATATACCAAGCAATATTATATCAACCAAAGATTTATTATTGGAACTGATCGCGTTTATAAAGTAAACAATATTATAAAATCCGATTCTCGTACCACATTTGATGTGGAAGATGTTGGGATTATGCGGATCTATCTTGCGATGGATCAAATCGGCAAACTCGACAACTTTGAAACGAGAATTGCATATAACGGCCACGAAGATGACCCGAATCCTGAAACTGGAGACGATGGAGAATATATTTTCACTATCGCAGAACCCGGTGCTATTCCTGATACGATTCCTTCGGATGGCCTTATGTTCGAACCTCGCGTATACAAAAACGGACTGCCTACGGAAGCCGAAATAACCTGTACGACAACGCTCGAAGGTTATAGGTCCGATATGATGTCTGTCGAAGACTATTGCGAGCTTATCGATAACAAGGACGGAACATTTGCTCTGAAACGCAAGATGATTGACAACCAACTTCAAGTTGTTGTTAATTGTATTGCTACTGTTGAGGGTCAACCCGAAATGATGTTGGAGTTTAAGGTTTCGTTGAGGCCATTCTGATGAAATGGGGGATTTAAAAGGGTGTTTAATCAATATTCTGTGGATGGAAACGCATATAACAGATTTGTCAATTTAGACAACATCGAGTATCGGATTGCTGATTTTTTAGCTAAAAGCGATAACAAATATGCGGATTATTTATTTAAAATTCTAAGATCAAAATAGGTCTTCGCATACAGAAATGTGTGTGTAAAAATAACTATCGAAATGCTGAAACTTCGTAAAGCTTGCATACCAAAGCAAAGTGATGAAAAATGCACAGGTGTGATGGTTGCGAAAGCGTAAAAAAGTTGCAAGATGGAGTATGGTTAAATCCTAACCTCTATATGAAAATCGAAAATCAGCAGGAAAGCTCCGAAGAGGGGAATCCTCAACGACTAGAACGAAAGTTCGTAGCCAACAAGTGATTGGTTGGCGAAGTGGTAGTCATCCATCGCAGTGGATGAAGATATAGTCTGCGCTCATATGAAAGTATGAGGTGATTTTAATAATCACAGAACAGGAGTAGCGTCCTGTATGGCTAAACTGATATAATTGCGGGACAGAGGGTAGCTCCCTTTGTCAAGTTGCTGGTAACAATTTGACTTACCGCATTTATATATTTTACACTGACTTTTTACCAGAAAGGAGGTGCAACGATGAGCGTTTCTTTTATGTCTTGCAAAATACGGTTATATCCAACAAAAGAGCAAGAAAATGCAATGTTTAAACATATTCGAGCCGCTAGATTTATTTGGAATTTAATGATAGAGAAACAAAGAGACAAATATTTGGAAGATGGTTCTTATATATCTAGATTTGATATGAACAGATTATTAACTTCAATTAAATCTGAAATTCTATGGCTTTATGATGTTTCTAATTATACATTGCAAGGTGCGTGTTCAGATGTTGATACAGCGTATCAAAGATTTTTCAAAAAAATAACGAAAATCCCTAATTTTAAAAGTAGAAAAAGGGCTAAAAACTCTTTTTGTATTTTCCCTAATGAAACATATATAAAAAAGAAGAGCGGACTGTTACATTTGCAAAAAATTGGGGATGTTAAATTTAAAACGGATTTTTCTTTTCCCGTCGGTAGAGGAAAAATGAAATTGGCGAATTCAAGGATTATTTTTGAAAAATCTGGAAAATGGTTTATTCATTTTGCTATGGAGCGCGAGAATCAAGTGCCCGTTTTAACAGATAAACCAATGGGGATAGATTTAGGAATAAAAGAGACTATGGTAGTCGCTTATGGTAATGAGTCTATAATCTTTCACAATATAAATAAAAGTAAAAAGGTGAGAGAATTAAAGAGAAGAATTCGTAATTTACAAAGAGTGATTTCTCGTAAATACGAAGCGAATCGCGTGGGCAAAAAATACATTAAAACCAATAATATTATAAAATTGGAGAATAGATTAAGAAAATTGTACGCGCGATTAAGTGGAATCCGACATAATTATATTCATCAGTGTACCCATAAATTAATTTCCTTATTGCCTTGTAGGGTCGTAATGGAAGATTTGAATGTTGTGGGGATGATGAAAAACAAACATCTTTCAAGAGCAATACAAGAACAATGCTTTTATGAGATAATTCGACAAATGAAATATAAATGTGAATGGAATAGCATACCATTTATACAAGCAAATAGGTTTTATCCGAGTAGTAAAACTTGTTCTTGTTGTGGTGCTATTAATAAAAAATTAACACTTTCTGATAGAACTTTTATTTGTCAAGAATGCGGATTTACAATTGATAGAGATTACCAAGCGGCACTTAATTTAATGAGATACGAAGTTTAATTACAGAGACTTCGGTCTTGAGGTATCGTTGTACCTTTATGCTGTGGAGCGTCACATAAACTTGAGTAGCTTTATGCGAAAGAGGACGCTGTGAATCAGTGAGTTTGGTTTTTCTAAACACAACGGACGATACGATGGATGCGCTTATGCGTCCGTCGTTGACTTACGAAGAGCGGATGAAACTGCTCTATTCAAACAATGGCGATGCGGCAGGCGACAGAATCTTTTTGTCGCCGTTCATTGACGACTCCTTCGAGGAGCAGTCGTCGCATCTGCACATATATATTCATTCTGTCGTACCTAAAAATCATCTTATCTCTACCGTGAATATCGGGATCGAAACAATTGTTCATAACAAAATTTCCAACATTCAAGGCGACGCCGCTATGTATAACCCCGATACCAACCCATCCGAGATGGGGAATAACGGACAACCGGAAATCATTCTTAAAAATCGTGCGTCGGTTATGCTGAAGTGCGTCCTTGCGGCTCTTAATGGGTCGTTTGTTGCAGGTGTTGGGACTCTTTTGTTTGATTCTGAAACAAGTCCGTATGATAATTCTAAAATGTCTTTGTGGAACGGAAAGAAGTTTTTTGGATTTTCTACAGTAATCTCGACGTCTATCAGTGGCGTATCGACGACACCGGAGTGTGGTTATTAATGGGACAGATGTCTGCTGCCGAGAAGAAAATTCTCGAAGAAGTTGAATATTTAAATGATCGATATTTTGTATTCGATGAGCCCGTTCCATTTTGTGGACTTTTTTTATATCCTGTTGGTTTAAGGCATTATAATGAATTTATGACTTCAAACTCTTGCCTGCTTTTAAACAAAAACGACGATCCGGCTGGCGTTAGATTATCTAATTTGGATTATTTGCTATCGAAGATCGGCGATCAAAAAGAAGGCGTTTTATGGTCGATGAGATTGTCTAAAATTATTGAATTATGTTGTCACGTTCGTCCCGGAATGAAATGTTCGAAGTGTGGAAAATATATTCCATATGATCAATTTTTTACAGAAGAACGAATTGCTGTTTATCAAAACGGTACGGATGAAGACCGCCGAAGTTTTTTTAATTGTGATTGTGGAGATGGCAAGTTTGTTGCATCTCTTGATCAAAAAAAAGATGAAAAGACGGGAAAATCTATTCTTGTGATTGACGGGCACGAAGTTGACATAAATAATTTTAATAAGTTTCGCAAATTTGTTTTATATCAAAATCTTCCCGATTATGAGGACGATTCATATGTCGATAAAGAAATACGCGACGACTTTGCCTTAAAAGCAGAAATGCAGGCTCGGCACAGCGGCCGCGCTTCTTTGGAGCAAAAAATCATTTGCGTGTGTGCCAAGTCCCCGTATAAAATCGAAGAAATTTATGATATGTCGATTCGTAAATTTACGATGTTGATTTCCACGATTAATGATGCGATGGAGTATCAGATTACCCGTACTGGGTTGATGAGTGGAATGGTTTCTCTTAAAGATGGGAAAGAGATTGATCACTGGATATATAAAAAGAAGAAAAGCTTGTACGATTCCGCCGTTGACGCACAAGATTTTACAAGTAAAATTAATGGCGGTTAATAAATATTTGAAGGAGATAAAATTATGGCAAATCGTTTTTTGGCACAGGTTGCTAATGGTGAGATTTTTGTCAGACAGGACAACGGGACTAGAAAACTGATGTCTGTTAAAACATATACCAACAGCACCCTGTCTATTTCCTCTTCTAATGAAGAGATTCGTGCCGGTCAGGGCGCGAAACTTTACGGTCGTTTCAACCACTCTGCTGGTATGACTGTTCAGCTTGAGGACGCTATGTTCGATATGAACTATATTCGCCTCCAGATCGGTGCCGACCTTGATTCCAAGCTTACCGGTTCTGATCTTCATACGCAGTCTTTTACTACCGGCGCTGCGGAAACCGATAAGACCGTAACCCTTGAAATGCCCGCTCGTGCTATTGGCGAGTCTTGTGGTCTTCAGGATGTGTTCGTCTGGTATCGTCCGTCTGGTTGCGATGTTGGTAGCGAAGGCGAGAAGACAATTAAGGTTGCTGATGGTGCTACCGAGATTGCTCTTACCGGTCTTACTGCAAACACCACGTATTGCCTTACCTATTTTGCGAAGAAGGATGGCTCCATCCTTACAAAGATTGGCGCAAGCTTCAATCCCGCAGAGCTCATACTTGTGCTTCGTGCGAGACTCTTCGCTGGCGACGCCAACAATGCGAAGGCTGGTCGTCCTGTTGGCCACATTACTATTAAGATTCCTCGCTTCCAACTTGATGGCGCGTTCGATCTGAATATGGCTATGACCTCTGCGTCCACTATGACAATGAACGGAACGGCTCTTGCGGTTGACGCTGGCGGATGTGACGATGAGGGCATTTATGCTGAGGTTGTTGAAGTTACTGATACCGAGACTCCTTACACCGACGCGAAGGACATTTATGTTTCCGAGGATTACCTTACCACGAGCGATGCTCCGAAGGTGTATGTGTTCTACAAGGACAGCACGATGGGAGATGTTCCGAACGACTCTAAGTATCTTGTGTTTACTCCCGCTCTTGCTTCTACCGGTAAGTGGGCGCAGGCTGGAGAGCAGAAAGTTGCTCTTTACAAAGACAAGGGTCACACTCAGCTTGTTGATGAGGACACCGTAACCATTGCGTAAGTTTTTATAATTTGAGGCGAGGACGAAAGCCCTCGCCTCTTTATTTTGCTTCATATATATA
>ERZ1034855.687-NODE-687-length-11657-cov-346.673591_pt1 | contig 11657 bp, 7 predicted proteins | sample MGYA00520699_ERZ1034855 | MGnify/ENA primary metagenome ERZ1034855 (study PRJEB33766, sample SAMN09781730) | gut metagenome | biome: gut microbiome | host: Homo sapiens | place: Madagascar | study: EMG produced TPA metagenomics assembly of the PRJNA485056 data...
GTCAGCGCAGGAAGCTATCCAAAACACTCTTTGCAGTTATTTTTGTCCTGCTGGCAATGATGATTTTATACCTCGTCCTAATCGATGCGAAGAACCTTAACTACGGTTTAATTCGGGATTAAGAACAGATGTTCGTTACGAATATAATAGTACACCACAGCGTGTCCGATAGAAAGGACTGATGCTTTTGAGTAAACTAAAAGAGAAAATTGACGATGCAGGCGGTATAGGAGTAGTGCTTGGAGGAATTGCTTTGGTCTTCCTTTTATTCTGGGGCTCATACGGTCGTCAGTTTGTTTGGGAACACACTTGTGGGATTTGCGGGAAATGGGAAGCCATCGACACAATAAGCATTGAGGGCAACGAAGAGATGAGAATCTGTTTGGATTGCCGTGATAACAAGGTGTTCTACTGCGACGACTGCTGGATGTGGTTCTATATGGAAGATTTCGGCGGATGTAACAACGAAACAGGAGAATTGTATTGTAAGGACAGCTATGAAGCAATCAATGGAGGTTCATTGGATGGATAACCATAACGGGGAAGAAGAAATCGCGCGCGTTTTAACAGAGATGCCAAAGCCGCCATTGAAGCAGAGGGCTTTGCGCGTCATCGCGGGAATAGGCGCTGCCATTGCTTTTCTCGGCGGCCTTTGGCTTTTATGCCGATCCAGTGCGGCAAAAGAGATCACTGCATTCATTGCGGGTGGGAATGGATATATTGCCGGTTTTCTTGTTCTCCTTGGGCTTGGCTGCGCTATCATGATGGCCGGAGCGGCTAAAAAAGGCGAGTACAGCTCACTCATTTTTGTCCCATTCGCTTGTGCGGGGTGCGTTATTGGCGCATTACAGGGTGGCAGCATAGCTCTTATCTTTATAATTATCGCATTCGTCATTGGAATGCTGTGGGTTATAAGTAATATCAGGGTATCCAACTACTACGAGGAGGCTATGGAAGATTACCACCGAGTCCAGCATGAATTGGAGAAATACAAAGAGGATTATAGGTACTTGGTACATACTATCGAAAACCGGAATAAAGAGAATTAAGTAAAATACCGCCCCCGGCAACGAGGGCGGCTAATAATAAGAGGAGGAGAAAACAAATGAAAACTGTAAAAGCATTGACCACGATCGGATGGATCGCCGTCGTTTTTCAGGCGATTGCCATCTTCGGCAGTCTATGGGAGGAGTACAACGGAATTCACAATCTCTTTCCGATTATGACCAACTCCGCAGAAGCGTTTTGGCTTTCCATCACATGGTGGTTTTTTTATCTCCTTGTAGGGATAATTGGTGTCACTCTTTTAATCATTGCCAAAATCCGCAAAAAGAAGATAATATCGCAGGAGGCCAGCAAGGATGCTCTGTAAGAAGTGCAAAAAGGAATTGCAGGAAGATTGGCTGTACTGCCCTTGGTGCGGTTTGAACGCGAAAAAGCCGCCAAAGCAGACGATGTACCGCAGGAAGGACGGCCTGTACGAGAAGAAGGTCACGATAGACGGAAAAAGAATAGCGTTTCGTGCCAAAACGGAAAGGGAAGTAATACAGAAAATCGCTGCTTATTCCGCAGATGCAAAGCAGGAGACAACAGGATTGTTCAAGAAGTATGCGGAAGAATTGGAACGGTCTTGGGACGAGCTTGCCTATAACACCCTGCGAAGCTATAAGCCTGCGCTGAAAAGATGCGTAGAATACTTCGGCGATATGCCTGTTGGGGATATCACGCCGTATAGCATCTCCCTGTTCCTTTCCAAGATGGCCACCACCTATTCGCAGAAGACAATCAAAAACCACTTGAGCATGATTTCGCAGACGCTCGATCTCGCAGTCATGAATAATGAGATCGCCACAAACCCCGCATCCATCAAGTATAAGCCGACCGGGAAGAAGCCGGTGAAGCGCAAGGAGGCCGCCGAGCAGTACGCCGAAGTCATCAGACAATACTGGGACGAAAGCCTGTGCTCATGGCTGGCGTACTTCCTACTGAACACAGGTCTGCGAAAAGGCGAGGCTCTGGCTCTCCAGTACAAGGACATCGATATGGAGGAAAACCTCATCTCCGTTTCCAAGAGTGTGTACTTCATCAGCGACAATCCGTACATCAAGGAGCCGAAAACATCCGCCGGGATACGGTCGGTCATCCTCCCGCTGTGCGTGAAGGAAAAGCTGAAGCCCGGCAAGCCGAATGATTATATCTTCTCCACGGATGGGAAGCCCCTGCACGAGCATCTCGTTGATGCAGGGTGGGATAGGTTCTGCAAGGCCCACGACATGGGCGAATGGATAAAAGGTGCAGGGGGGAAAAACCGATTCAAACCGGCGGTCACCTTCCACCAGCTCCGGCACTACTACGCCACCAAAGGCTCGGAGCTTGGCATACCACGAGAAGTCATGACAGAGCTGATGGGGCATTCCTCTTACATCGTTACGGAAAACTACACACATATACGAAAGGCTGCGCTGCAATCCGCTGCGGAAAAAATCAATGGCACAGAAATGGCACAGTAAATATGGAGCACCTATTGATTGCTTGTTTTTTTTATGGTTCGAATCCCTTCGGGTCCACCATATCATAAACCAGCAGAAATGCTGGTTTTTCCTTTATTCATGCGGGTTTTCAGTATTTTTAGTCTTTGCAAAGCTTGCTGTTTCTTGCGGTATTTTTGCGTATATGTGGCACAGTAATGGCACAGTAAAATACCCCCTCCAGTTATGGAGGGGGTATCTCTTTACCACACCTTGTCGGACACTCCGAGTGCCTCGTACAAAAGGTGCTTTTGCTTTGTGCTTGCGCCGGGAACGGCCTTATCGATAGCGGCCTTCTTTTTGCGGCTGGAGGACAGTTGGATTGTCTTCCCATCGCCGTCTTTGTCGCCTGTGATACCACGGGCTGCGAAGTATGCGGCGTAGTATTGGTCGTAGGTAACGCCCTGTGCGACATACTCGGCTGCCTTTTCTCCGACATCCTTGTTGTATGTCTTTAGTGCGTACTCTGCGCCGAACGCCTTGCGGTTTGCTTCGCGCTTCACCACATCGCTGTCTGCACTTCCGATGCTCTTTGCGGTTTCCTCGTAGGTGCCGACAGTCAGAAGTGCGTTTCGATAAATCTCGTTACGCAGCTCCAGCAGGTCACGAGCCTCGTTCATCTTCTCCTTGCGGGTCTTTTCACCGCTGTTGTAGATTTCCTTGAGTTGCTTCGTGATCTCGGACGCCGCCTTGCTCTGCTTATACAGGTAGGAGTAGGTTGCATCATCGGCTGCTGTTGCAAGCTCGGTCTCCTTTACCTGCTTGGCTTCGTCCAGTGCATCATAGAAGTCGCTGCCCAGCCGGTTCTGCCGGACGCTATCTACCACGAAAGCCTTTACCACCGCAGGGACATCTGCTTTCTTGGAAAGCGCCGGAAGCAGCCAGTCACCGATAAAGCCGGAATACTGGTCGATCAGGTAATTGACCTTCTTCGGGGAAAGCCCCTCGATGCCGTTCTTCCCGTGTCGTGTAATCTCACCGAGCCAAATGGAGAACGCATCGGTGCTTTCATCGTACTGCAGATAATCCGGCTTTTCCTCCATGTAGCTGGATACGATGTCGCCGCCGTACCAGTTCTTGTTGGTACTCATCGCAGTAATCCCTGCAAAGATGTTATTGGTCAGCGGATTGTTCGGTGCGATCTGTTCGATTGCAAAGGACGGATAATTGGCGAATGCGCTGCTTGCCGGCTCTCCCTTCAGCCAGCGCCACATCCGATTGGTGAACGCCGTAATGACGGATGGCTCACGCCCCATCGGGATTTTGATAAACTTGTTATCTCCGACCTTGATGAGGATGTTGCTGTCCTTCATGTAGTTGGAAAGCTCCTTGTAGTCATCGTCCTCTTTCAGCCCGTCATAAAGCAGACCCATGATGATTGCCGGGGCTACACCGTTGATGAGCAGCCGAGAGATAAGCTGACCGATTTCCTTCCAGCCGCGCCGGTCAATGACATTGCGAATGTTCTTGGAAAGGCCCTGCATACCTGGGTTGAAGAACGGCACAAGGGACGCATTCAGCTTGCGAGCCGCAAAGCCGCCACGACCGAAGTTCGTTGTGATGTCCGCTGCGTTATAGAGCGCCTGCTGAACATCGCCCGTGTCTTCCATCGTGCTGATGAATTCAGCAAGGCGAGGGTACTGCTCGACCGCTTCATTGGCAAAGGAGAGGATGTCGATTACTCTATTCAACCCGCCAGCCACTTTATCGACTGCACCGTTCTTGAAATGGTGGCGGTCGGAAAGCCCCGTCTTGGGGTCATAATAGGTAGTTCCTTTTCCGCCCATCGCCTGATAGAGCTGCCAATACTTCCCGTTCGTTGCGATTTCCTTTACGGCCTTGCCGTAGTTCTTAATGAATGCGGCATTGCTGTAATGGGTAAAGTACAATGCAGACTGTGCATCACGGACGAAATTTCGCACGATGAATACAGGGTTCCATTGCGTGACCAGCTTCTTGAATGTGCTGTTGATGGAGCGCAATGCTTTCATTCCAAAGGAATTGGATTGCTCAATGGGTCTAAACCCATCGGCCATTGCTTCGCTCATGTGCAGAGTAACCGGTTTGCCATCCACCCAAATGCGCAGCGTGTTCTTGAGGTTCTCTGCGGAATCCGCATCAAGGTCAACGAGATCGCCGTCTTCTGTTACCTTTTGAACATACTCGGAGATGTCACGGGAGGTATCCATCGCATCTTCGTACACCATATTGCCAAGTATGTTCTTCTTGGCTGCGGAGAATGCCTGAATCGTCTGCTTTGCAATGCTATCGATTAAAGGCATGATGTCTTGGTTGCCGCCCTTTGCGGTTTTAATGGTGCTGTTCACCGCTACGCTATCGGACTTTGTGTAGCCGCCAAATATGTTTGGAACATCTCGGTGGATCGGCACGTAGTGCGGGTACAGTTCCTTCATGTACTGCGCCATAGCTTCGCTCACGAGTCCGCCCTGCTTTCGCACCTCCATCAATCCGTCAAGGTAGGCATACACATCCTTTGCCCACTTCTCGAATTCTGGGTGTGCCTCCAGAAGGGCTGCGGCAGCGGCCCGGCTGTCGTCTGCCGTAACCTTGCTGCCGAATACAGGCTTGTCAAACTGCTTTTCTGCCCATGCCTGCAGTTGCTTATACCGCTTTGCGGCATCGATCTGCTCCATGGTGTATGTCTTTGTAAGGGAAGCATCTTTGCCTGCGGCTGTTGCAATGTTCTCATCGGTCATTTCCGCAAAGCCTTTGACTTTCTTGTTCAGTTCCTCACGGAATGCCGATAGCACCTTCTGTGCTTTTTCACGGACGCTCATGCGGTCAACATTGTGTTCATGCAGGAGGTATGTGTAGAATTCCTTGGTCAGCCCCGCCTTTTCAGCAGGCTCAAATACCTGCATGAGGTTCTTATCGCTGATTTTCGCACCGTTCAGGTCGTACTGCCCTGCGCCGCCGATAGAATACTGTGCAGCGGCAGATGCCTGCCCGACATTGTTCGCTGCATACATGATTCTGCTGTCGCCGACTTCGTTCCCGAATCGCTCCAGTTCGTCCTTGGTGTTAATCCATTGGCGCTTGAAGGATCTCCAGCTTTCGGCGACTTCCGCATTAAAGGTAGCCTTATCCTTATCCGGGGACTCGGTAAGCACTTCAGCTACATTGTCCGTAGTTGTGGATTTCCGTTCTGCTTCCCTCAACCGTGCCTTGCTCTTTGCTCTGTCTTCCCGCACAACACGGTCAATGCGGTCCTGCGTCCTCCGTCGGTTGAATTCGTCCTTGGCTTCGGACAGCTTTTCGTTGTACTTGTCCCGCACCTGCCGATTGTTCGCACGGAGGTCGGCACGATATTGCTTGGCAAGTGCATCATACTTCGCCATGAATTCTGCACGGGCCTTTGCTGCCTTCTCTCGCTCTTTAGCCGCTGCTATTTCGGTGAGGAGTTTCGTCTCTGCATCACGCCAGCGGTCGTTTGCAGCTGTTTCTTTTTGGCCCCTCTGCCGTTCTGCTTCTACTGCCGCGTCAACAGCCTTTTCTGTTGCTGCGTCAGCTTTTGCCTTTGCCTTGTCCGCCTCGGTGACAAGTTCCTTTTGGCTCCAAAGCAGATCGGTTAGCTGGTTTGTAATGCTTCTGGCAAACTCTTCCTCATCAACGGCATACGAAAGGGGTATGCGTTCAGAATCCTTTGCGTAGTCCGCTACTTCCACCGTGTTCTCGAAGGTCTCCCATTCTGTTTCCGCGTCCCGGAAGATGCCGGGGAATTCGCTTTGCAGTTCGGAATAGGCAACATCGAATGCCACTCCCTCGCCAGCATTGGCATTCTCTCGTGTCTTAATTCGAATAATGTTCCCATACTTCTTTCGGAAGTTAGTGAGTGAGCCATACTTGTGGACAATGTCCCCACGCAGCTGCTCACCAATTACAAATGTCCTTTGGGAAAGGCTCTTTCTGATATCTGCCTTTTCTGCTTTCAGTGGGTCGGCAATAGTCGCTTCCTTGAGAATGGTATCTGCCACTTTCTTCGCAGCGGAATCAATGTCCGTTTTCTCCCAGCGGTATACGCTGTTGAAGGCATCCTCAATCTCCGCAGTTAGGGTCTTAATGGTCTCATCATTTGTGATACCATTCTTCCGCAGGAATCGGCCAATATCCCTTTTCGCCTTAATTGGGTCTACGGTCGGCCTCTCCGTCACCTTGGTTTGTAGCTCCGCATACTCTGCGCGGTTACGCATCTCAAGCAGCTGTTTCCGCAAATCCTTTACCTGCGCCTGCGCAGCTTTCAATTCATCATTAGCTTTCTGCGCAGCATCCGCAACGGCCTTGTCGATGTCGGCCATGTACTTGGCATCTTCCATGAGGGAATAGCTGCCACCTGCATCTTCTTTGATATTTTGCATAGAATGGGTATTGACAGCGGTATCGGATTGTGGTACCATGTCAGTGGTGGTAGATGTGTCCGAGTTTCCGGACTGCTCCACCATTTTTATTGGGCTAATATCGTAAAGATATTTATCACCATTTGCGGATGTTGCAACATGAAGTGTCGCCTCCCAAATGGTGTTATTTTTATCTTTAAGATAAGTAGTCCATGCTTCCCAATCGTTCTTCCCATTATCATCGAGCCATCCATGGGGGTGCTTTGCCGGAACTTTGCCGCTCTGTTGCGATGTTGTGACAAGCTCATCAATTAAAGCAACTGCTTCCTGCTTGGTTTTGTTCTTTCTGTATTTCGTAACAAGATCATGGTTCACGGGAACATTTTTCCCGCCACTATTTCTAAACTTTTGCCCATCCTCTGCTATACTTACAGGAACCGCCTTACCGTTTTGGTCATAAGCCGTAAAGGTGCTGCCGCCAAGTTCCTTCACATACTCCTTGACCATCTGGATGCGTTCGGCATCGGTTAGACCGGTTAAAAGTTCAGAATCAAGGCGAACGCCCTCTCCATAGTTCTTCCCATTCTCGCCAACTATATCAATTATCGAATACTTTGCGACAGACGAACCGCCTTCCGCTCTCCCCTCCATCCCATCAAGCAAAGCCTTCTGCGATTCGGACAGCCTGTTGTAGGCTTCCTGTGCAGAGGGCTTTCCTTTTAGCTTTTTGAGGATACGGTTCAAGAAACCTTTAATGCCGGTGGCGGCTTCCGTATTTCTTGCGCCGATGTACTCCAGCATATCCCGGCTGCCCAAAAGATCACCGCTGATATCGGCAGCGACTTCCTCCGCAGCTGCATTCGGGTCAAGCTCAATTCCATTGCGCTCGTACAGTTCGGTTTTGGCATTCATCATGCCCTTTACCATATCGGCATAGTATGGGTTCTCTACCAGCGTATCAATCAGCCCGGAATACTTGCTATCAGCCACAAGGTCGTGAAACATCTCATGCCCGAAAGTAACCATCAGCGGATCGCGGGAATTGATGTTGACATAAATGGTGCCATCCGGTGCGCGATAGCCATTGGTCAGTCGGTACTGCCCATTGACCTGCACCGCACCCTCAAACCACACGATAGTCTTGCCAAGGTATTTCGCTGCATTGTTCACCTCGGCAACAGCTTTCTTTTTACTGCCAAGAATTTCAGCTTTCTTATAGCCGATCTCGGTATTGCCGCGCACATCGGTGTTGGTTATCTCCTTGATACGGCGCTTGCCGTCTACATCGGTAATGGTGTTTTGCTCAACGGAAAGCCATCTTTCATCGGATTCCCGCTGCATCTGCTCCGCCTGCGCCTGCATATCGGCATCGAACTGGGCAGCAGCCTGTTCTCCTGCAGCAGCGACACGCTGGGCATATTCCGCCTGGGAGATCGCCTGTTTACCGGACTTCGCAATGTTCTGCGTAGCCACTTCGATAGCGGCAATATCCTGTGCTGTGTTTCCGCTGAACTGTACGCCGGTCAACTGGGAGAATGCCTGTCTTGCGGCAGGGTCGTTATTGATGCGAGCAGCTACGCCTTGGTTAGCTGCTACACCGGCAAGGGCGCTGTTGTAGGCTTTCTCTCCTGCGTTGGCAGGATTATCAACTGTGGGAGCAAAAGCCTGCCCTACGCTGTCCTCGGCTGTTTTAATGGATTGTGTGCGCTGGGCATCGGTAATAGCTGTTGCTACGGATTGCGGAGTAGCTTCCACATTCAGCTTTTGGGCTGCCTGCGCCAGCGCATCCGCTTTGGAAACCATCGCCTTGATCTCATTGATGGAGACCTGGGTAATATCGTTCTGGATTTTGGAAAGGCCGCTCTCGGCATCATAGGTGAGGTTTGCTTCATACAGTCTGCCCACCATTTGGTTGCTGGGGTTCTTCTGAACCTCCGCCGCATAAATGGCAGGTGCGGTGCCTGCGCCTTTCTCCATGCCCTCCTGCACCTGCTGCGCTACGGCAGCAGAGGAAGCATTCAGTGCCTTGCCTACACGGCTGTAGGTGACGGAACGCATCGCAGCGTTGCCGCCGCCCAATACACCGCCTGCAAGAGCACCCAGCAGGATATCATAACCGAAGTTGTCCATCTCGTCACTGTCGCCGGTGAGGGCCTTTTCAATGGCGTAGTTGATAACATCCTCTGCGCCCTCCTCAATGCCTTCGGAGAGAGCGTCCCGCAGCCACTTGCCACCAACGGAATTGGCGAGGTTATACAGGCCAGGGGCTTCCGCCATCAGTTTCTTGGCCACGGCCTGCCCAGCGGCAGACTTGCCCAGCGAGCCATACAAACCGCCAAACTGTTCGGTAAGCATGGAAGCGCCGCCGGCAGCGGAGCCGAGTACGAATGCTGTATCCGTATTCCCGTACTTCTCATAGGCATCTGCATATTTATTGCCCGCGGCGGATGCAGCCATCATGGGCAAACCGGAGCCGGGGAGGACCGCGTTTGCAACAAGGGACGGCACCATGTTCGAGATCGTATTGACCAGCTGCAGCGCTCCGCCCTCAACAGCACCAACGCTGGCTACATTCTTCTCGTGGCGCAGTTCTGCCTGTGTCTTATAGTCTGTGATGGGGATTTCTCTCTTATCGGCAAGCCCGGCCCGCTTTACGGCTTCGGTACCGCTTACGCCGCTTTCCATCAGCCGCTTGGCTTCCCATGCCTGCGCTTCCGGATTACCGGAAAGATACGAAGATGCTGCAGCGGCATACTGCCTCATGCTTTGGAATGCATTCTGCACGCCAGAAATGGCAGCATCGCCTGCCTTGAATTTATTCTCGTCCGGGTTGTAGTCCTCTACCGCTTCCGCATTTCGCTGGTTCTTCCACTGGGTATAGGCATTCTCGTACTCAATGGCAGCTTTATTGGCGGCTTCCTGCTGTTCCTTGGCTTGCTCCGCCATGTTCCCGGCACGCCGATATGCACCAGCCTTAATAGCCGCATCGTCACGCCTCGCTTTGATAGCGTCCAGCTGTTCCTTCATGATATCGCTCTGCTTACGAGAAGAAGCCCCGGCAGGCGCAGCCTGTGCAGGCTGCGTGCCGGGAGAAAGAACAGTATGCTTAATCTCCTTCGAGCGGTATGGGGCCATTAAGTTTTCCATGTCGCTTGCGGAAACCTTTTGCGGGGAGCTGCCATCGCCGCGTGCGGTATTGTTGGAGTTTCCGTACATTAGGCCCTGCATTTCTTCGGCTGTTACCTTCCCCATTTTGCCCTCCTTATCCATAGCGGCGGTTCCAAATGTCGGCTGCCTGCTCACTCGTGTATCCGAGTTTTGCCATTGCCTGTGCAAATGCCCTAATGTCGCCCGTGTCGGTTACCTTTGTGCCGGTTATAGTCTTAACGCCGGGGGCTTTTGCAACCCCTGCGGAGTAACTGGCCTGTGCGTTCATCTTCCCGGTCTGCGGCTCACGGTTCGCTTTCACCATGTCGAGGTATGCACGGCTCACGGAATCGGAGTAGTCGCTGTCACCTTCGGCAAGGCTGCGGTTGTATCTGTTGTTCAGCTTGACATAGGATGTTTCTGCAAGGCCGCCGTTGATGCCCTCACGAGCAAGCTGCCCCGGCATATTCTTGAGTGCCATCTCCTTGGCGATATAGGCTCTCCGAGCATTGTCCTCACGGTTCTGCGCCGCCAGTTTCTTCTGCTCATCGTACATCTGCTGGTTGTATGCAAGGAGCTGGTCATAGGCAGCGGTCTGTGCATCGAGCTGGGCTTTCAGCGAGGCAAGGTAGCTGTTCCTTTCGCTTGCGTCTTTGTAGGAATACGGGGTATTGCTACGGCTTCCATAGGCAGAGGCGGCATCCTCCAGCGCAGCAAGTTTATCGTTGTAGCCGCCCCATGTTTTTGATAAGTCAGCTCCGGAAATTCCAAGAATATTGCCTGCCTCGTTAGCTCTCCTTGACTTTTCCTCTCTTAACTTCTGGTGGGCTTGCCCTCGCTCTTTCGCTGCGGCGTAAGGGTCTTTTTTGGTGCTTCCACCATCATTCATAACGACAGGTCTTTTTACCATATTACCCCTCCTTCGCCGCCGTATCGTACTGTTCGATGGCGGCTAAAATTCTGCCACGCAATGCCTGTGCGGATGCGTGTTCGGTTCTGTACTTCTCTTTGATTTCTTCCAACTCGGCCAGAAGTTTGTCACATTCGGTCTGCGGCTTTTCTTCCTCTTTGTAGGTCACGCCGAACCAGTCGCATACACCCTTGCAGAGCGCCTCGGCAATTGCCTTTTTGTTTTGCACCAACCAAATGGCGTCCTGCCCGTTGTCGTGGAAAGCCAGCTCCGGATAGATGGAAAGCATCGGGGTTCTGCCGATCTCGTAAAACTCGTCCTTCTGATAGACCCCTCGGTGGGTGTTTCGTGGGTAAATCTCCATCAGTCTGCGATAGACCATTTGGCAAGCTCGGTCGCTGATGCCTCCGGCTCTGCCGTAGCGCAGGACAGTCGGCCCCTGTGCAGTCCCTTCTTTCAAGGTGGCCGTGCTTGCATTGGTATGGATGGGCATATGGAGGTTGGATTTCCAAGCGATGCTTTCCGCTACTCGCTCCTGCATGGTTTTGTCGGGGGATGCGACCATAACATCAAACCCGCAGCGGGTGAGAGCCTCGGCGCAATAAGCGCCGATCTCTACACACACATCATGCTCATAAACGCCGGGAAAGCCGTAGTACGGAGCATGGGGAGCCGGTCTGCGTTCGGGGGAAAGATACACTTTAGGCATCTTTCACC
>ERZ1034855.691-NODE-691-length-11627-cov-40.596785_pt1 | contig 11627 bp, 11 predicted proteins | sample MGYA00520699_ERZ1034855 | MGnify/ENA primary metagenome ERZ1034855 (study PRJEB33766, sample SAMN09781730) | gut metagenome | biome: gut microbiome | host: Homo sapiens | place: Madagascar | study: EMG produced TPA metagenomics assembly of the PRJNA485056 data...
AGTTTTATTTTGTCTCTTTCCCCTATCTCCTAAAGTTGCATTTATGAGTTGAACTTGCACTATAAGAAACCGAGCATGCTGTCTTTTCGGCTATTGCATACTCGGTTTATATTTTTGTTGCCAAGGGTAAATTCGTAGGTCGGGCTTATACGTTGAAGCGGAAGTGCATTATGTCTCCGTCTTGAACGATGTAGTCTTTGCCTTCCACGCTCATTTTGCCGGCTTCTTTGCATGCGGCTTCGCTTCGGAGGCTTACATAGTCGTCGTATTTTATTACTTCGGCACGTATGAAGCCTTTCTCGAAGTCTGTATGGATTACTCCTGCACATTGAGGGGCTTTCCAACCTTTTGTGAATGTCCATGCTCTGACTTCCTGCACGCCTGCGGTAAGGAATGTTTGCAGGTTCAAAAGGCGGTAAGAGGATTTTATGAGGCGAGCTACGCCTGATTCTTTCAATCCTAATTCTTCCAAGAACATTTGTTTCTCTTCCAAGGTTTCAAACTCTGCAATGTCGGATTCTATTTTTGCGGCAACGATAAGGATTTCCGCACTTTCTTCTTTGGCAATTTTTTCTACTTGTTCGGTATATTGATTTCCGCTTTTAGCACTTGCTTCATCTACGTTGCAGACATAGAGTACAGGCTTGGCTGTAAGAAGACATAATTCTTTGGCGAGTTTTACCTCTTCTTTGCTTTCAAACGTAATTGTTCTTGCACTTTTTCCCTGCTCCAAGGCTGCTTTGTAACGAAGCAGAATATCCAGCAAGACCTTCGAGTCTCTGTCTCCGCCGCTTTTTGCCGCTTTTTCGACCTTCGGTAAGCGTGTTTCCACTGTTTCGAGGTCTTTCAGTTGAAGCTCGGTATCTATGATTTCTTTATCGCGTATAGGATTTACCGAACCATCGACGTGAACGACATTATCGTCATCGAAACATCTTAGAACATGAATGATTGCGTCGCATTCCCTTATATTGGCGAGGAATTTGTTTCCCAAGCCTTCTCCTTTGCTCGCTCCTTTCACCAAACCGGCTATATCCACTATCTCCACCGTTGCAGGGACTATTCTTTCGGGGTGTACCAAGTCGGCAAGCACGTTCAGGCGTTCATCAGGAACGCTGATGGTTCCGAGGTTGGGTTCTATGGTACAAAAAGGAAAATTTGCCGCCTGCGCCTTGGCATTCGACAAACAATTAAATAAAGTTGATTTGCCCACATTGGGCAAACCAACTATACCGCATTTCAATGACATTCTTTAGCTCTTGATTATTTTGGCAAACTCTTCGGTATCTACTTGCTTGGTTTGATGTTTCATATCCGCTTTCAAAGCCTTTATGAGTTTATCCTCGAACAAGTATTCGTAAACCTGTCTGCTTTGTTCTTTGTTTTCAAGCATGTTGGTTGCGACTTTTTCAACAGCTTCCTCTGTCTCCTTTATTTGCTCTTCCGTTGCATCTTCCGGAACAGGGAAATAATTGCGAACCAAAGCGGTTTTGTAGTAGTCTTTCACCTCTTCGCCGCTTACTTCCAATTTATATTTGTCCACAAGTTTGCCTTCGATTAGCTGCCACTTTATGGAGTCTCTGTATTTGTCGTAATTGTCGAGGATTTCCTTGCTATCGACCTTGCCTTGGTTGATTTCCACGAGCCAACGTTTCAAAAACTCATCAGGCAAATCCATCTTCGTGTTCTCGATCAATGCTTTGCTTGCACTATCCATGAAGTAACGGTCTGCTTGGTTCGAATAGGTTTTGCACAAATCCTCCTTCGCTGCCTTTCTGAAATCTTCTTCGGTCTTTATTCCTTTGCCTTTGTAAGCCATCTCGAACAATTCCTCGTTCAATTCATGTTTTATTACACGGCTTATGCCGGTTACCTTGAAGTTGACATCGGATTTGAATTGCTTTGCCTGCTCTTTGTCTATTCTCAACATGGAAGCGATTTCCGTTGTGTTCTTGAATGCCTTCGCAAGGTTGAACGTTATGACATCATCTTTCTTTGCACCGATGAATTTCTTCTTTATGGTAACCATGGAAATCAAATCGACAGCCAAAGATGTGGTAACCTTTATGCCACCTTCTTTCACATTGCCATTCTCGTCCAATTCCTCTATTTCTCCATACACCAAGTCTGTTTCTTCTATTGTTTCAGGAGACTCGAACTTGCCGAAACGACGTTGAATGTCTTCAACGAATTTGTTCAACATCTCTTCTGTCGGAACAATGTCGTAGTACGTTACGTCCTGAGAATCCAAATCGAGTTGGAACTCCGGTTGCAACGCTATGTCAAAATAAAAAGTGAAATCTTTTTGATTGTCCCAGTCTATGGCTTGTGTCTTTTCGTTGTTCGCCATGGGATTTCCGAGAATGTCGAGTTTGTTATCTTCTATGTATTTGTACATGGCGTCTGTCATCAGTTTTTGTACCTGCTCCGCACATACGGATTTTTCATACATTTTTCTGACAATTCCCATCGGTACTTGTCCGGGTCTGAATCCCGGCATATTTGCCTTTCTGCGATATTCCTTCAACTCTTTTTCAACCGACTCTGTATAATCGGCGGCTGTTACATCGATTTTCAATACAGCCGTCAAGTCGCCTGTCATTTCCTTTGTTACATTCATCTCTTATATCCTGTTTCTTTTTTGTTCGTTCTATTGAAAATTCAGTTTGCAAAGATACTGATTTATTGCCAACATACGCTTGACAAGTGGTCAAAAACCGTAATTCAATGCCTTTATCGCTTGCTGCAACTTCGGGTCTTCTTTCGTGAATGTCAGTTTTATGTGCTTTCTCCTTGCCGCAAACAAACCGTATCCGTTGTTTACGTTCGTGTATATGGGTTTGTCGCTTAGTCGATTGTCGTTTTGTCGGCTGTTGGAGTAATATTCATACATCTCCAAGCTGCAAGAATTGACGTATAGCTCGAAAGCGTATTGTCGGTTCGTCCATGAGCAATTCCCTTTTTGCGAAGCCAAATTCCTTTTCACGCCGTTGACGATGTCGCTCATGTCCATATTGTAATTGAATTCAAAGCCCGGGTTGTTGCTTGTGTTCAATTTCATTGCCAAATCGATGTCCGTGAACGTTTCTTCACCGTTTGCACGATAGTAAAACCTCATCGAGGGTTGGAAAACCTTTGCAATGATGCCTTGTCCGCTTGATGCGACGGAGGAATTGATGTTGTACCAACTGCAATTCATCATGTTCTTTTCGTATTTCGGTAAGAAAGTCATTATTTTTCCCGGTGCCGTTATGTCGTAATCGCCTATCAAACGGGTCGTCGCCCATGTTTCATCTCCGGATTTCTTGTTGCGAACCACGATTTTGTATTCTTTTTTCAGGGCTTCGGCGTGATTCAATCTGCCTTTGGTGCAGCACCGGTATAGGGGAGTCGTTTCATTGTAGAAATCGCCGTCCTGCTTTGTCGTGGTTTCGGTATAGTCGAACCATAAGGTATCTCCCGCATTGTTTTTGTCCCAAGGGTAATAGGAAAGCATGAAAACATCTATTTCATTCTGCCTGTAATAAACGGAGTCTTTCTCTTTCGCAAAGTCAATGTAGTTTCCGCTGCCGAGAAACCCTTTCTGCACACGAACGAAGGTGGTGTCGCTGTCTTGATCCAATACTCCGTAAATGACGGTTACCTGTTTCCACTCCTCATTCGGGTCGAACTCGACTTCACAACCTGCAAAGCAGAAAAGCATTGCAAGAAACAATATAAGATTTGAGTGTTTCGACTTCATATCTCGTTGTTTTATAGGTTCAGAAGTTGCAAAGGTAAGTATAAATCCCGACAATCGGATATTTTCTCGTACTTTTGTACCTGCCAAAAATTGAAATTTAATCGTTAAAGGAAGATATGAAACATTGCGATGACTTTGTCGTGGTCGAGAACCGAGCATCGGGTTCCGCCTTTTTCAAGTTGAGCTTGCGGGCTTGCAGTCCTTTGCCCGAAATAACTGCGGGTCAATTCGTGGAAGTCGGCGTTCGACAAACCGAAGGTATCATTTTGCGACGTCCCATTTCCATTCATGATGTGGATTACGCCGCAAACACCATTGTTTTGCTTATCCGGATTGCAGGAAAGGGGACAAGACAGCTCTCCATGCTCGAAAAGGGCGAGCGTGTGAACCTTATTTACCCTCTGGGCAGGGGTTTCGAGTGCAGGGGCGAGGAGGTGCTGCTTGTAGGTGGCGGAGTCGGGGCGGCTCCTCTGCTTTTTCTGGCGAAATCCTTCCATTCGAGAGGGGTACGCCCCCATATTCTGCTCGGATACAGGGATAGGGAACAGTTCCTCGACCTTCCGGAGTTCGATAATTACGGAAATGTGTTCGTCGCAACGCAGGATGGAAGCCTCGGAGAGAGGGGAATGGTGACGGAACACAGCGTTTTCGCCAAGCAATTCGACTGTGTTTATGCCTGCGGACCCACTCCCATGATGAGAGCTGTTGCAGAAAGCTGCCGACAAAGGGGCATCGAGTGTTTCGTTTCCCTCGAAAACAAGATGGCTTGCGGCATCGGGGCGTGTCTATGCTGCGTTCAGCAAACCACAAGCGGCCATAGGTGCACCTGTACCGACGGTCCTGTTTTCAATTCCGAAGAAGTAATCTGGTAATGTATCGTTATATGGATAAGTTGAAGATAAAAATAGGCTCGCTTGAGCTGAAAAACCCTGTCATGACAGCCTCCGGCACCTTCGGTTACGGGGAAGAGTACATGGATTTCTACGATGTGCAGATGCTCGGAGGCATAATAGTGAAAGGAACAACGGGCGAAAAACGCGAAGGAAACCCCGCCCTGCGTCTGTGCGAGACCCCTATGGGAATGATAAACGCCGTGGGCTTGCAGAACAAAGGGGTGGATTATTTCTGCGAACGGATATATCCGCGGATAAAAGACTATAAAACGAATGTGATTGTCAACGTTTCCGGTTCCACCATAGAGGAATATTGCACGGTTGCGGAGAAAATCTCTCATCTTGCGAACATTCCGGCAATAGAATTGAACATTTCATGCCCCAATGTCAAAAAAGGCGGCATGGGATTCGGCACAAATCCCCAAATGGCAGCGGAGGTTGTCTCGCGGGTAAGGCAGGTTTACGATAAGCATTTGATGGTAAAGCTGACGCCGAACGTAACCTCCATAGCCGAAATCGCCCGAGCCGTCGAGGGAGCAGGGGCGGATTCGCTCTCGATGATAAACACCGTCCTTGCCATGGCGGTGGATGCGGAGAAGAGAAAGGCCGTTTTATCGACCGTAACAGCAGGTTTATCCGGCCCTGCAATCAAGCCCATCGGTCTGCGATGCGTCCATCAAGCCTCCAAAGCAGTGCGAATTCCCATCGTCGGCTTGGGCGGAATAAGCAACGCAACCGACGCAATAGAATACATTTTGGCAGGAGCAAGTGCAATACAAGTTGGAACCCAAAACTTCATCGACCCTTATGCCGGCAAAAAAATCCTCGAAGGAATGCAGGAATACCTCGATCGCCATGGCATAAACCACATTTGGGACATACGGGGAGCCGTTTGACAGAGGCAGTTACGCCTGTTCGCAATCGGCAAAGGGGGAAATCTCAACTCGGATTTCCCCCTTTCCTTTTTCAATCCGCAGCAATGCAATCCCCAATCGCCGCATTCAAGTGCCGAAAAAGGCGTATTTCTCATTACATTTGCAAAAATCAAAACCCGAACACCCTGTTTCCTTAACCGAAAAGCAAGAAAATGAAATCGCAAATCGGCGTGAAATTTTTCGCATTTTGCCCTCTTGAAACACGAAAATACCATGCCCGAGTCGGAAAACGCCGTTTTCACCATTCGAAAACGCCGTTTTTTTCTTTAAAAACGGCGTTTTTCAATTGCGTTTTCGGCGTTTTTTCACCATGAAAACAGCCTTTTTTCACCATGAAAACGGCGTTTTTCGATGTCGAAAAGGCTGAAACCGCCATAACATATTGAAGCATAAGCATTTGCAAAACGCCGAAATACTCAGATATTTTCAGGCCGTATGCCTCTCGGAAATTTCGCAGGCACGTATGAAGTTAAAGAAATTGAAAATCGTTAACGGGCAAAACCATTTTGCAAATCGAAATCATAAGGAATGCAAACAGTGTATTCTGCATTCAGTGCGGCGGTTTGCAGACATGATTTCGGCTGTTGCGGAATGGAAAGTGCAGATTTTGAGGTGTGAATGCGGCTGTTTAGGAATGCAATGTGCCGATTTTGAGTATGAATGCTGCTGTTTGGCAAATGGAAACGCCGGCGGGCTTGCCTGATGCGGCGTACCATACGGCGTTTCAGGTGTTTTCAACATGTAATCCTGCGGAATCGGAGTGCGTTTCAGGCTGTTTGCTTGTTCAAAGCGGCGAAATCCGATGTCATTTCCGACCATTACATTGTTCAATATGGCGGAATCGGAGTGCGTTTTCGACCGTTTACTTATTAAAGGCTGCGAAATCCGATGTCGTTTCCGACCATTACATTGTTCAATATTGCGGAATCAGAGTGCGTTTTCGATCGTTTACTTATTAAAGGCTGCGAAATCGAATGGCGTTTCCGACCTTTGCTTTTTGCAATGCGGCGAATGGGAAATGAAAAACGGCGGAAACTGTGTTCAAATCACCGTTTTCGCAGCAGGGAAACTTGGCAATGTGATTGCTATGCGGGCTTTTCGGAGGGTGTTTCGGCTGTTTTCGGGCTTATTCGACGACTGATTTCTTTGTTATGTTGCCGACTGTGAGGGTGTAAACGCCTTTCGGAAGGTCGGAAAGGGGGGATTTGCAAGGGGGGTCGGGCGTTTTCGAGGCGGTATTGCTTGATTTCTCTGCCTTGAATGTCGCACAATCGAACGGTCGTTTGCCATTTCATGCCTCCGATGTGCAGGAAGACGAAGGTGTTTGCGGGGTTCGGGTAGAGCGAAAGGGCGATTGCGTGTGCGGAAACGTCGTTCGGGGAGGAGAGGACGGTCAGATGGAGCGTGATTATGCTGTCGCAACCGTCGATATTCTGCAAGGTGTCGTTGTAAATGCCCGTTCGGTCGAGGTCTTTTCCGTTGAAATGGAAGGTGGTTCCGGCGGAAATGGTTTGCGAAACGGTGTCTGTGTAAACGATATTCTCGAAATGTGCCGTGAAAACGGTGTCTTGCGAGATGGTTATCGTGCGAACTCATGCCGATTTTTTTCATATCTTTGCACAAAATCAAGATATGATGAACGGAATTTGCTTTGAGACGGACAGATTGTACGATGTGATATGCGGGAACTTCAAGTTGCTGTGCGTCGTATCCCGTTTCGGAATAGACTGCGGCTTCGGGGATAAGACCATACGGCAGGTCTGCGATGAAAAAGGAATAGATTGCAACACCTTTCTTGCGGTCGTGAACTTCCATACGGAGGCTCGGCAGTATCTCTTGCCCTCTGTCGGCTTGTCATTGAAGTGTCTTTGCGACTATCTCGAAAACAGCCATGCCTATTACCTCGATTTCATACTCCCTTCCATAAGACGCAAACTCCTTGAAGCCCTCGGCACACTGACGAACAACGAAGCGGCATTCATGATTATCCGTTTCTATGACGAATACTGCGTCTTTGTCCGCAAACACATGGAACGGGAAGAGAAAGAGGTCTTTCCATACGTGGATTCCCTCCTGAAAGGGAAAAAAGTCGGCAACATGAGCCTTGAAATGGCACTTATGCACCGCACGCCTTTGGAGAATAAATTGGCGGACTTGAAGAAACTCATCATCAAATTCTACAACGGACAAACGGATAGAACGCTTTTGAGTTCGGTTCTCTACGATATATTCCTTTTCGAGGAAGACCTTATGTGTCATTGCAAAATGGAGACGATACTATTCGTTGAAGAAGTGAAGCGATTGGAGGAGAAAAATCTCAAAAACCCTGCAACGAATGCAACGAATAAGGCAAAAGAAACGGAAGAACTGAGCGAAAGAGAAAGAGAAGTGATTTGTTGTGTGGTTCAAGGCATGAGCAATAAAGCCATTGCGGAAAAGTTATTCATATCCGTAAACACCGTAACCACGCACAGAAGAAACATAGCAAGGAAAACAGACATACATTCCTCGGCAGCACTTACGCTGTATGCCATAATGAACGGGCTTGTAACCATGGAGGAAATCGATTTGAAGAACGCCCTGAACGCCCCGCGTTAAGCCTGCACAGACCCTTGCAAGACTTGTATTCACCTTATATCTCCGCCGAAGGCTGCATTCATGAACCGCATTCGGCGGTCGATTGTACAATATCGGGCAGTATCTGTGCAAAATAAGCCGCAAGCAATATGCCTGCGGCTTCATTATTGAAGTATCTTGCAACTTTTAGACCTTACTCGACCATCAACTTCTTCGTTGCATTGCCGAGCATGACAGTATAAACACCCTTTACCAAACACAAAGGCAATTTTGCACCACCTTGCGAGAAAATCCCGCACACACTGTCCCCAGCCTCGTTGAAACCTCCACGGAAAACAACCTTGGCACCCATCGAACTCACCGACAAAAGCAACGAATCATTCCTCAACCTCATCTTATCAGCCTCGAACACCTCTTCCGTCTGAGCCGGCGACCCCATGAACGCCACCGTATCCGTTGCGAACCTCACCTCAAGCGTAATCGGCAAATCCATAACTCCCGTTTGCAAAACCCCGCTCCAAAACTCCACCCTCTGAGCCACCACATTAAAACCCGAAAACACCAAAAACAAAATCCAAAACTTCTTCATGACAAGTAAAATTTTCTTGCAAAGGTACATAAAACCCAAAACATACAACCCCTTAATACGGATTATGATAAAGAAAGAAATCCGATATTTTCGGTATCGGATTTCTTATTGTTGTCTTACTCCTCGGGTGGAGTTATATCCCATTGTATTGGTACGTTATGGAAAGTATAGGTTCCCTTATCAATCTTAATCTGCACAGCCTCGAAAGAAGGAAGAGTGGCTGGTACGTTTATGAAAGCCAATTCTTCCAGATTATACTCTGTCAAAATGTCTTTTATTACGTCCTTATATATTTGCGATGAAAACCTATCCTTGACTTCATATATTTTCCCCTTTGCATTTACGGCTGTTTTGGGACTTACGCTTAAGTGTCTGTTTTTACCGGACTTAACGGTGATTACCATATATACTTCGCCACTTTGAGAATTGCCATAGCAACCGGACAATTCCACTTCTATATCTTTCCAAGCATTTTCTGAGGTTATGTACAATTCATTCGACATGTTTATGCCTGTTGAAGTCTCGCCAATCTTACGAAGGAAAGAACCCACTTTGGATTTCTTCTTTTCTTTCTTCGGACTTTCCTGTGCAAATACAAGTCCGCAGGAAAGCACCATTGCCATTATAAATATGATATGCTTTTTCATCTCTTCTTACTTTTTATCAGCTACTTTCTTTATGACTATCTTTTCCAAACTTGCCCAATTCTCTTCCTTGGGAGAGAGTTTAATCTCCTTTTCCAGTTTTGAGCCGGCTTTATAAACTCCGTTATTTCCATCTATACTTGGTTTCAAGTAGGGGAGAACATTGATATAAGCCTTTTTACTTTGCTTATATGGATTTAAATCCGCTCCGTCTTTTCCAATGGCATCAAATTCCAAGTCCCAATCGAGATACGGATATTTAGCATTGCATTCCACATCTTGTGTAAATTCCAATTCGCCTGAGATAGTTATATAAGCTCCAAGTTTGCTTGAACTTGTTACACTTGTAATTGCGAAAGCTTTTGAGACTTTGAAAGGAATACCTTCGGAGAGTTCGACAGGAATTTCTTTGCCTTTCAGTTTTTCTTCCTGTTTGGCGAAGAGTTGTTTGTACTTCTCCTCGAACTCTTTATACTCTTTACGCAATTTCAAGAACTCATCTTGGCTCTTACAATTTCCACCCTTTTCTTTGAATTTTTGATCTTTTGCTTCAAATTCTTCATTCAAAGAGGGTAATTCCCCGAAGATTCCCGAACTACCCATCTTTCCGCATGAACTTGCAAGCATGCTTGCAGCTGCGAATAATACCATGATAATAATTTGTTTTTTCATTTTGTTGATTTTTAAGGTTAAACAATCACTTGCAAATATACAGCGACATGTCCCCTTTTGATATTGCGACAAATAAAAAAATGCAGTTTGCCCTTGCAGAACAGATATAAAGCCTTGGGAATGACTATTTTTTTTCTTACCTTTGCAAACTTATGAAGATTGAATTTTTTTATCCGCTGACATTATGTTTCGTTTCAGGAGTAAGTGCAGGTGTATTACTGCTTTGTTCTTGGTTGATTAAAAACAGAGATAGCAGTTACAGATTTCGGAAAATCTTCGTCTGCTTGTTATTGCTGCATTCCCTCTGCTTCTTTAATAATTTTTTGGTGGCATGTTTGGCTGATTGCGATAGAAATATAAGCAATAGTATCAATATGCTGCTTATTTCACTCGACTTTTGGTTGGTCGGAGGTTATGTGATGTTCTGCACCGAGTTGATTTGCCCAGGGCGTTTTCCGATGTGGAAACTGCTGATTATACCGTCTCCTTTTGTGATTTACACCTTGATTTTTCCATTCACGAGTTGGCAAACCATATATCGATTGGATATTTTCACCTCAGTCATCATGGTATCGGTATTTTATATCTTCTTGGAGTTGGCAGTGAAACGCTACACACGCATGTTGGAAGAAAATATCTCCGATTTGGAGAACTTCGATTTATCTTGGACAGTGAGCGTCTTGCGTCTGATGTTGATTTTTGCCATTTTCTGGGTTGTGGAAAGCTTTGTTCAAAAAACATACTTCGTTCACAAAGAAGCAGAATTGAATTTCATAATCGATATACTGTACTGTATCTTTTGCAGTCTTGCAGTACTACTTGTAACGCGCAAACTGATTTCTCAGAAGATTTATGTTCCCAAAGCAAAAACAGCGGATTTATTATCGGAAAACGATTTTCGACAGAACAGAACCGCCTACCACGTCAATAAAATAACGCAAAACATAGACAGTATTATTAAAGAGAAGGAGTATTTCCTCGATAAACAACTCACACTCGATTCCTTGGTAACACAAATAGGCACAAACCGTCAGTATATCAGCAATTACATAAACCAAGAGAAACATTCCACGTTCTATGACTACATAAACGCCTTCCGTTTGCAAAGAGCCGTGGAATTATTGGAAGGTTTGAAAACAGGGAACGAAGATTTGAAAACAGCAAACAATCTCTCAATAGATGAAATCTCGCAAATGGCAGGCTTTTCCAACTATTCCACCTTTTTCAGAGCCTTCAAGAAAAAATACAACATGAGTCCCAGTAAATACATACAGCGTTTGTAAATCACAGCTGAATTCCACTCACAAATGCAACTTATCGGTTAGACCATTTGTTATGGTCACAAAATTAGCGAAAAAATATTCAAGAGGAGTTAGAAAGCCGAGCTTTTTTCTCGGTCTGTTGTTCAATCTGTTCTGAATGGAAGAAATGTCTTCATCTGTCAAGTCCTCAAATGATGAACCCTTCGGCAGATATTGTCGTATAAGTCCGTTCATATTTTCATTGGCTCCTCTTTCCCACGAATGATATGGATGTGCAAAGTAAACATCTATACCGAGTGCAGTGGCAATGTCC
>ERZ1034855.692-NODE-692-length-11600-cov-26.838285_pt1 | contig 11600 bp, 20 predicted proteins | sample MGYA00520699_ERZ1034855 | MGnify/ENA primary metagenome ERZ1034855 (study PRJEB33766, sample SAMN09781730) | gut metagenome | biome: gut microbiome | host: Homo sapiens | place: Madagascar | study: EMG produced TPA metagenomics assembly of the PRJNA485056 data...
ATTATATGACTAACCATAGTGATAAGACTTGGCAAGAATATCTCGTTTGGTACAACAAAACAAAGAAAGGAGAAAATAAAAAATGAACGTAACAGAACTGAAAGAGAAACTGCTTACATCTTTGGATTTGTGGGCAGACGCAAGAATTAGCGACATGGTTAAGGAGAATCCTGCACTGGCTATCCCTTCAGTGTATATGAAGCGAGCATCGCACAATATCATCGCCAAACACAAGGATAGTTGGGGCAAGAGCATTGACAACGCTACTCTATTTATTGCCGATGAGAACGGAAATATAGATGCTGACACCATCTTCTCTGATATGATGCAGATGCTAAAGTCAGTGAACGACTACCACTTTGATTTCGGTATAATACACGGAAAGATTGATAATGGAATTGTTTCCATCAACTTACCAGATAATCCGTTTGTTGCAATACTCTTTGGCAGCAAGCGAAGCATCAACTTCACGGAGGAGGATTTTGTGGAATTGAAAGATTTAATAACAGCTTAGAATATATAAGATATGGAAGCAAAAGACATCATGAGTAAGTTTGATGAGCTTTATGGAATGATGGCATCATCAACTAATGTAAAGTATATGCACGTATTCGGTAATACGATGCGTTGCATGATGAAGGATATGGCATCGAAGCACCCAGAGTTGGCGCAAGAGTATATTGATAAGCTCTGTGCCATCAAGTGGAACAACTATCTCACAAAGAATGAGGCGTTGGATATTATCGGTAAGATGAATCCCAAAGCAACCTGGAATATGCAAGGATGGTTGGACGAAATGGAAAAATTGGGCTTATGTATGGAGGATAAGCCATATTACAATGATTATGCGCTGTATATAGCAATGAATCAGGTAATAAGCGACCACGGGGAAACCATAGTTGCAATAAAGGGCGAGAAATCTCTTTCTGATATAAATGAGGATGAACTTGTAAAATACGCTTACAAGTTGGCTATTGACCTCCTGAAAGATAAGGATGGCGTATATAATATAAGAGAATACTTTTTGAAGTAGATATACAGTTTGAATCACTCATAAAGAGGAGCTTTTGATAAGTTCCTCTTTATTTGTTTACACCCGATTATCTATTTTCTTCTGTCTTTCGATTTTAAAAGTTATCTTTGCATCAAAAACAAAATATGGTAGGACAAGTAGGAAATACGGGTACAAGAGCGGCAGGGATGATGCTATTCGGGGATGAGTTAAGTTGTATGTTACTCGATACCCGATGGATGCTTATTGCTATCGTTCTACTTATCATTGCTGACTATCGCTTTGGGTGTGAAGAAAGTTGCCTTCGACATAAAAATGCTTTAGAAAGCAAAAGCCCTCTCCTTGCTGATAGATATGAGTTCAGAGCATCACGAGCAAGGCGCAGAACTGCAAATAAATTTGTGGACTACCTTATCTATATAATGGTAGGTGTATCTCTTGGTAGAGCTTTATTGCCGCAGCTTGATATTGATTATATTTGGGGTGGATGGGTTGTTACTGCATTTATTGCGGTAAGAATAGAAATCCCAAGCATACTAGGACATTTCTTATTTGTTCGTGGCGTATCAGTAGAAAAGAAGACAATAATGGGCTTCATCAAAGCCTTTGTCGTAGCTCTTGCAAAATCTAAGAGTGAAGGCGTTGGTGATGCCTTGGAGAAAGGATTTAAAGCAACGGAGGATAAAGGATGAAAGTAACAAAAGAACAAATGAAAGCCATCATGCCGAAAGCTGGAGAAAGGATAGATACATATCTTCCTTATATCAACGACTATGCAGATGCCTTTAATATAAATACTCCACTTCGCATGTCACATTTCCTTGCGCAAGTGGCTCACGAAACCGCAGAGTTGGTACACATGCAAGAAATTGGTAATGCTGACTATTGCCATAAGTATGAGGTTGGTAAGCTCGCAAAGATGTTGGGTAATACTCAGAAGGGTGACGGCTACAGATATAAAGGTCGTGGCTTCTTGCATTTAACAGGAAGGGCGAATTATCAAGCCTATACGAACTCAAAGTACTGCAAAGGTAATGTTGTGGCAGAGCCAAAGCTCTTGGAACAACCGAGAGGAGCAGTAAAAAGCGGTATGTGGTATTGGCTGACAAGAGGATTGAATGCCGTAGCTGACAATAATGATATTGAAGCGGTTACAAAAAAAATCAATGGTGGAACAAACGGCTTGGCGAGCAGAACCAAATATTGGAAGAGAGCTTTGAAAGCCTTTAATATATAAGCTTATGAAATGGGTTAAAGATTTGTTTTATTGTTTATCAATTTCAATGCTTCTGTTTCTTATGACGCAGATAGTTATCGGGTGTACGGCTACCCCGAAGGTGGTTACCCGACAGACTTATATCAGCGATAAGCAGTCACATTGGGATTCGATATTTAATGCTAGACTTTCAGCGACCTTTGAACTCTATCAGAGAACTCAAAGTGAGCTAAAAGAAAATAGCAAGTCTGAAACAAACCATATTAGAGATAGCACTTCAACAATGGTTGATAAAGATGGTAATATTCTCAGACAAGCCAAATATCACTACGAGAGCCATAATTATACAGAGGTATTCGTACAGAAGCTCAGAGATAGTATTTCTTATTATAAATCATATAAGGATAGTATAAATAAGTATCGACTCAAAATCGATTCCTTAGATAAAGCTAAAAAAGATTCTGTTCCATACCCCGTGTATATAGAGAAGCCGATGAATAAAACTGATGCTGCATTCTGTCGATTAGGTAAGGTTACGGCGGCATTCGTGCTTCTCTTCATAGTAGGTATGATATTCTTGACAATATATAAAAATAGAAAAAGATAAGATATTTTCAATAGTTACAGATACTTATAGGTTTTAGTTTTTTGGGTTATAAGATTGTTAGGATAACAAAGGCGGTTACTCGTGAAGAGCAGCCGCCTTATTTTTTTAGTATTTCTTTCCTCCGTGATGATACTCACGAGTCTCATTATAGCGCATCTTTAGATTAATGTGCTGTACAAGGTCGATACCTAGTGATTCTGCCCATTCAAAGGTAGCAACGATTATATTATTAAAATAAATTTCACAGCGCAAAGGTGTATTCGAGGTAACAAAATTTAATATACCTCTTGAAATGAAGTACGCATTAACTGTAAAATCTCTTGTTTCGCAGAGTTCTACATTTTCGTCATAGGTTATATATTTAGTTCTACACTTCACATTTTTTAGCCCCATAAGGTCGAATATACGGATGCAGATATCCGCTAATTCACTTTCAACTGTTCCCTCAATATGTTCGCCATAGAATTTTTCAAACAAACCTCCGTGATGGTCGTTAGCGATAACGCAATCAAGCCCACTTTTATCAAGGTCGTCCATCCAACGCCCGTTGCGGTCAGCTTGAACGGCTTCCGTAACCTCTGTGCTAATTATCATAACCCAATGTGCCGTAGGCTTCTTCTCCTCGTGCCATCCGTGTTTCACGGCATTGTTATAGGCACGTTCTACCCATGATTTAACTTGTTTTCCTTCTATTACCATAATTATCTGTATTTATGTTTATTACACCATTCCCAACAAACTGTGCCTTCTTCTTTATCGCAGCAAAAGCCATCACCATAAATACCTTCATTGGTAAATGAAATGCAATTACCGCAACAAGGCTCTTCATTATCTGTTTTCATGTAAATAACGTTTTATTGATTCATGCAATAACTTATTTTTATCGGTGAGTTTTCTAACCTCCTCTCGTAGCTGCTCTATTATATGTATATACGACATTTCTTCAAGAGTTTTCATTTTATTAATTCTAACGAAAATCCTTTCTTCGCAACGTGAACCGCCTTACCTGTAGCCTTCGCTACCTCAGAAGAGAATAATACGGCATCGCCATTATTTGCACTCATGTGAATAAGCACTATCGCTTTCGTTTTTTCTAATTTATTCTCTTTTAAGCAGTTTAGACATCTTTCCAAGCTCATGTGAGTAGCTTTCGCTCTAATACCAACCTTCTTAGGAATAATGCCCTCTCTCACACTCTTATCAACTAATGAATCCATGTGATTGCATTCTATGAGGATATAGTCAAGCGGAAAAGATAGCTTATATTTGATATGATGGCTATCCGTGAGAAAAAGCATATCTCCCATATCGGGATGATAAATGATAAAGCCGCAAGGTTCTTTGGTGTCGTGAACAGTATCGAAAGCCTTTATAACGAAGTTACCAATACGAAACTCTTTAAGCATCGGTATGACATTGTAATGAAAATCATCTTCCTTTATCTTCTTTTCTTCCAAAGTACCTTTGGTTGCAAAGATATTGAAAGGTCGTGCATACTGACGAATAAACCCTGCGTGGTCGCCGTGACTATGAGTAATCAAGCAACCGACAACCTTTTTAAGATTTCCTCCAAGTACTTCTATGGCATCTTTTAAGGGCATTCCGCATTCTATGATAAGTGCTTCATAATCACTCTGTAGGATATACCCATTACCAGAGCTTCCACTACCTAATGTAATTAATTGCATATTCTATACCTTTTTATATATAGGAGAGAGATTTCTCCCTCTCCTATCCGTCATTTTACTGTTGCTTAAACATATCCGGTACTTCTTGCTTGCCCATTGGCTGCGGCTTTGGATTAGAGCTATTTTGAGCCGCATTTTCTTTATTCTGAGCGGCTGCTTGCTCATTGCCTTTATCATTGCCCTGCTGCTGAGATTGAGCCGCTTCTGCGCCGTTATTCATACCTAACTGCTGAGAATTAGCTTCTTTCTGCTCTTTCTCTTGTGCGGCAGAAAGCTGCTCCTCTTCACTTCCATTTGCAAGTTGCTCAACGTTATCAGAAGTAATCTCTGTATAATCGGCATCTTCCAAATCTTCCTTTACGGCGAGACCACAAGTAATCTCTGGGCAGTAGACAGACTGAAAGCGAGTGGCGGCACGATAGCGAAGCATCTGCTCTGGATCTACCTTCCAGTTACTACCATCTTTCTGATACCAACCTTTCTGTTTTGCCATTCCGATTGTAACGGTTGAACCTTTCAATACCTCGCCTTGCTTATCAATCGCATAAGCATAGCAGCCCCAATCGTCTTTTCCTTGTTCACCAACAAATTCATAGCGAAGAGGTGTTGCGAACAATCCACTTGCATTGATACAAGCAATAAGGAATTTTGCCGAGAATGAAGGCATATTGTACACAACATACACATTTTGCATAATCATCAGTGGGTTTGTGTGCAAGCGTTGTGCAATATCAATAGCAATCATTGTATTGCCAATATTGCCTTGAAATGTCTTTGGAACGATGGTCGAGGCAGATAAAATCTTTGCCATCTGAAATCCTGTATTAAAACTCTGTTGGTCGGCAAACATATTCAATCCGACACTTACCTGTGGCTTTGAAACCACTACGTTATTTTCTCCCATTATCGTAACATTTATAGGTTATACTTAAATTGATTCAATCTTCAAGGGCTGACCGAACACACATTGTAAGAAGATGGTCTGTTGCTCAACGGAAACGATATTCTCCGCTGATTCCTTGCGGTCAACGAAAAGTGGAACATAAAGGTCGTATGCCTTGGATATACCGCTGATAATATCAACGCCCATATCAATCACCGTTCCATCGTTTGTATTATCGTAGTCAACACCATCCTTATCAATAGCGGAGCAGATAGCCTTCTCTTCATCATTCGAAGTGTTCTGCTCATAGAACTTCCAACGAACCAAAGAGAAGAATGAATTTACCTTCTCCTCAACGAGCGTAATCTTTGCCTTCTTGTAAGCCTTGATTTGCTTCATTGCCTCATTACAATCAGCGATAATCTTCGCAAGTTCCAGAGAACGAGCATTGAGCTTTTCTTTCTCCTTTTCGATTCTCTTGTTTGTTTCCTCACTTGCAAGCTGCTTGATTACTTCATCACGTTCATCAGATAAAGTTTTTTTATCAGCCTTATTCTTCTCAGCAGAGTTATCAATCTTTTTGCCAGGCTTATTTTTCAGAATAGCTGCTAAATCACGGTCAAAAACGACTTTCTCAGCAGAATGCTCCCAATTCATGTTTTGCAAATCAGTGCGCTTATTGATAAGCTCATCGTAAGTGGTTTGAGCATTCTTCACTGCCTCTTCATCGTGAGCCTTAGTAATTTGCTCAAAGGTATTAATATTACCCTTAATGACAGCAATCTGACTATTCAGCTCGGAAGCTTCATTCTGATACTCTGTTAGCTTTGCCGATTTATTCGCATTGAACTCGGCTACGGCGTTCGCATATTCTTTTTCCTTCATTTCGTCCGTATAAGGACGACCACAAACAGGACAAACATCTGTTTGCTTAAAGTCACCAAATTCCTTCTCGTTAGCATCGTTCCATAACTTCATTTTATTATTGAACTTCATTTGAACTTCGTGGAGCTTTGATTTCGCATCGGTGTACGCCTTAATATTATTCATGCCTACATTCTTTGCGGTTTGCAATTTCGTAGAAGCCTCTGAGATTTGCTTGGTCAAGCTATCAATCTCATTCATCTTCTTATCTTGCCAAACCTTTTGAGCGTTAGCGACCTTCTCATTGTGCGCTTGCAAATCAGCAAGATACTTCTCCATAAGAGGGTCTTTTTCACTCTTCCCTTCGAGTGCGGCATCAATGACAGAAATCTGCTTATCAAGTTCTTCCTTGCGCTTGCGAAGTGATTCAAAGTCAGCCTTAACAACTAAAGCATCTTGCGCATTCACCTTTGCAGGTATTTCTCCCAGTTCCTTATCAGCTTTCTTCTTCGAGGTATTATGCTGTGCGTAAATCTCATTTAAATCTTTTTTTTCCATCACGCCTTGATAGACGATAGGATAAGGTTGCATCAGCTTCTCCTCATCTATCTCGCCAGCCATAGACATCAATATCTTGCGGCGGTCATCAACCTTATATGACATGAAAAGATTGATATTGCTTTGCATGAACCATTGGTTATAGTTGCAAAGTTCACCGAGCTTCTTCTTAAAAGCTGAATCAGAAAGAGGCACGTCGTTGAAAAGTCGCTCAGTCTGAGTTCCGTTCAATTTTTCATCGGCGGTATCTTTCGCAACCCATTTTTCAGTGAGAATGCGCTGAATTTTTACCTCACGCTCATCGTTGATATTGAGAACGATGGTAACTGAGGTTTCCAACTTATGAACTACATCGTTATTCTTATTAAGTGGCTGCACTGTGCCGTTTTTCTTGCTAAGAACTCCGAAAATACCCCATAGGTAAGCATCATAGATTGTGGTCTTGCCAACCTTGTTGCCACCGCTGATAAGCATATTGTGGCTAAACTCAATTTCTTTACTCCGAACCTTTTTAAAGTTTTGTAAAGTCATGGACTTAATTTCAATTTTCATTGTTGTATTACTTTTGATTAAACTTATTCTTATTGATTTGTATGCGGATTCTTTTGCAAATCTCGTTTACCTTATCAATATTGATTTCCTTAGTTACTTTATTTATCTCTTTTGCTTTATTTACTTCAATCTCAGATAATTTATTAGCTCTATCAGTATCGAACTGCTTTAAAGCCTCCATTATATTCTGTGGATTGATAGTCTTGCCTACGTATATCGTCCCATAGTTGCCACCGATGAGTGATTCAAAGAAATAGGTAATTTCGCTTGGTGTAAGATAATAGTATATATTACGTATTCGCCTTGCTATAACCACTATCTGTATACCACTTATAACATCGGGAGCACCAAGGATGCGAAAGGTGTCTAAAAGCTGAGCCTTTATCCATTTTAATGTAATTCCCTCTCCTAACTTCTTATCAATAAGAACTAAAGAGTTTTTATCACTTAGTGCCTCAGTCAAATTAGCTACCTGTTCTTTTCTCTGACTTACTAAAGGATAGAGCTTATAAAAGCTTTCTTCATTATCAGTCAGCTTCAAAGACCTCTGCCGCTGTTCTTGTGAAGGCAAGTTCTGTTTGTTGTTTTCTTGCTGTTGGTTCATCATACTCAGAATATATTTCATCCTCCCAAGCACGGGAATTAAGATAAGTTAGTGGGTGTTTCTGATACACCTTCTGAGTGATTGATGCAACATATCGTGGTGTAGCTGCCATACAAGCGGCTCTATCCTTCTTAGTCATGTGCATCCACTTCTTCAAGCATTTCTGCTTGCCGACACACTTACCATACATCTTCCACCAACTCTCGAACTCATCATTAATGATAGAGACAGATTGCGGTGGGGTTACCTCGTAACCTTGGGATTCTAATAATGTGATTGCTTCTTGTATCTCCTTTTCCATATTTACACCTTATTATATATTATATATACTCGCCACCCCAAAATCGAGTAATCTCTGACCCTGCGATAGCTACCTGTCCATTCGGTCTTACGATGCCCTTCAAAAAGCCAACCTTGATATAGCGATATATAGTAGTTACGCTGATTTGTAATTTCTCCGCCGTTTCCTTGATTGAGTATCTGCCCTTTGGCTTTACATCAGGCGGTTCATTTATCATTTCTTGCCTCCTTTCCAAAATTATTACGTCTAAGCACTCCATAGATTGAAGCTTCGCACGTATAGTTGAAGTCACTCATTGTCCGTCGCACAGCCTCAGACTTCTTGAGACCTTGCTTCAAATACTTGCCTACATTGAGACAAATCATTCGTTCTTTGTCTTTTTGACTATTTATAACCATATTTAACTATAAATTTATATAGAAATTAATATATTATTCATATCTTTGCACCCGAATAAAGGTGATGCTTTCTAAACACACCGCAAAATTAATAAAATTATTTGAGAAACTATTATTTTCTATTAATATTTTAATAACTATTAATATAAAAGATATGAATACACTATTAGAAAGGGCAAAATCTGCCGCAAAGTATGAGAATATGTCGATGGTTCAATTCCAAGAGGCTCTTGGAGTTAGCATCAGTCATTTTTATAACGCCAACTCACTTTCATTAAAGGTAATGAAATCTTTGGAAGAGAAATTTCCAGAGATTAACGCCGAATGGTTGCGTACAGGAGAAGGAGAGATGATAGATAGCGATAAGATAAGAGAGCAGAAGATTGCCGAGAATGCCTTTCGCGTTCCTCTTCTCCCAATTGCTGCACAAGGAGGCACCCCTGATAATTTTGAGTGTCAAATTGAGAAGCACGACTGCGAGATGATGATTTCCCCAGTAGAGAATGCTTCATTGGCTATCGCCGTAACAGGTGATAGTATGTCGCCCGAATACCCAAGTGGGAGCAAGGTTCTTGTGCAGAAGATAAATGAGAAAGCTTTCATTGAGTGGGGATGTACATACGTTCTTGATACTATCAATGGTGCTATCATTAAGAATGTATTTCCTATGAAGGGTGATGAAAGCAAGGTAATCTGTCGTTCAGTTAATCCAAATTTCTCTGACTTTACAGTTGATACCGCAGATATTAGAGGTTGGTATCGTGTGCGATGCTGCGTTACCATTAAATAGCTATTAAAAAGCTAAAACGAGCAAATTTCGTGCAAACGGCAGCAAAAGAAAATCTGTAAACATTGATATTCAATAGCTTAGATATACGTATACGAATACCGAAAAAATATGGCAATGATTCTATAAAAAATGCTATAAAATAAGCGTACTTTGAGAATAATTGGCTATCTTTGCAGTTATAAATATTTTCAAATCATCACGAAACTGCGCTTTCATTTCATTTAAACGTGCAAATTTCGTGCAAATATAGGAGATACGACAATGATTAAGGTTTCTATCAAACTCGATAAGAGAAGAAGGCTCAATAATGGGAAATATCCCTTGAAATTTAAGATAGCTCGAAAAGATAAGGCTATCTATATCCCTACAGGATATGAATTGGAGGATAAAGACTGGGATTCTGAGAATGAGAAGGTGAAGAATATACCAGAGAAGCGGAATATGAATATTAAGCTAGGAAAGCGCTTATCTGATATAAACGAAAAAATCATAGAATTGCAATCAGAAGGAAAACTTCGTTTTTTCTCAAATAAGAAGTTATCACTCTATCTATCAAATGAAGAGGATAAGGAAGAATATAAAAGCCACCTTTTCAAAACACAAATGGAGAGCTTCCTCGCAAAAAAAGATAGTGAAGGAACAAAACGTATATATCTCGGCACTGAGAATAAGATTAAAGAGTTTTGTGATTATGATACTCTTAGACTAGAAGATATTGATATTGAATGGTTGGATAATTTTGTTGAATTTTTAAAAAAGAGTGGGAATGCCAAGAATACAATAGCATCACGTTTGCGAGGGATAAGAGCTATTCTTAATTTCTCTCGAAAGAAAGGTCTCATTAAAGAATATGTATTCAATATGTATAGCATAAAGACCGAAGAAACAAAGAAACGTTCACTCACGGTTGAGGAATTGAGAAAACTGCACGATGCAAACCTTTCCTTTATTAGGACAAGAGATAGAGATATTTTCTTTCTTATCTTCTATTTAATGGGTATAAATATAACGGATTTATCAAAAATAGAAAAAATAGAAAATGGGAGAATTGTATATCGTAGAGCAAAAACCGGAACATTATATAATATCAAAATAGAACCAGAAGCGATGGAGATTATTGAAAGATATAAAGGCAAACAACACCTCCTTAGAATCTTCGATACCGATGTATGTGTTAGAGGAATAGACCAAGCTCTGAATAATGTACTGAAAAGAACTTGCGAAAGCCTTGAAATACCCATTATTACAACATACTGGGCACGGCATACCTTCGCAACAATTGCTTACGAGATAGGCATACCGATGGATATTATCGCTGATTGTCTGGGTCATAAAAGTGGGCATCATATCACTCAGATATATGTAAGAAAAGACCAGCAGAAGATTGATGAAGCCAATCGAAAGGTCATTGATTACGTTCTATATAATAAGAAGGGGTAGAGCTTTCGCCCTACCCTTTCTTATTATTCTATTACTTCCAAATACTTTAACTTTGCGAATCGGTATGAGTTATATGTTTTACCAAGCGTTTTATACACCTTAGATGTGAAGTACAGAATACAGCCTGTATAATCATCAAATCCTAAAATGATATACTTATCTTCAATATACCCTGCTACGTATGCCCCGATGTCCTTACCTTTATAAAGAACTCGCTCACCCATATGAGCATTGAAAAATTCCTCGTTTGTCATACGCTACTTGAATTTAATGATAAAAAACTCGGTATCAAGCCACTTGTCTGGGCACATTCCCTTCTTTGGCTTACCGATGGTGATACTCTCAATTTCCTTCTCAATTCGTGGACTATCCTTGCGGTAGCCGTTGATGAAGAGAACGTGGGTGTAAGGTTTATATTCCGGCTTGCCTATCACGCGACAATAGCCGCCGAACTCATCGAAAAGCACCTCACCACTTTCTGCTTGCTGATTTACCAGTCGGGACCCCCAATACTTCTTGATTTCCCTATACTCCTCCGTCTTTACGCCAGCAGAAATCATGTCAAACCACTGCTTGCTGACGGATAGATTCAATACTTTCTTTTCCATACTCAGAATGTTTTAATCATTACGTTACTGTCTCTTCTTAACTCAGCCATAAACTTTCGCTTATCCCTTAGATTCGGCT
>ERZ1034855.697-NODE-697-length-11475-cov-30.359107_pt1 | contig 11475 bp, 10 predicted proteins | sample MGYA00520699_ERZ1034855 | MGnify/ENA primary metagenome ERZ1034855 (study PRJEB33766, sample SAMN09781730) | gut metagenome | biome: gut microbiome | host: Homo sapiens | place: Madagascar | study: EMG produced TPA metagenomics assembly of the PRJNA485056 data...
TTTTTTTATTTATAATATCTTTTACTGCTTCGGGCATTCCACCAACACATAAATACATTTTATATAATTCTATTAATTTATTATGTAAAACATTATCTATTGGCATCATTTTGTTATATGAGTTATATATTTCATCTATTAACATAAAGTTTTCATTTGCCATTAAAAATTCTTCAAAATCCATTGATGCCATATTAAGTATTCTTACTTTTCCTACAGGGAAAGATTTCTTAAATCTATTTATTTTTACTCCAAGTAGGCTTCCAGCACATATAATTTTAAATTTTTCTTCACTTTCACAAAAAAACTTAAGTGATGAAATAATATCTTCAGACTCTTGTACTTCATCAAAAAATATTACTGTATTTTCTATATCAATCTTAGTATCTAAAAAAATTTCCATTCTTTTAAATTTTTCCATTACATTTATATCCCTTGAAAATATACTTACAATTTCAGGTGTTTCTAAAAGATTAATATATATATACTTTTTAAATTCTTTTTTGCAAAATTCATTTATAATATATGTTTTTCCAATTTGCCTTGCTCCTACCACCATTAAAGGTATTTTACTTTCAGTATTTTTCCATTTTAATAAATCTTCATATATTTTTCTTTTCATTAAACTCACCTATTATTATTTTATATATTTTTAATATATATGTCAATACTAAAAAATAAAGTTTCACGTTTTTAATACATAAAATCCAAAAAAGTTTCACGTTTTTAATACATATAATTTTAAAAAGTTTCACGTTTTTGATACATATAAATAAAAAATGAGATGATTTTTCTATTCATCCCATTTCATATATTTACTTAATGCTTAAATTTGCACTGTTAAATCTACTAATAACCCTATCTTTTCCAAGTATTTTCATTATTTCATATATATCTGGTGTATTATGTCTATTTGTAACAGAAGTCCTTATTATGTCTGAAAAATCTGCAATACTTCCTACAAAATTATCTGGATTTTCTTTATACTCTTTCATGTTAGTACAAAATCCAAGATTGTTTGCAATTTCTTTCATTCTGCTAAACCAAGTATCTTTATCATCATTTTCGTTATATACACTAGAATATTTCTCTATTACATCTAAAATAACTTCTTTAGTCAATTTATCTGTAACTCTAAAGTCATATCCTTCTTTTATATCTTCTTTAAAGTACTCATCAAAGAAATAAAAGAAAGTAGGTATAATATCTTCCAATTTATATATATCTTTACGTATTTTTTTTGCTCCATCTCTTTCTAAAGCAAAGATTTTTTTGCTATACGCCTCATCTTTTGAAATTAGGTTATATACTTCTTCGTTATATTTTTTTGCCCAATCAAGAACAGCTTTTAATACTTCATCACTATTCATTCTTGATATTACTTCTTTTGATACATCATTTAATTTTACATTATCAAATAACGCACCTGATGTATTTATCTTTTTTAACTTAAGTTCAAATAAATCATTACTTTCATTTTTATGAGCTCTTTTCCAGTTTTCAAAATCTGAATTAATTAGAGTTAAAAGATATTCATTTACTGATTCTACTGGATATCCTGCTTTTAAGAAATATGATACAGCAGCTTCACTATCTTTTCTTTTACTAAGCTTTCTTTTAGATGTTCCATCTAATTTCATTATACTTGGAATATGTACAAACACTGGTGCCTTAAATCCCATAGCATAGAATAACTCTAAATGAATAGGAACTGAAGATACCCATTCTTCTCCCCTTATAACATGTGTTGTTCTCATAAAATGATCATCACAAACATGTGCAAAATGATAAGTTGGAAGTCCATCTGATTTTATGATTACTATATCTTGATCATTTTGTGCAATATCAATTTTTCCCTTTATACCATCTTTAAAACTTACTTTTTTTAAGTGAGATCCATTTGATCTAAATCTTAAAATATATTTTTCTCCAGCTTCAATCCTTGATATATATTCATCAACTGATATATTTCTACATTTTGCATATACTGAGTAATACCCAGGTACAATTTTATGTTCTTCTTGATAATCATGTGTTTTTTGCAACATTTCTGGTGTACAAAAGCATGGATATGCAAGTCCTTTTAAAAGTAAATGTTTTGCACAAATTCTATATATTTTTTCTCTCTTACTTTGAGTATATGGACCATAATTACCAATTTCTTTTCCTTCTTCAATAACTCCCTCATCTGGTGAAATATTAAATTCTCTCATTTGAGTAGTTAAGTCTTTTACACTATCTTTTACTTCTCTTTTTCTATCAGTATCTTCTATTCTAAGAAAAAATACCCCACCTGTTTGATTTGCAAGTTTTTTATTTATAAGTGAAGTAAACAAGGCTCCAGTATGTAAAAATCCTGTAGGAGAAGGAGCAAAACGTGTTACGCACGCTCCTTCTTTTAAATTTCTTTCAGGATATCTTTTTTCTAAATCTTCTACAGTTTCCGTTACATCTGGAAATATTAAATTTGCAAGTTTCTCATATTTTTCTTTTAAATTTTCATCCATTTTCAATCACCTTAAATATTAATTTCTATTTTTATCTAAATCTACATCCATTAATATTGGAAGTATCATTGGTTGACGTTTTGTTTTAGAATATACAAAACGCATTAAGTTATCTCTTAGATTTGATTTTATATTAGACCATTCACGAATATTTTCTTTATCGCATCTATCAAGTTCATCTTTTGCAACTTCTTTTATTTCTTCCATTAAGTCTTCACTTTCTCTTACATAAACAAACCCACGAGTTACTATATCTGGTCCTGAAATTACTTTTGCTGTTTTTCTATCTAGTGTTACAACAACTATTATAACACCATTTTCAGATAATAACTGTCTATCTCTAATTACAATATTTCCAACATCACCAACACCAAGTCCATCTACAAGTATCATACCAGAAGGTACTTGAGTTGTAATTTTAGCATCATGTTTTCCAATTTCAAGAGTTCTACCATTTTCCATTATAAATATATTTTCTTTTGGTGTACCTGTTTCGACTGCAAGTTCACCATGCATTTTTAAAAATCTATACTCACCATGAACTGGCATAAAATATTTTGGTTTTACTAATGATAACATTAATTTTAATTCTTCTTTGCAAGCATGACCTGATACGTGTACATCTGCAAGTTGATTGTATATAACTTCAGCACCTAATTTTTCTAGTTCATCAATTACTTTATCAATTGATTTTTCGTTACCAGGTATAGCAGATGATGAGAAAATTACTAAATCATCTGGTGTTATTTGAACTTTTTTGTGCTCACCTGCTGACATACGGCTAAGTGCAGACATTGGTTCACCTTGTGTTCCAGTTGTAATTATTAATAATTCTTCAGGATTATAGTTATTTATTTTATCTATATCAATAATAGTTCCTTCTGGTACTTCTAAATATCCTAGTTCTTGTGAAACTGCAAGAACATTTATCATACTACGACCAACAACTGATACTTTTCTGTTACATTTTACAGCAGCATTCATTATTTGTTGCATTCTGTGTATATTTGATGCAAATGTTGCAACTATTATTCTTTTTTTACAGTTTGTAAATATTTTATCAAACTCATGTCCTACTATACTTTCTGACATAGTATATCCGTCTCTTTGAGCATTTGTACTATCAGACATTAGAAGCGTTACACCTTCTTCTCCAAGTTCTGCAAGTCTTGCAAAATCCATTGGTTTTCCATCTATTGGTGTATAATCTACCTTGAAATCTCCTGTATGCACTACTGTTCCAACAGGTGTCTTTATTGCAAGTCCTGCTGCATCTGCAATTGAGTGTGTCATTCTTATAAATTCTACCTTAAAGTGTTTTAAAGCTATAACGTCACGTGGTTTTACACATTTTAGCTTTGTACTTTTTTCTAAGTGATGTTCTATCAATTTTGCTTTGATTAGACCTAATGTTAATTTTGTTCCATAAATTGGTACATTTATTTTCTTTAAGAAATATGGTATTGCACCTATATGATCCTCATGCCCATGAGTTATAAATAAAGCTTTTACTTTATCTTTATTTCTTTCTAAGTATGTTATATCTTGAATTACTAAATCAACACCTAACATATCATCCTCTGGAAATGCAAGTCCGCAGTCTACAACTATTATTTCATCTTTATATTCAAAAACAGTCATATTTTTACCAATTTCATTCATACCACCTAGTGGAATTACTTTAAGTTTAGCATCTGCAAATACAGTAGGTTTAGATGATCTAGATACAACAGGCCTTGTATCCATATTTAAGAATTCAACATTTGGCCCTTTTTTTAATAATTTCTTCTTCGTATCCTTTACTAACTCCTTATTATTTAATACATCATTTTTATCTTTTCTATTTGATCTTGTTGTTCTTGTTGTTTTATTACCTCTAGAATTTGAATTATTTCTTTTTGTTAAAGGCGCAGTTTGCCCCTTTCTTTTGTAATCCTTTTTTTCTTCCATTAAATTATTATTCCTCCTTTAATATTTACTTTTCAATTTACTTTAACCACGATCAATATATATTATAGTATTACTACTATTATATTCTAAAATATAATTTTAACACGAACTCAATATACATAGCTTATATTATACACCGAAAGCAAAAAAAAGTCAAATTAGAAAGTTGTCTAATTTTGACTTATAACAAAAATATAATTATTTTTCTATATACTTTTTATAGCATTTTCTGCATACTGCTTTATACATTTCATTTCCACCAACAACTATTTTGTCACCATCAATTATTGCTTTCCCATCTTTATATCTCATATTTATAGTTGCTTTTCTGCCACATTCACATATTGTTTTTATTTCTTCAATCTTATCTGCTATTGCCATTAATTCCTCTGAGCCCTCAAATAATTCGCATTTAAAATCAGATCTAAGTCCATAACATATAACTGGAATTTCTAAAAAGTCTACTACATCTGATAATTCATTTACATGTTTTTTAGTTAAAAAATTACATTCATCTACTAGAATACAATTTGGCTTTTCTAATAAAGATGATACATATTCATAAATATTAGTATCTTCATTTATTATATATGCCTCTCTTGAAATCCCAATTCTAGTTGTAACCTTTCCAACTCCATATCTGTTATCTATACTTGGAACCATAAGTAAACATTTTTGGCCTCTTTCCTCATAATTATATGCAACTTTTAACAAATCTATTGATTTACCAGATCCCATTGTTCCATATCTAAAATATAACTTTGCCATACATACACCTCTTTATTAATATTTTTTTATCTATAATATTTTAAGAAAAGATCCTAAATTTTCTTTGAAATTATCCCAAACTTCGAAAATATCTATCACAAGTGGTTGCATTTTTTTCAGTTTATTTGATAAGAATAAGCGTGTCTATAAAAATGTCTAAATGTAGCGTATTCCCTTAGTTTTAAATAAAGTTTTTCATCAATTACTCTTGTTGTTCTACAATTATTTGAATTAAGCATTTGTAACAATAGTTCCTGATGTGATTTATTACCATTAGGTACATGTTTATCAATATTTTTAGCAATTATACTAAAAATATTTTCTATGCCATTATAAAAAGAGTGTAATATACTTGCAAGTATAGTGGTATCAAACAAATCAGGATCGCATGTTTTTAATCGCTCAAAAATTACTTTATACTCCAAAAATAATCTATCAATTTCTGTAATTTTAAACATAATCTGTTCTTTTATTATTTTATCATCCAACTTTAAGTAAACCTCCTATTTTTAATAATATTTGTGAAAATCGATTTTGTTCATCGTCTAAATCAATAAGATCAAATTCATTTTCTAGCTCAAATAACAAAATACTAGCTACTTTGTAAAATTTATCTTGACTTAATCCTCTAACGGCTATATCTATATCAGAACTTTCATTATAGTTTCCATTAACAAGTGAACCAAATATAAATATTTCTTTTGAATTATTTTCCTTTAGAATTTTTATTGCTTTTTTTATATCTCTTTTATATGAGATTGGTAAATTTTCTAATTTTTCCATTTTTCCTCCTAATCCTTACATAATAAATTATCTAAAAATGTTAATCTTATTAAGATATTTTACTACATATTTTTATATAAATCAACTGCACATAGATAAATATAAATTGAAATAATTATATGCAACTTTTAACAAATCATTTGAAAATATCTATTACAATTTATTGCATTTTTTATCGTTCAATTACTTTATACTCCCAAAATAATCTATCAATTTCTGTAATTTTAAACACAATGTCTAAATCAATAAGATCAAATTCATTTTCTAGCTCAAATAACAAAATACTAGCTACTTTGTAAAATTTATCTTGACTTAATCCTCTAACGGCTATATCTATATCAGAACTTTCATTATAGTTTCCATTAACAAGTGAACCAAATATAAATATTTCTTTTGAATTATTTTTCTTTATAATTTTTATTGCTTTTTTTATATCTCTTTTATATGAGATTGACAAATTTTCTAATATAACCAAGAATATTAGATATACTAAATCTTTTCTTGTGACTTCCAAAAACTATTCTTTACCAAAATTCAATTTCCTTATTTCTTTAGCATTTTTATCAGATACAACTTTTTTTCCTGTCTTTCTTTCTAATTGTTCTCTCGCAACTCTGGCTATATTTCCACCTTCTATGACAGAATCTTGTGCTTCCATAAATCCTTTTTCATTTTTACTTTTTGAAATTTCGGTAGAAGATGTTTCTGCTAGCATATTAAGTACTAATTCCATATTAGTCATATTATCTCGTAAATTTTCCTTTTTTAAACCTTTTAAATTTTTATATTCTTTTACTGAATGTCCACTCCAAGCCTGTGTTAAAATATTTGTTAATATTGCAAAATCTTTTGCCTCGCTTATTCCTTTTTCTTTTAGTTCATCCGTAAATTCTTTTCTTATATCTATTGTTTTTAACCTTTGATTTATCCATTCTTCTGAATATCCTTTTTTTCTGTATATATCTAATGCTCTATTTATTGCTATTTCTGGATCATATGCTTCATCTATTCGTTCTTTTCCTACTTGAGCTAACCATAGTTTAAATGGTTCTGCTTTTTTAGATGGTATTGATTGTATTAAACGCAAAACTTGCTCCGTATTCATTACATCAGTATTATAATATTTTCCATCAACAGATTTCATTTTCAGTTGGTTAGTATCTCTAACCAACTCACTGCCTTCTTGAATTAACTTATTTTTAAGCCATTTCCAATAATTTCTAGATTTTTGATAATCATTATCTGTTAAAACTGCAACCACATCTACAACTGAAAAATACCATTTTTCTTTTTTTTCATCCCATTTTGCTCTAATTTTTTTATCTTCAAATAATTTTAATTCATTATTTTGATCCATGATTACCTCTTTTCCTCAAATTTCTATTATTTCTAGACATTTTGGTTTCAAATTTATTTTCTACATTTATACCATATTTTTTAATCTTTTTCAATACTTTTGTGAAACTTTGTTCTTTTTTATTTACCTTTAACTTCTATTATTATTTTACATGATTTTTAGAAAAAAATAAAGTCCTAAAAATTCACTTTTAAGACTTTATTTTCCATTTAATCAAATTTGTAAGAGAAAAGAAGAAGACAGTTTCAACTGCCTTCTCATTGCTTTAGCACTTATTTATTCACTATAGCAAAATTTAAATTATATATATTATTAGTTATAACCTATGCTTTTGTTCCACACTCTGGACAAAATTTTGAATCTGGATCAAGCTTATTTCCACAATTTGTACAGAATTTAGCTTCTACTTTTTTCTCACCACATTCTGCACAAAATTTACCTGTATTTTCAGTTCCACATTTAGAACATTTCCAAGAGCTATTTTGTGGTTTTTCCTCTACCACCTCAGGTGTTGCTGGGGCTTCAACTGGAACTTCTGGCTTTACAGGTGTTTGAGCTTTTGTAGCAGCATCTTGTTGTGGTGTCATTGGAGCTGCACCATTTCCATTTGCAACGCCACCAAAAGCATTACCACTTGCCATATTCATCATACCTATTCCCATAAATCCATTTGCTGCACCATTTGAATTACTAGCTGCATTTTGAACAGCATTTGCATATGCACCAGTCATTACACCTTGTTGTTGATATGCGTCTCCACCAATTTCATAATTATCAATTTTCTCTTTAGATTTATCATCTAGAGTTAAACTTTCAACAATAAATGAAACAAGTGAAATACCTCTTTTTCTAATTGGTTCATCAAATACATTTTCATCCATTATTTTCTTTATTTCATCAGTTTTATTTGGAAGTTCAAGTACCTCTATTTTGTATTTATCACTTCCTAAGCTGTTCATTACATTAGAGAAAGCCCCTATAACTTCAGATCTCATTTGTTCTACTAAATCAGCTTTTCTGTATACATCAGCTGTTCCAGCTATTTGTGACATAAATAAAAATGGATCTGAAATTCTAAATGTATATTTACCAAAACATTTTACTTCAACACTCATTGCAAGATATGAATTTGTTCTTGCGTTCATTATTGGATGACCCCAATCTTTGTATGGTACTGGAGCTGGTGTTCCAAATTTGTTATCTAATATTTCTTTTATATTGAAGAAAAATACAGCTTGTTGCTTAGCTGTTGCACCATTATATGTAAATCTTTGCCACATCTCTTTAAACATTCCACCAAATTGTCCTGCAAATAGTGATGGTGTTGATGAATCACTAAATGTATATACACCTTCTTCTGCAGATGCATCTACTATTCTACCATTATCATATATAATAGCACATTGTCCTGGTCCTACAATGACAGTACTTCCATTTGAAATAACTCCATTTGGTGTAGTCTTTTTTACCATTAATACATCATTTGGCATATCTTCACATCTTATTGCCTCTTTCCATTGATCATGTAAAGTAGAGCCAACTGCTCCTACTGCTGCTTTTATTAATCCCATTTTAATTCCTCCTTAAATTAATTAAGGACTAAGCTAAATAACTTAGCCCTTATTTTTTTATTTATTATTTATTATTTTATTCCTTCAAGTCCTGAAAGTACCCAATCATGTTCACCTGTTGTTATAACACTTCCGCAATATTCACATTGTCCTGCTGATGTTATTTCAGTTGGTGCTCCACAATTTGGACAGTTAGTTGTTGATTTATTACTTGTTCCGGCATGAGTTTTTACTCCATTTTTCCTTATAAATGTAAGTTTATATCTCATATGCCAATCAGTATTTTTATTTCCTTCAACAACTTCCTTAGTTGTTGCATCTATAATATAGTCTTTCATAACAGCCTTTAAGTATACTTCGATAATTTCTTTATCTCCATCTACTTTATGACTCATTAATTCAGCTGATTCTACTGCAACTCTTTCTATCATGTTTATCCTGTTGTTATTAATATATTCTTGTAATTGTGCATTATGTTGTTCAAATAATTCATTTGATTCGAATGGTCTAATAATTTTCCAATCTCTTGCTGTCCATGCTGCTTGTAGTTTAACAAAGACATCTTTTGTCCAAGATAAGAATTTCTCCTCTGAGAATTCTGGATCAGTCTGTCTAATTTCATCTGCAATACCCTTCGTATTTGTTTTTATTGAATCTGTTGAACCATTTACTAAATTATTTAATGCATCAGTATATTTATTGTTTGTTTTACCATTAGCTCTAGAAGTTACAAATATTACTACTCCCACAATAATAATTCCTACTATTAGTCCCCATATTGAACCTCCTCCTTCACTACTGGAACTTGAGTAATCACTTCCTGAGTGCGAAGATCCTGAATAACTAGAAGACCTACTAGAATGTGAACTACTAGAATGTGAACTACTAGATGATGATCCACTATTGTATCTATTTATATTTCCAACATCTGCAAATATACATGTGGATACAGAAATAACAGTAACAAGAACAAATACTGCTATAATCTTTAAAAAACTTTTCTTTTTCATTTTTACCCCCTATACAAAAACTATGACAAAATGTAACAATAATTTTATCTATTATAGTATATAATATTTTATTCTTTGTGTCAATTGATATGTATTTTTTTATTATTTTTTATACCCTACTTGTATATAAAAATATTTCCAAGCAAATAAATTTACTTGGGAATATTTTTTATTGTTATTTTAAATTAAAGAATGCATTTTTTCCTGCATATTCAGCTACAGATCCTAATTCTTCTTCAATTCTTAATAATTGGTTATATTTACATACTCTATCAGTTCTTGAAGGAGCACCAGTTTTAATTTGTCCTGCATTCATAGCAACAACTAAATCTGCAATTGTTGTATCTTCAGTTTCACCTGATCTGTGAGATACTACAGCTGTCATTCCAGCTCTATTTGCCATAGATATAGCGTCTATTGTTTCAGTTACTGTTCCTATTTGGTTAAGTTTTATAAGGATTGAATTTGAAACTTTCATATCAATACCTTTTTGTAATCTTTTTGTATTTGTAACAAATAGATCATCACCTACTAATTGTATTTTATTTCCAAGTTTTTCTGTAAGTAATTTCCATCCTTCCCAATCTTCTTCAGCAAGACCATCTTCTAAAGATATAATTGGATATTTAGATGCTAAATCTTCCCAGAAAGCAACCATTTCTTCGCAAGTATACATTTTGTCTGATTTCCAGAAATAGTATTTTCCTTCTTCACCTTTTTTCTTAGCTTCATCATACATCTCAGTTGCAGCAGCATCAATTGCAATTTTAAAGTCTTCTCCTGGTTTGTATCCTGCTTTTTCAATTGCTTCAACAATTACTTGTAGTGCTTCTTCATCTTTAGATAGGTTTGGAGCAAATCCACCTTCGTCACCAACTGAAGTTGCAAGTCCTTTTGCTTTTAATACTGATTTTAAATTATGGAATACTTCAGCACACCATCTAAGAGCTTCTTTGAAACTATCAGCACCTACTGGCATTATCATAAATTCTTGGATATTAACACTATTATCTGCGTGTTTACCACCATTTAATATGTTCATCATTGGAACAGGTAAAACTTTAGCATTTACACCACCAAAATAGTTGTATAAACTTACGCCTAAAGCTTCAGCAGCTGCTCTTGCTACAGCAAGTGATACACCAAGTATAGCATTTGCACCAAGTTTTCCTTTATTTTCAGTACCATCAAGTTCAATCATTGCTTTATCTATTTCAACTTGATCTAAAGCATTCATTCCTTCTATTTCAGGAGCAATAATATCATTTACATTATCTACTGCTTTTGTTGTACCTTTTCCAAGATATCTTGATTTATCTCCATCTCTTAATTCTACTGCTTCAAAAGCACCAGTAGATGCACCAGATGGAACTGCAGCACGTCCTACAAATCCTCCTTCTACAATAGCCTCAACTTCTACAGTTGGATTTCCTCTTGAATCTAATATTTCTCTTGCATAAATAGATTCTATTTCTAAGTATTGTTTCATAAAAAATTCCTCCTTATTTTTTTATTATATATATATTAAC
>ERZ1034855.700-NODE-700-length-11463-cov-9.047861_pt1 | contig 11463 bp, 20 predicted proteins | sample MGYA00520699_ERZ1034855 | MGnify/ENA primary metagenome ERZ1034855 (study PRJEB33766, sample SAMN09781730) | gut metagenome | biome: gut microbiome | host: Homo sapiens | place: Madagascar | study: EMG produced TPA metagenomics assembly of the PRJNA485056 data set...
AGGGCCGCTGCGCCTGTGATGATCTGTATCCGTTTCATGTGTTGCTCTCCTCTCCGTTGGTGTCGGCCAGATATGCGGCAGGGTTGGCCGCTACGGCCTTTATAGCTCGATTCACTGCGGCATTGCGGTATCTCCTGTCCGTATCGCTTCCCCAACGGTGCGATTCACAGTGGCCGTTGATCTGCTCGATGTGGTCGAAATTAAGCTGGTTGCGCTCCATGCAGGCGCGGGCCATTGCCGGGGACCACTCGCCGAAGGTATCGAGCGCGTGCCGCTCGTCGGCGTTGATGTGCAGCAGGGGCAGGCGGCGCGCCTGCTGGGTGGTTGCGTTGCTCATGATCTCACCTCCCCGGCAACGGTGAATTCTCCGGCCCATGCGCAGAGGATCGCGCCGGACTCGGCGACGGCGGTGATCCAGCCGCTGACGTTCGCGGCCTTGCGGCAGAGGATGACGTGCCCGCGTCCGGCGTTGTAGTCGATTCGCAGTCCCTCGGCGGCTGCGGCGCGGATCTCGGCGGGCGTGTGCCACTGCGGGCGATCCGTGGGACTAATGTTGATCTTCATGTTGTAGGCTCCTTTCAGTTCTCGGTGAAGTACCGGCGCAAGGTGGAATCTTCCGGGCTTTCTGAATCCAGCCACGCATTAAACGCGCTGGGGTTGCGCTTTTCGAGTTCGTCCATGATCCAGCCGCGCGTGATCGCGGTTTCCGGTGATGTGCTGAGAAATTCCGTTGTTTCCCACGCTTTTAAAAGCTGTTCATTCGTCAGTTTGGCGATGATTGCCGGAGCTGGTGCGGTTTCGTGTTTCACGGTGTAGGCTCCTTTCAGGTTGTCCCGGCGGCGTGTGCCGCCATGTAGGCCGCTTCCGCGCGTCTTGCGTCCTGCCATGCGGCCCAGATGGTCGCGGTGTCCTGTCCGATTTCCAGGCGCACGGCGCAGAATTCCAAGAAGCGCTTAAACAGCGCCTTGTCTTTCGCCTGCTGGTACAGTTTCAAAAATTCCGTTGTCTGGTTCATGCTCTTTTATCTCCCTTCGGTTTGTTCTTGCTTCCCTTTGGCCGTCCTTTTCGTGGTAGCGGTTTATCTAGTGGCCAGTTTCGCGCCGCTCGTCTGCATATTGCTTCGTGGGATGTTTTCAATTCTTCCGCCCACTCTGTCACGGTCTGCGTCTTCCCGTTAAACGTGATTCTGTGGTTGTTTCGCTTGTTGCTGTTCTGCGTTCTGCGGTCTGTCCAGCGGCAGTTATCGGGGCAATAGTTCCCGTTATTGTCGATTCTATCGATTGATAGCCCATCTTCGTAACCGTTCGCAAGCGCCCATAACCGGAAAGCTGAGAAACTATAGCGCCATTCGTCGCAAATACAAATTCCACGCCCGCCGTATATGGGGAATCCTTCGTTTTTCGGGTTCGTGCATCGCTGTATTATTCCGCTCCATACCCAATAAAGATGGGTTGAGTGTTCGCCGTGCGTTTTCAGGCGCTTTGAATGAATCTCATTTTTCCAACAGCCGCAGCTTTTTGTTTTTCCGCTTTTAAGCTGGTGCGTTTCCACGTCCACGGCTGCGCCGCATTTGCAGCGGCACAGCCAATGGCCCTTGTGGTGCTTGTCCAGATGGGAAAATCTTTCGACTTTCAGCCGTCCGAACGTCTGCCCAGTTAAGTCTTTAATTTCCGGCATTCTCGCGCCCCCTTAGATAATGTACAGCGCTTCATCAATTTGAATTGAAAGCGCTTCCTGCTGCATCTCGGCTTTGATCTGCTGGGCCAGCGTCAGCACGTCCGGCAGGCGGTCGCGGAGCTGGTCGGCAGTGCAGGCCGCGTAAACGATGGTCACGGCCTCGCGTACCAGCCCGGCGGAATCGCTCAGCCAGTAGCCCGCGCTCGGCTGGGCCGTTGCGCCGCCGAACCAGCCGCAAAAATCGCGGGCGACGCGTTCAACCTGCGCGGCGTTGTCGGTGACGTGGTTGATGTCCTGCGTGCCGGGGACGTACAAGGCGACGCGCTGCGGGAGCTCCAGCGCGCCCGCCTGCTTCATGATCTCGGCGGTGTCCTGCGGCTTGGTGATCTCCTCGGCGTGGATATCGTACAGGTGCGCGGCTGCGTTCGTGAAGCTTACAAGGTCCGCGCCGGTCATTTCGCGCGTCTCCGCGTGCCCGTTGTCGTGGTCCGTGGCGGTGACTGTGTAGCGCGCGTTGCGGTTGATGTTGTCGATTTTGTAGTTTTTCATATTGTTTTCTCCTTTCCCTTGCGGGGCGTTCGTTGTTTTATTTGATAGCTTGATTTTAGCACTTATTACGTGCCGTGTCTATTGACGTTTTCGACAATTATTAAGTGCCGTTTTCGTGCATTTTAGCACTTATTACGTGCCACATTTGGTACTGTGCATCCGACACTTATTAAAAAATAAATTGGCACTTGCTACGTGCCGCCGCGCGTGGTATAATTTTTACATCGACGGCGGGACAAATGCCGCCGATCCGGTAGATACAAAAGCAAAAGGCACGGGAGGGCATCACATGGCAGTAAGTGAGCGTAAAAAGGCATCAAATAAAAAGTGGGATATCGCAAATATTGAGCGGCTATCTATTGCAGTCCCCAAGGGCGAGCGCGACGAAATCAAAGCATCGGCAGCAGCGGCGGGTGAGAGCATCAACAAATACATCATCGAGGCCATACGGGCACGGATGGGCAGCGTTGACGGCGGCGCGGCTCCTGCGGCTGAGATCGTCCAGGCGGCGCAGCCGGTAGCAGAGGCGCAGCCGGGGCAGGTGCTCGACGGGGCCGCGCTGGAGTCGGCCAAGGTGGCAGCGGCGGCAGCCGGGGAGGCTCTGCCCGCATTCGTGGCGCGGGCCGTCCGGCAGGCGGCGGACGCAGACGCGCGCGAACGCCTGCTTGCGGTAGCGTGCAAAAATGCAAGTTTGCCGTCGTCAGTAGACGCAAGCGCGGCGGTGGAATCCTGCGAGGCTCCCGCGTATGATGTCGCGGACTGGGCCGCACGCACGGACCACCTGCGCGCCCTGCGCGAAGCCGCCCGCGCGTCCGCTGGAATTCCAAGCCATGAACAGACGGCTCCCGGAAATTCTGGGGACCTACTATCTGAACAGGCAGGCCCGAAAACTTCGGGAGACTGACATCCTGAACAGCGACGCCGGAAAACTCCGGGCCAGATGGCCGGATACCGAAAAACTGAACAGAGCGCCCGGAAAGCTTCGGGCATAGCAGCGCTTGGCGAAAGCCGGGCGCTGTTTTCTTTTGCTTCCTTCGAAAATTTTTTGCCGATGGCCGGGACAAATCAAAATTTCGCGTAGATATAAAGATAGAAAGAGCCGCGCACGAAGCGCGGCCAATGAAAAGGAGCGAACGAAATGATTATTGATTTGATTCTCGACCGAGTAAACGGCAAGCCCTACGTCCCCGCCGACTTCTACCGCAGCGTTGCGGAGTATGGGACGGTCTTCCCGGAGATCGTCTTCCCCATCACGGCGGCGCTCGACGGCGGCGCAGAAGCCGACGTGCGGCGCGTCCTCTGCGAGTACATCGAGAGAAACGACTACAACCCGGAGCTGTGCGGCTACGTCCGCAGCGTGAAGTGGCTGGAGCCTGACACGCTACCGTTGAATCCGATCTGCATTGACTGTAAGGTGCGCGGCGTGACTTGCGACGGTACGACTTGCCAAGCGTGGACGGGCTGCATCTACCACGAATCAAATTGAGGCAAGCAAAGACGGCGCGGCGGGGTTCTCCCCTGCTACGCTGTTTTTGTGCCTGCATATGTGTGTATAAATATGCAAATCCGCATAAACGGGTAAAAATCAGCGTGAAACAGTAAGCAACCCGAACCAAGCGAACCAGATGAACCAGAAAAACCAAGGGAAATATTGAACCGGACAAAACCAAGAAAACTGATGGAATCAGGAATCGGGAAAAACCAACAAAACTAGCTGAATACCGAAACCAGCTAAACCGAGAAAACTAGTGGCTTCCAGAGTTGAAAATTTTTCTTAAAGTTCTGGGACAAATCCGAAATACATGGTAGAATATAAAATAGAACATCAGATGAAGCAAAACAAAACAAATTACGGAGGTAAAGCAAAAATGAAACGATACGATGGAAAATGGACTGTTCGTGGTGCTTTGCAGCATGATGGCCTTTTCACACTCAATGGGCCAGATGATAGTCAGCTCTATCTGCCCGTTGGGGCGGAGGGCTGGGAGGATGGATGCAACGCCTTCAATCTTTCCACGCAGGAATTTGAGTTGATTCCTGCACACGCGGATGTTTTTGAGGTTGACATCCTGCGTAGCCGCGCAAATTGGGAGACCGCCTATGCCGACTGACGTCCGGCGCCGCGCCAACAATAAGTGGGACGCCGCCATCACGTGGGCAGTTCAAACAGCCGAAAGTTTTTTGAAATAACCGCACACAATTACAGCGCCGGATGAAATTCCGGCGTTTTTTCTTTATCCAGTGCGGGACAAATCCGTTTTTCCGGTAGAAGTAAAGATAGAAAGACAAAACAAACGGAGGTACTTACTCATGACAAACGCAGCAATTATTCTGGATGAATCCATCCGGTTAATGAACGACGGCATTCTCAAAGCCACGGGCCGCTTCCTCGATGTTGTGAACGAAGACGGCAGCACCTCGAAGCTCGAGCTTCCCGAAGAGATCCATACCTTCAACGCCTGGAAGCAGCGCGGTTTTATCGTCCGCAAGGGTGAGCACGCCGTCGCGTCCTTCCCCATTTGGAAGTACATTAACGGCAAGCGCAAAGAAGCCGAAGAACCGCTGGATGGCGACGACGAGGCTCGCGGCTACTGCCGACTGAAGCTTTCCCATTTCTTCACGGCGGCGCAGGTGCAGCCGCTGACCGCATGAGTCGATCTGCTGAAACGCTGGGCGAAATTCGCCCGGCGTTTTTCTGTTGTTTGCCTCTGCTGAATCAATTTCTTGCCTACCATAAAAGCAGAAAATTTCTTGATTTTCTGGGACAAATCCGTTTTTCCGGTAGAAGTATAAGTGTAAAGAAAAAAACGGAGGCGCAAAAATGAAATACTATTACAAATCCAGCGGCCTGCAGATGTTCTTCACCGGCGCGGCCATCGCAGTCATGTTCATCATTATCCTGTGCGCGGACTCGCTCATCGAGTTCATTCTGTGAGGGGGACGGCATCATGCAATTCATTGCGAACTACGACGCAAAAAACGTCTTCGGCTGTTTTGAGAACGTCGAGCAGCACGCCCTTGCATTTTCCGAAGAAGCTGCCGCGAAACTGTTTGATTCAGGCATGAAGATCTTCCGGGGCGACGCGAGCACATTGAACGCCCTAAAGATCTGTTTCACTGGTAGCGTGACGGTCTGTATATACCGCGAAATCGCGGATATTGACAACGGCGTTTTTCGCGTCCGCGTCTGGGACAGGCCGAACAGCTACGACGAAAAAGCCATGAGCCGGCAGGCACTCAAAAAAATGGTGCTTTTCAAAATTTCGCAGGAATTTGCAGAGCCTGCCGAGCAGATCGCATAGGGAGGAATCACCATGAACCAGTACCGCAAAACCTTTGAATTTTTCAGCACAGAACAGAAAGCCGCCGCATTTGTGGCGGCTTGCAAAAAGCAGCGCCGCAAGGCACACATGACGCCGTGGCGGTCCGCCGACGGCAGAGAAAACAAGTTTATCGCCTGGTATTACATCTGAGGGGGGGGCAAATCATGAAGGTATTCGTAGTGGTTCATCATTGGGACACGCCCGACAATGAGGGCGTGGAAGTCCTGGGCGTTTTTGAAAAGATCGAGAAAGCCCGCGCGCAGATCGTGGCCGGAGCTGGAGCCATCCGCGCAGAGTACGACGAAGATTTCTGGGACGAGGATATGTCGTGGGACGAACCCATGAGCATTCACCTCGGCCGGTGTGGACGCGACTATCTGGAGCAGGCCACGGTTTACAGTTGGGAAATCTCCGAGCAGGAAGTTGAATGAAAAAGTACCGGCGCAGCGGGACAAATGCCACTGCGCCGGTAGATGTATAGGTGTAACGAAAACCAAGAAAAAAAGGAGGTTCACAAAATGAAAACCGCTGGATACTGGCCTTGCAGAAACGAGATCATCGCCGCGCACCTGTCCACCCCGCACAAATACGAGCCGTTCACGGAGCTTTTCGACGTGGACCAGCTCGACGCCATCCGCGACAAATACGGCGTGGACCTTTACCGCGAGTGCTACGCCGACGCGCTGCACGAAGTCATGGAAGCCGCCAACATCACAACATATCTCCGCTCCCTGGGCGTTGAGTGCAAGCCGATCTTCACCCCGGACGACTGCCACGTGAACTTTATCGCCGTGTTTTCCCTCGGCAACACGACCGCCCAACGCATCAACGAGATCGCCAGCAGAGCCGATCTTTGCGTTCTGTTCCAATGTCCAGTCCACTAACAAAAAACACAAAAATGAATGCAAGTGGGACAAAACGTACTTTCCATGTAGCAATAAAAGTGTAGAGAAAACCAAGAAAAACAGGAGGTTTCATACAATGACGCAACTCGAAATTTTCCAGAAAATCACCGACGCTGTGAACGCAGCAGCCGGTTCCAAGAATCCCAAAATGACCATCGTAACCGAAAGTGAGTTCGGCGGTGTGTACTTTTTGCACATCAACGCACATTCCGCAGATATCAAGCCTTATGCGCAGTACAAAGACGCGCTGACGATCTACTTCAAAAAGCGCGGTGGCCGCTCAGTCTATGGAATGCGCTTCTATGGTACAAAGCCCGTGGCAATCTTCTCCGGGTGGCAGGAGACAACATGGGAGCAGCCCAGAAGCTTCCTTTGCTTTGACAAGAATATGTTCTACGGTCTGGTTGATGGCTTCCCGAAGGAACAGAAGATTTCCGAAGAATCCGAGCGCGTTCACCTGTCCGAGATTCAGCAGAAGGGTAAGGTCTACAAGGTTGTCAGCATGAACCCGGATGACCCGCAGCCGCGCATGCTTGTCGAAACGTATGAAACTACCGAACACTTAAAAAAAGCATTTGAGACTTCCGGTGAGTTCCGCAGCGTATCGTGCCGGGCAGAATTGCAGGGAGCGCCGAAGCTCAAGAACTTCTGCGGGCCGATGTACGATGGGGAGGACGATCAGGGCCGCGCTGTTATCCGGTACGAGTCGCAGGAAGTCTACGATATTTTGAGCCTCTAGGTTTTTTACGCAGGCTGGGACAAAACCGCTTTCCCCTGTAGATACATAAGTGTAAGCGAACGGCATTCCCGCCCCGGAGGTTACGAGGGCAAGGAGGAACAGCAAATGAATCACATCGATAAAATCGGCCAACGATACACCGAAGTCGTGGCCGAGTGGATAGCCAAGGGCTATATCATTGATCTTACTTTCGCACGAAGCGGAGGTGAGATCAGCAAACTCGACATGACGAACGGCGCGGAGTTTGTTCAGGTCATGGTCGATAGCTTCGAAGAGTGGGAAAACAATCTTACCGGCGTTGAGATCGTCGTCAGCAAAAGAGCGGACTCCAACAGCCCCTTTAAGACCGCATCCGTGGAACGGTTTTACCGGGTGGGAGAAAATCGGCGAACCGGCGCTTACTTTGGCAGCGCTGAGGAAGCCAAAGCAGCAACCATTATCAGGCGGAAACGTGCTCTGGCCGGAGACTGCGACGTCAAAGAGAAGGATATGACCGCCCAGGCAATGGATATCGCCAAACGCATCATCAGGCGCAAGTTCGGCGTCACTCGCCGGATCACGGAAGCATACGTGAAGGTCACAAGGTACGCAAACGGCTACTTTGTCAGCTATCGAGAGCGTACCTATCGGCTGAAATAAAACAAACCAGGGAGGAGAACATGAAGGACTATCCGTACATTCGCGCATATGGGTTATTGCTTGGCTCGTTCCAGTCTTATATCGACAATGAGGTTGAAAAAGCCAGACAGACCAACGCACCGCAGACCGCAGTTTCTCAGTATCAGGATGGAAGTTGGGCAACTTTCGAAGAGATCACGTTTAGTGATACACGCGAGAGGATTGCGTCCATTGTCGCGGAGATGCAGAAGGAAAATTCAGGCGAAATGCCGCCTCAGAACTGCGAAGGAACGCCGCTTTCCAACGATAAAAAAACGAAAATTCACATCAGCTACTTGGGATACTACGCCAGCAAACTGAGCGAAATCGCAGACAGTCTATCCGACTCGCAGAAAAAATACGACGTTACCGCAGACCGCGATCAAGTAGAACAGATGAAACGTCAGTTGGAGCGGCTGCAGGCCGTGTTAAACACGCTTCCGCTTGCGTGACCAGAAAATAGCCCGCAAGCCCCTGCCTTTAGGCATGGGGGCAAAGGGATGAAAGTCCACTGAATGCGAGGAGCAGTGAAAGTATGGAATATTCCTACCAATTTAGGCTGTACCCAAATTCGGCTCAGAGAAACTTAATACAGCGCACTTTCGGCTGTACCCGGTTTGTATATAACTACTTTCTCGCCGAACGCATCGCGCAGTATAGAGAAAACGGAAAGGCTCCTACACGCTTTCGGCAAGACAAAGAACTAACGCATTTGAAGAAATCACTTGAGTGGCTGAGAGAGGTTGACGCAACCGCGCTGCAGTCTTCTTTGCAGAACCTTGATGCTGCATACCAGAATTTCTTCCGTCGAGTAAAATCTGGCGAGAAGCCGGGATTCCCGCGATTCAAGAGCAAGCACGACCACCGCAAAAGCTATAAAAGCAAGGCCGTGGGCGCGAATATCAAAGTCTTGGACGGCGCAGTTCAACTGCCGAAACTCGGAAAGGTCAAATGCCGTATCAGTCGAAAGCTTGAGGGTAGAATCCTCTCTGCTACGGTATCGCAGAATCCCGGTGGCAAATACTTCGTATCGCTCTGCTGTACTGATGTTGAGATCGAGCCGATGCCGAAGACCGGCGCGGTGATCGGCGTTGATTTGGGCCTGAAAGCATTCGCTATTACGTCGGACGGCACGGAATATCCAAACCCGCGTTATTTAGCCAAGAACCAGAAGAAACTTGCCAGGTTGCAACGGCAGCTCTCCCGAAAACCAAAGGGGAGCAGCCGACGCGAGAAAGCAAGAATTCAGGTGGCACGGCTGCATGAGCATATCGCAAACCAGCGCAGCGACATGATGCACAAGCTGTCAACACAGCTCATCCGCGAGAACGATGCGATCTGCATTGAAGACTTAGCACCGAGGAACATGGTCAAGAACCATTATCTTGCGAAGTCCATCAGCGACGCATCTTGGGGCGAGTTCCGACGGCAGTTGGAGTACAAGGCCGCGTGGTATGGAAAGAAAGTCATAGCGATAGACCGGTTTTTCCCATCCAGTCAGCTATGTTCCTGCTGCGGGTGTCGGAATACCGATACGAAGAATCTGGCGGTGCGGGAGTGGACGTGCCCTGAATGTGGGGCACACCATGACCGGGATATAAACGCTGCGAAGAACATTTTGCACGAAGGAATGCGCCTGATGGCGTAGAAAGGAATCATTATGGAAATCAACAATAGGGCGGGACACGCCCGAATTAACGCTCGTGGAGATTGCGTAGACCTCGCAGATGCAGGCAGCGGTCGCGGAAACGAGAATCCACCGGCTTTAGCCGTGGGGAGTGTCAACATGAAAAAAATTGTCGCTTTGTTTCTTGCCGTTATTACTGCCGCTGCCGTCCTCTGTGCAGCACATAAGCCGATCACCACATACGCGCACACTGCGCTTATCACGGCACTGGACTATGATACCGATACCGTAACCGTCACCGACTACTCCGGTCTAACGTGGACGTTCTCCGGCTGCGAGGACTACTGCGTCGACGATCTGGTTTCCCTCACCATGTCAGACAACGGAACCAAGGAAACTGTACTGGACGATGAAATCCTGTCCGCTAATTATGCAGGATATCTCCCCTACTGGTACTTATACGGCGGCGACGGATACAGTGTGTTCCATGGTATTGGGAGGGTAGAAAAGTGATGGAACTATGGATCATTTGCCAGAGAACAGCCAGTTGTGACCCCCGAACGTCCTGCCCTGTCGCTAGGGTTGAGATTGATTCAGAAAATCTTGACGTTCTGGAAAAATATCTCTTGAAGGTAAATGAGATTGCATTCAAAAAGGCCAGCTATAATAAATGGTTCAAAAGCAGATGCAATCTTGAAACCCTACCATTTAGGATACTTCGAACAGCATAGAGAAAATCGCAGGGAATCAAACGCTTCCCTGTTTTTTTCTTTTTTCATGGGACAAAACAAGATCTGCTGTAGATATAAAACTAAGAGGACAAAACACTACAGAACATGGAGGAAATCAAAATGTATTACATCATCAACCGCGAGACAGATAAGCTTGAACTTCACTTTTCGAAGGAAGAGTATCAGGCCATGCCGGACGAAACGAAGTCCACGATCAGAAGCAACTTCCTTTTCTCCCGTCGTGGCGGCTGCTGGGTAAGCCGTGCAAAGCGTCCGCACCTTTCTTATGTTGAGCGCATAGCGAAAGACCTGGGCGCGGAGTATCAGGGCAAGACCGGAGAAGAACTGACATTCGAGGAAAAGATGGAGCGGCAGGCAGACCGCGCAGCGGCCAGAGCGGAGCGCATGGACGCACGATCTGACGCAGCTGCGCAGCGCGGCGAAGCCCTGCAGAAGCCCGTCGAGGACATGCGCGGCGATATCGCGTTCTTCACGCAGCCGAACATCAACACGTCCGCAGGCCGCGCGTTCACCCGGCAGCGCGAGCGCATGTTTGCGGCGTTCGACCGTGGATTCGAAGAGTTCAAAAAATCAGAGTATTACGCCCAGAGGGCAGAAATCGCACGCAGAACAGCAAATCTGGAAAATTCCAAGGATAGGGCATTCTGCGACCGCCGCGTGAAAGACGCGCAGAAAAACATTAAGGCCACCAAGAAAAACCTCGACTACTACCACGCCATGCTGGAATGCGACGGCATGGGCGAACAGCAGACCAGATTTGACGGCACGCCCATTGAACGCGATGAGATCGAGCGCTGGATTGAAGACGCAGAAGAACGTCTGGAATCCGAGATTTCCCGCCTCTGCTATTATCAGTCCTGCATCGATGAGCTGGGCGGCGTGCAGTTCAGCAAGGAAAACATCAAGCCGGGCTATGTCGTGAAGATCAAACATTACAACGACTGCACCGTCCTGCGAACCGGCCCAAAAAACATTATCTATCGCACCCCGAACGGCTTCAATTTGACTGCCGCCTACGCTGAGATTTTGGAGATCGTCAAAGCCGAGGAAGAGGTAAAGCCGACGCACCCGTTCAAGGTCGGCGAGGAATTCACCGTCAGCACCCTTCAGGCCGGTGCATGGGTTCCGGACACGTGGGAGGTCATCAAAGCCACGGCCGCAACCGTCACGTTGAAAAATCAGGCTACCGGTAAGACCGTCAACAAAAAGCCGCGAATCGGTTGGACGAGCAGCG
>ERZ1034855.702-NODE-702-length-11426-cov-4.484566_pt1 | contig 11426 bp, 14 predicted proteins | sample MGYA00520699_ERZ1034855 | MGnify/ENA primary metagenome ERZ1034855 (study PRJEB33766, sample SAMN09781730) | gut metagenome | biome: gut microbiome | host: Homo sapiens | place: Madagascar | study: EMG produced TPA metagenomics assembly of the PRJNA485056 data set...
TCCGTCGTGGCGAGGGAGAACAGCTCCGTCGTGGCGAGGGAGAACAGCTCCGTCGAGGCGTGTGGCAACAGCCAGATAGTAGACGCCGAACGCCGCGGTAATGTTAAGATATCTGGAAATGCTCGCATCGTGTACAATCCCGATAACATCGCGGATTGGGCTGAAGGTAACGATATTCCAATCGTCGAAGGCAAGATCAAACTGTGCAAGGCGGTGCATAAGCGCGGCACCGAATATGTGTCAGATTTTGATGAAGATTTCTTTTATGAAATCGGTGAAACGGCAGTTGCAAGCGGCCTCACGGCTAATCCGAAAGACCCTTGCGGAGAGGGTATACACATGGCAACCGCAAGTTGGGCTTGCGCGTATGCACAGAATTGGGATGATATAGCATTGCTTGAGCTTGAGGCTGACGTTGCCCCAATCGATGTGAAGCCGGGCGACAGGCGCGTGATTGTGGTAATAGCCTGATTGGAGGAGTAACAATGTTCGGACTTATATCAAAAAAGAAACTGCTGAAAACCCTTAAAGAGCTGGGCGAGCTCGCTACCCCCAACGAAGCAAATGACTTGCAAATATCCGGACTGGATGATTTGTCTTTCAGCTGCGGAATTGCGAATGCTGTCAATTATATCTGCTGGAAGTTTAAGCTCGACTACTTCGTGTGAGGAGGCAACGGCAATGACAAAACATAAAAAGTGCTACGGCAAATGTGCCCGCTGCGTATGGAAGAACAACGGCGGCTGTTCAGAATGGAGGAGAAACAATGTCTGAGATAGCTACCAACGTTGAGCCGGTAGTGCATTGCCGAAGCTGCAAACATCAAGTAAAAAAGTGGTTTTCCGATAAGCGCATGAAACAAGGCGGCTACCAGTTCTATAGTTGCGATATCATGGAGAATTGCGATTTGGGCAAGGATGATGATTTTTGCTCGCGCGGTGAAAGGAAAACAATATGAGTGAGCTGACCTATATGGACTGCTGGAACTTCGTAGCGCCGCTTATCCCGGTTACGGATGATCTGACAATGGAAATTTATGTGATGGTGTTCAATGCCTTAAAAAAGGCGGAGGAGCAAAGAAAGGAAAAAAATGCCTGACATATTGAAATCACAGTGGAGAAAAGCTCGAAAGCGCCATGTATGCTCGTTCTGCAACCAGTACATAGAACCGGGGGAAAGGTACAAATATGACACCCTCGTCTACGAAGGAAGTGTGTACGACTGGTTTTCACATGAAAAGTGCGACTTCCTCGCTAACGAACTTTGGGGATACGTTGATCCGGATGATGGCGGGATGTCGGCTGACGATTTTCAGGATGCATGCCAGGATTTCTGCTTTCACTTTGTCTGTCCTGGTTGTGAGAGCTGGGACAACGAGTACCGCGAGTGCACTGCAGATGACTGTTGCTGCATTGATAAAGTCTACGAGACGTTGAAAAAGCACGAACTTTATATGACGAGAGAAAGTGGCTTCATTGGCTGGAAGCTCAGACCGAGAAAGGATGCAAAAGCCAATGGACAAACTTAGACCGTGCCCGTTTTGCGGCGGACAGGCAGATATAAGCATCGATCCTGAAGCGGTCGTAGATACGGAAGGACGACGCTGGGCGTACACCGTGGTATGCAAAAGGTGTTGCGCAACATCTGGGCTTACATATCTTCCTGAAAAAGCAAGTGAAGCATGGAACAGGAGAATTGCCCATGAGTAAAAGCGGACTACTCGCCCGGCAGAAAGCGGAACGCGAGCTGTGGACGATCAAGGTCATCGCTTACACCGAGCAGCAGACGCTCGACGCCGTCTGTCTCGCACTTGCTGAGGGCTTTGGGTTCGGCGAGGAACGGCTAAAGCGCTTCCACGACGCTTTCAACGCCAAGTACACGGAAATCCGGGAACTTGAAAAGGGTGACACCAAAGACAACGAATATGCCATAGCCAAGCAAGAGGCCGCGCTTAAAGCGGCCTGCGGCAAATACTATGCACCGCGTGAGGTAAGATATGATATCAAAATCGTCACCAGAGACGGAAAGCAGCACAAGCTGTGAGGAGTTGTACATAGCAAACGAGAAGCTTGCAAGAAAATGTCTGCTCCGGTTCTTCCCGGCGCTTGCCAACGACGAAGATGTTTTGCAGACTGCGCGGATGGCACTATGGCGAGCTTGCCAAGACTTCAAGCCGGGAAAGTGGCAGCTATCTACTCTTGCGTACACTTACATACGTCGCGACATAATCAAGGAATGGCGCAGCTCGAAGCGCACAAAAAGAGCGCAGGAAACAATCTCTCTCAGCACGCCGATACGCGACAAGTCCGGCAGCGAGTATGAGCTTGAAGAAGTCTTGCCGGGGGCAAAAAACGTGGACTGGTGCGACAGTAAAGCTTGGTGGGATAGCCTGACCGACAGGCAGCGCGAAATCTTGCGGTATCGCTACGACGGCAAAACATACCGAGAGATAGCCGAGATATTAGGCTACTCCCACACGCTCATCGAGAACGAAATAAATACAGCTCGAAGAGCAGCGAAAAGATATTTGTGAGGAGAAACAAATGAAAATTGTAATCGACCCCGGCGCTTTCCTGCCGGAACGTGCGCATGATCTCGATGCGGGATATGATCTGCGCTCGCCTATAAGAGCCTATGTCCCGCCGTACAGCAGCGCCGTCATTGATACCGGAGTACATATCGAGATACCGGCGGGCTACGTCGGTATGCTCAAGAGCAAGTCCGGGCTGAACGTCAAGCACGATATAACCAGCGAGGGGGTTATAGACAGCGGTTACACGGGGAGCATCTGCGTCAAGCTCTATAATCACGGTCAGAACGCCTACGAGGTCAACAAGGGTGACAAAATCAGTCAGCTTGTAATTATGCCGATAATCACACCGGCACTTGAGATTGTAAGCCACCTCGACAGCACCGAACGCGGAGACGGCGGCTTTGGCTCGACTGGCCGCTGACAGGAGTACCGGGAAATGAGTCTTGTTGACGAGACGGGGAAAACGTATGGCCCGTATACGGTCATAGGCCGGGCGTGTCTCCCTCGCAGAAATGCGCACTGGAAGTGCCGGTGTGAGTGCGGTCAAATAGACATTATTGCTGGGAACAATCTTCGTGCCGGGAAATATTACAGGACTTGCCCACATAACGCACAAGTCGATGCGCAGCGGCTCAAGATGCAGATGTTAGCCGAGGAGTGGCGCTCCCGGTATGTCAAGTACGGCTGCGCTGACTGCCGAGACAGGTCTACGTGCGATGCCAAAAAGCCCTGCAAATACGCTTCCGAGCTTGACGGATATCGAAACTACCGGGAATACCTTCAGGAGAACTAATATGGTGAAATACGCATATCTCTGTTACAACTGCCGCGAGGCAATCAAAAACAACGTCGGCTTGAGGGATCAACAGAACCCAGCCCCGAATGATAAGCATAAATGCTCCGTCTGCGGGAAGTTCCTTTACACCGACTATTACCGGATAACGTACAGGAAGGAGAATAATGGACTATAAGAAATTCCGTGCCGATACCGGCATAGCAGCAAAGGACATGATAAAGGCCGTCAAAGAGATCGCCCCCGGTTACTCAAAGGTGCATCAAAGCTTCGTTGAGAACCCCGACAAAAGCGGCTTGTGCCTGCTCCCGTCCCTCGACCGTATGTTGGTCGACCGCTTCGGCGGCACTGCTCCCCCGGTAAAGAAAAAGGCAGATAACCGCACTCTCAAGAACAAGCTTACGGTTCGTCTGCCGGATGATGTGTATGGAAAGTTCGCCCAGATCAGGGCGCGCGAGGGCTGCACAACGCAGGAACTTCTGCGAGACCTCATTGAAAACTGGCTGATAGCCACACAGGATATGTAAAAATTTTTTCTGAAAACCTCTTGACTTTCTGTGTACACGATATTATAATTCATGTGTACACAGAAAGAAGGTGATTAAATGTCGCCCCGTACAGGCAGACCCAAGGTAGATAACCCAAAGGATATACAGTTGAAAATTCGTGCAGACAAGAAAACTATTGACGACTTGGATTTTTGCTGTGAGAAGCTGGATAGAACGCGCAGTGACGTTATCCGGCTCGGTATTCAAAAGGTGAAAGCCGAGGTAGAAAAATAGAAACAGCCCGGCACCGTGCGAAGTAACGGACTGTTCCTGATCACCACACCAAAGAGTGAGGTTAAATTTATTATAATCTCACTCCTGGTGTAAATCAAGAGATTTTTCAGGAGGAACTATTTCATGGAATCAAGCACCGCAGCGTCCCCTAAAGACCGCGTCAGAAACTTCATTCTGGAAGCGGACGAAGAAACCTTAGATAAGATCATCCTCGCAATCTACAAAATACTTGATACATAAGGAGATTATAATGAACGAATTACAGATCATGAACATCAGCGGCGTTAGCTGCTACGAAAAAGACGGCACGGCATACCTCAACCTCGAAGCGGTTGCCCGTGGGCTGGGATTCACCCGCATTGCCGCCAGCGGCAACGAAGTTGTCAGATGGGAGCGAGTCGACGGGTATTTGCTGGAACTGGGCGTGCCCACTTGTGGGCATGACGGTTACATCCCCGAAAACATCTTCTACCGCCTCGCCATGAAAGCCAAGAATGAAACCGCCGAGAAGTTTCAGGCGCTTGTTGCCGATGAAATCATCCCGTCCATCCGTAAGACCGGCGGCTACCTCGGCGACACCGCAGGAATGAGCGACATGGACATCCTCGCAAGAGCCGTGCTTATCGGGCAGCGCCAGATTGAGCAGAAGAACGCGCAGATTGCGGAAATGAAACCTAAAGCCCTGTTCGCCGATGCGGTGAGCGCTTCGGATTCCTCAATCCTCATCGGTGAGCTTGCAAAGATGCTCAAGCAGAACGGCAAGGACATAGGCCAGAAACGTCTTTTCGCTTGGCTCCGTGATAACGGTTATCTCTGCAAGAGCGGAACGCAGAAGAACATACCCACGCAGCGCAGTATGGAAATGGGGCTGTTCGAGATCAAGGAAAGCACGCATCTTGACTCAAACGGCAACAACATCATTACCAAGACCCCGAAAGTCACCGGGAAAGGGCAGCTCTACTTCGTAAACAAGCTGCTGGACATAGCACAGTAAACAGAGAAAACAGGCGGGTTTCCCCGCCTGTTTTTACTTTATAAGGCCAAGCGCACGGTAGTAATCATCCATTGTGCGCGACGCGGGAGAGCTGGATTTACTGTTGCTCGTTTCGGTGCTGCCGCTGTCGGAACTGCCATACGAATAATCATACTGCTTGACCTTAGATTCGTCTGACGAATAATCCTTGTATATCTTGTAAACAGTAGATGCATTGACGCCGGTTCCGGACTGCTCCGCCGCGGCGTATACTTCGTCGCGGTTCGGCGTTTTTCCCGGAGCGATTTCATTGAGGGCGGCTTCTATCTTTGCCCACGTGTCATAAGATATGCCGCTGTCGATAGCTGCCTCGTAACGTCTGACTGTCGCATTGCGCTTGCCCGGATTCTTGGCATTTTCTCCATCTGGCGTCAGCTGCGCCTCAAGGGCTGCGAGCTTTTCACCGTCTGTGCCCTTGACCGCGTTGCCGACCGCAATGGACGCGGCGCTGTCACTGCCGTTGTCGGTCTGCTTCTTGTAGTCCTTGACGGCCGTGTAAATGTCGAACCAGTCTTTGGACTTAATACCTTTGTCCTTGGCGTACAGCAGTTTGTCAACGTAAAGCTCGCTGGAATCCCTCAACGCTGCCTGCGTATCATCTTTGAGATGGCCAAAGTTTTTGAGGACTTGGTCAATGGCGTCGAAGTTCTCTTTGGTGTTGCCCTTTGCCCCGGAAAGGATTTCCTTTGAAGCGTAATACTCAGGAACGTCCTTGAGCTTTGCCACATCGTCAAGCTTTCCGGTGTATGCAATACCGTTAGAGGTCTTGACGCTTTTGAGCGCCCGGTCGGCGGCGAGGGAATACAGGTCACTTATGACTTCGGCGCGCTGAATATCAGACATGATCTTGTATTCGTCGCTCTCCATAAAGTCGCTCACAAGCTCAAGTGACTTTTGTCCCCTGTCTATGCTGTACTGCTTGTACTCGTCCGGGGTCATGGACGTGCCCTTGACGTACTCCGTCGACCGCGATGCCTTTTGCGGCAGAACATTCGGGAAGCCGTCAACGTCTTTCCCGGCCTCATAGAGACGTTCCAACTCAGTATCAACCTTTGTCGTCGTGTCAGTGCCGCTGTAAAAGGGATTGATAAACGCATCGAATATCCTCTTGCCAGTTGACCCGTTGGATTGTGTTCTTCCCCAAGCATCGACATAGTCCTGCTGGTGGTAGTCTATTCCGGGGATTTTGCCCATTGCCTTGCCAAGCTTATACTGCACATTGCTCGGCAAAACACTGTCCTTGTCGGAGTATACAATCTGGCGGTTCTTTTCCCACGCCTGTTCAGCTTGACCTATAAGGGAGTTGTTTATGCCCTGCGTCAGATAGCTCATCATTGCGTTACCGAGCACTTTCCACACCATTGTGCCGTCATCGCCGTATGTAATCACGTCAGACAGTGCATCGTTTACGCCGCTCAGCATGGACATGTCCATCAGAGGGTCATTTAGACAGCCGAGTATTTTGTATGCGCTTTCCCATGTCAGACCGCCGCCGTCCAGAGCCTCATACAGCATAACGCCCATATACAGCGGCACGGAGTTCGGGGCGAGCTGAGACAACGATATCCACTTATCGCCGATTTTGACGGCGTAATCCTGTTTGCCCTGCATTTTCTGGAACGAATCAAGATCATCGTCATCCTCGCTGCCGCGTGCAAAACCCGCCTTTGCAAGTGCATACCCCGCAAAAGCCAACGTAGAACCGACTACATTCTTGGAAAGGCTGTTGATTACGTCGTTTGCATTTGCGTTCCCGCTCTTTGTCTGTATGCCCTTGTAGATGGTTTCTGCAATGCCCAGCGGGCTGTACTCTACTGCCCTGACTGCGACGTTTGCCGGGGTTTTTCTAAAGGGGATTATGCCCTCCGTGATAGGATTCCTGCCGATTTTGTTCACCGCTTTGGAGACAACATTATCGTCCCTAAACGTCGCTTCCTGCGCTTCCTTTATGGCGTAGGCTCTGCCCCGGTCAAGCTGCTCAGGCGTTGCATCTGCCATACTCTTGATTCCGTGCGCTTTCAGCCAGCCGCCGAGAGCGTCGGCATAGTTGGCTTTCAGGAAAATAACGTCTCCTGCGTCCATTGCCCAGTTAGTGGCCTTGCGGTAAGCTTCAAGCAGATTAGAGTTGAATATACGGCGCTTGTCCTGTATCTCCTTTGCCATCTTGGCATTGTCGTTATATTTGCCCTCGCCGCGGGCTATGTCTTTGATGCTCTCAAAGTCTGCCGCTGCTTCTGCCCTGAGCTGTTTCCCGACGCGGAAAGCAGCCGTGCGCTCTATTTTTTTATCCTCTGCCCGGAAAAGGTTGGCTGTCACTTCCGCCGCTGCTTTTACGCGGTTCTTGGTCATCTGTGTTGCCATCATAAGCGTGTTGCCGCCGACGTTGCGAATCTGAGTCTTGAAGTTGCCCAGCATATTCACGTAGCGTATCGCGTTCCACTTCTCCCCGAACGTACTCGGTATCTGGTCTGCTATATTCTGCTGAATCTTGGATAACACCGCGTCGCGCTGCTCCTCGGTCTCGGCTTTCATATACTCGTCTGCAAGGTTTTCGTCAAGCTTGACCTCGTAATTGCTGTAAATATCCTCAGCAGAAATATTTTTGTAGTTGCTGCCCTCCTGCTTTTTCGCGATTGCTTTGCGTTGCCCTTTGGTGAGGCTTTCGTTTATGGCCTTCACGTTCTTGGTCATAAGGTAAAGCCGCCCAGACGGCGAGAGCTGCTGCAAAACTTTTATCGCCTGCAGGGTTTCACCGGCTCGGTGAGCCATCTCAATAAAATCATTGGCAAGGTCAAGGTAGGCGCGCCCGCTTGCGTCGCTGTTCGCAGCGTTGTTGAGCAGTATTGCGCCCTCTGCGACAAGGTCTTTGCTGCTCTTGCCCGATATCACATTATCATGGAAATCCTTTACCGCCTGTTCCCAGCCGACATTAGCAATTTTCTTGGTGGCTCTGCTCACTTGCGCCTTATTCGTGTCGGGGATATAGTCAAAGCGCCCGTTCTTGATATACGGGTTAAGCTGCTCCTGCCGCGCTTCGGGCGTGATATCAGCCTCCATAAGCGTTTCGACCGCCTGACTTGTCTTTGCCCGCGTCGACTTCGAGCCGAGATTGGTTTTTGCTCTCTGCTCAGAGCTGCCAGAATTTTCAGTCTGTCCGCTATTGACATTTTCCTCTGCGGTGAGTATACTGGTATCAGAGGTTTCCGATATCTCAAGGCTCGCTTCGGGCGTCGCGCGGGGGGCGGCTTCGGCTGCATCTACGCTCTTGGGGGAGGAAGCTTCAAAGCCCTCCTCGGCACCGGTAACTCCGCCTTTTGTTTGCGGTGACCCCGGTCTTGATGCCGAGGAGGTATTTTTTGTCTTGTAAATCAAATTCCCGTTTTCATCTACCACCTCATGGAGATAAAAACGATTATTTGAATCGCTCAAGACGACGGCTGCTACATAGCTTGTCTGATCTCCCAGCTTTACCGGTGCGGCAAACACATACGAATCATATCCGCGGCCTTTCCAGTTCTGCTGATAATCGATCTGCTTCCCTGTGGCTATTACATCCGGTACGGCTGCAAACGTGATTGACTTTGCTCTTCCGAGGCCGTGCGCAATGTCGCTTTTCACTCCGCGCTCATCAATGATAACATTTCCGAGCCCACTGCGAAAAACCCTATTTCCGAACGACCTGAAGAAATCGCCGACTTGCTCGGTCAGTTTCTTTTCTCCCTTGGCAAATTCATTGCCGGTGAGTGTTGCCGCTACAGGCTCCTGCTGTATGCTCGGTATATTGCTCCTGAGTTTCTGAACTATTTCATTTGACGTAGCTTTCTCATTTTCCGTCCCGTTCGGGGCGGTATTTTTTTGCGTGTCGGCGTTCTGCGTCTCTACATTATTATTAACGGTAGAGTTTAACGTCTCAGGACGCGCCACAGCGTCGTTTGAGGCTGCGGGGGGTGTAGTTATATCCCCCGTGGTCTCTACGGCGCTCTGAGGCTCTGACGCGGTCTTTTTGCCGGTCATAAGCTCAAAGGCTTTGTCGACCTTGCCGCTCCGCAGTTTAGCGTTCTTTTTGGCGTCTTCCCCGGTAGCTATGCTTACACCCGAACCGGCAAGGCCGAGAGCTGCACCGACAAGACCATCGTACAGCCAGTCGGAAATCTGCTCCTCGCTGTAGTTCTCGCCGATGCTCTTGCCGTTGTAGATAGAGCGGATAGTCGGGTTGACGGCGCTGGAAATGAATTCCTCTGCGCCTTCGCCGAGAGCGCCGGTCAGAGCACGGAAAGCAGTACGGCCTGCGTCGCTCTTTGCAAGCTTGCCGATGAGCCTTTCAGTGACCTTGTCCGTGAAGCCCTTGCCGTAGGCGATATCAAGCCCGCCGGTCAGCTTCTCCGTGAGAGATTCTACCGCTGCGCTTGCTGCGCCGTAAGCACCGGCCTGAGCGAGATTTGCCCCGCCTGCTTCCGCTTCCTGAACGCCGCCGCCGAAAGACCGCCCCATCATCATTGCCATACCTGCGCCGGGAAGGACGGCGTTTGCCGCCATATCTGCCGCAAGAGCAGGAACCTGAGACACTGCATCAAGGGCGAAGCGACCGGCACCGGAAGCGCCCCATTTCGAGCGTTCGATGTCTCTGCCGCCGGATTCGGAAAGCTCCGCGGACTTGTCGGCTATTGCCTGCTGCATCTGCATTGCCTTCTCGTCTTCCGCTTCTGTGCCGACATGGTACAGCGCCGAAAGCTCCTCATTGCCGCTGGCTCTGAGCGCTTTATCGACTGCGTTCTGCGCGCCCGTGACGGCACGCCCGGTGTAGCCTGCTGCGCCGCCGAGCGAACCCGCAGCCTGCTTCGAGCCGCCCTTGACGGAACCCCACAGACGTTCAAAAACATTCTGGTTGAGGTCGGGAAGCTCTACCTTGTAGAACTCAAGCTGTTTACGCAGCTTGTCCATTTCGGATTCTGCCGCTGCCTTTTCCTCGGCTGCGGTCTGCTGCTCGGAGCGGTACTTCTCAAGCGTGGTGGCGTAGTCCAGCCCCTCTTCCGGGCGGACGGACTGCGCCTTTTTGCTTGCGTTCTTGTACTTATTGGCAGCGTCGGCATAGGCGCTCTGAAGCTGGAATTTCTCGTCGTCCGACAGTGCCGTTGACATCGTGGGAATATTGGGGTTCTGGCGCTGGTACTCCTTGCGGAGCATGCTATTGTTGCCCCGGCTGTCTACGGTGGTGCTTTTGGCTTCTCCGTTCTTATCAAGCCAAGCATCCCTGAGCCCGCCTACGTGGCCACGCCCGCGACCATCAACAACGTCGCGGGCTTTTTCTGTGGCCTGTTTCTTCTGCATCTGCTCATTGTAGTAGTCCTCGACAGCAGATGTGCGGGATGCTGGGGTGGATGAGGTTTTGACAGCCGAACCGTTATACGCTTCTATGGAGTCTCTAATAAAATCGAGGGGGCTTGCCATATTTTACCATCCTTTATCTGTAAAACTGTGAGTCGTACCTATTGATCGCCGTGGGTGTAAGGAGCGGAGTTTTGCTGTTTGATGACTGCTCGTCGTTATTCCCGCTGCCGAACAGTAAAGCGGCGTATTTCCAAGCGTCGTCTGCATTGCTTCCGCTTCCTGCCGGGGGAACGTAGCCTGCGGGATATTTACCGGTGAGCTGCTTGTACTGTTCGGCGTCGATCTTGCCTGACGCGTAGTCGAGAGAAGCTGCGAGATCGGGATTCTGTGCTCTCCACACCGCTTCCATGTTCTTTGCCTGATCTGCTCCGTACAGATTCGCAAACGCAGAGAAGTCGCCGAACTCGGCGAGAATCTGCGCATTCTTGAGGTCGCGCTGATATCCGTTGTTGTACTCGTCAAGGAGCGCCTGAGCTTTCTTGTAGTCGTTGTCCGCAAGTGCGGCGCGGATGTTTGCCTGATACTCTGCCGTGAGGTTCGCCATCTGACGGTCAGCCTCGGCAGTCGCATTCGCCTCAGCGGTACGCAGGTTGCCGAAGTCTCGCTGATACTCGCCGCCGCGCGCAAGCGCAGCCTGAGAAGCAGTACCGGAGTTTATTCCGGTCGCTGCCGCCTGATTGTTGAAGTTCTGGCGGTTGCGCTCGTACTGCACCGACAGGTCATTTGCCTGCTTCTGGTACTCCGGAGCAATCTTGTCCCTCGCCGCCTGATAGTCGCTCATGCTCTTGTCATAGGCGGCTTTGAGCTCTTCCTCACGCGCCTTGCGCTGAGCGTCGTATATCTGGTTTATGGCGTCGGTGCGTGCGGTGTTGTAGCCGCTGCCGAGCAGCCCCTGAT
>ERZ1034855.708-NODE-708-length-11362-cov-17.536217_pt1 | contig 11362 bp, 9 predicted proteins | sample MGYA00520699_ERZ1034855 | MGnify/ENA primary metagenome ERZ1034855 (study PRJEB33766, sample SAMN09781730) | gut metagenome | biome: gut microbiome | host: Homo sapiens | place: Madagascar | study: EMG produced TPA metagenomics assembly of the PRJNA485056 data set...
TTGCTATTCCTATCAACACAGCTAAACCGATTCTGCAGGAGCTGGCAGAGCGTGGTCGTGTTGCAAGACCGTATCTGGGTGCCTCACTGATGGATCAGGAAATTGCTAACCGCTATGGCTTTGAAATCAACCTGCACGGCGGTATCTTCCTCGTTAAGGTTGTTCCCGGCAGTCCGGCAGCGAAGGCTGATATCCGCCCCGGCGATATTCTCCTGAGCTTTAATGGCAGCAAAGTTAAGACTGCTGTTGACCTGCGTACTGCTCTGTCTAAATGCAAGGTAGGCGACAGAGCCGAAGTAGTGATTATGCGTAACGGTCAGAGAGAAAGCAGAACTGTGGTATTGGAAGAGGTTCCGAAGGATTACGGCAATTGAAGATAACGATAGCCTGTGTAGGCAAAATTAAAGAAAAATATCTTACTGCGGGGATAGAGGAATTCAGCAAAAGGCTGACACCCTTCTGCAAGCTGGAAACACTGGCGATTAATGAGGAGCGTATGCCCGATAATCCCTCCCCTGCGGAAAAGCAGCAGGTGTTGGAGCGTGAAACGCAACGCCTGCTGGCAATTATTCCGGCAAACTCCTATGTGATTTTGCTGGATGTCATCGGCAAGCAGCTGAGCAGCCCGGAGCTGGCAGCGAAGCTGGACGAGCTGGCGCTTTCCGGCAACAGCCATATTACCTTCGTGATTGGCGGCGCCTTTGGCTATACTGATGCGTTGCGTAAGCGTGCTGATCTGGCGCTGAGCTTCTCTAAAATGACTTTTACGCATCAGATGATCCGTTTATTGCTGATTGAACAGATTTACCGTGCTTTTAAAATCAGCCGAGGTGAAAAATACCATTGGTAAGATAAGCTGAATAAGCAATAAAAAGAGTCGTGCGCAGGCACGGCTCTTTTTCGTTGCAACAGAAATGAAACGTAAAGATTTGCATTTCATTTGCGTATTGTCTTTGGAACTAAAAATGAGATGAAAGTGGAACGAAAATGAGACGTAAAAAATACGTTGCGCTTACTGCTGAATTCTGCTACAATTTATTTAATAGTGATAGGGAGGTGTAACAGATGAAAGAAACTAAAAGCCTGGAATTTAAGTCTGAGGTTACCAATACATTTCTGAAAACAGTCAGTGCTTATGCTAATTATGGCGCTGGAGAAATTTTATTTGGCGTAAGGGATGACGGAACTCCTTGCGGTATAAATAATCCTGAAAAGGTATGCCTTGATTTAGAAAATCGTATCAATGACAGCATTTCGCCAAAGCCTGATTTTACACTGAGAATTAATTCTCAAAATAATACTATAGCTTTAAAGGTTTCTGAAGGTCTGGACAAACCGTATTTGTACAAGGGAAAGGCCTATAAACGTAATGATACTTCTACCATAGAGGTTGATAGAGGGGAATTGAATCGTTTGACTTTACTTGGTACGGGAAAATATTATGATGAACTTCCTGCTGGAAATAGCGAATTAAAATTTACTATTTTAGAAAAGGAATTGCAGGCTAAGCTTGGCATTAAGAAGCTGACAAAAGATATATGCAGAACCTTGAATTTATATTACAGCAATGACAGATTCAACAATGCCGGAGAACTTTTGGCAGATACTAACAGCTTCCCGGGCATTGATATTGCTAAATTTGGTAGCAGCAATGATGTGATTTTAGATAGGGAGCTCATTAAGAATGTATCAGTTATTGAGCAATTTGCTAAGGCTATAAAGCTATTCAGGCGTTATTATGTATATGAACTGATAAAGGGAGCTGAACGAATTACTAAGGAACAGATTCCTGAAAAGGCATTTCGTGAGGCATTAGCTAATGCTTTAGTACATCGCACCTGGGATATCAATGCTAATATAAGAGTATTGATGTATACTGATAAAATAGAATTAGTTTCTCCTGGTGGCTTACCATTAGGTGTTAGCAAGGAAGAATATTTGAAGGGGTATGTATCTGTTTTACGTAATCCTACTTTAGGCAATGTGTTCTTCAGATTAAAATATGTAGAAATCTTTGGTACAGGAGTGCGTAGAATTTTAGAAGCATACAGGAACGCTGACGTGAAACCGAATTTTGCTATAAGTGACAATGCAGTAATGGTTACTTTGCCTAGCGTGGAGTATCAACTTCCGCTTGCTGTGGATGAGCAAGCAGTTTTAGAAGTCTTTGCCGCTAATTTAGTTTTGGCAAGCTCTGATGTTTCAGCTATAACAGGCTTTAGTAGAGGTAAGACTATCAGATTGTTGAACAGCTTAGTGGAGAAAAATAAGCTTGTTAAAGGTGGCAAGGGTAGGGGTACAAAATATTCCTTAACCTAAAAATTCATTATAAGAAATTAGAGCCATGCATAATTTGCACGGCTCTTTTACGTTGCATTAGAAATGAAACGTAAAAATTTGCGTTTCATTTGCGTATTGGTTTTGAAACGGAAATAAAGAAAAAGTGCAACGTAAATTTTACGCTACACTTTTCTACTTTCTCTTATGCATTTGGGGAGATGTATAAGCTTAGAAGTTATCCATATGTACTTCAAAGAAACCTTGCGGATGAGCGCAGACAGGGCAAACTTCCGGAGCGCTGGGGCCGACTACAATATGACCACAGTTGCGGCATTCCCAAATGGTCAGGCCGCTGTCTTTGCTGAAAACCTTCATTTCTTCGATGTTTTGTAAGAGTTTACGATAGCGTTCTTCATGACGTTTTTCGATAGCTGCAACACCGCGCATTTTTGCTGCGATTTCAGGGAAACCTTCTTCCTCAGCTTCTTGTGCCATTTTTACATACATATCGGTCCATTCATGGTTTTCGCCTTCAGCTGCTGCTAAAAGGTTAGCTGCAGTATCGCCTAACTGGTCTAATTCCTTGAACCACATATAAGCGTGAGCTTTTTCATTATTAGCGGTTTTCTCAAATAATTCAGCGATTTGATCATAGCCTGCTTTGCGGGCTACAATACCAAACCAGGTGTATTTGTTGCGTGCCATGGATTCGCCAGCAAATGCCTCCAACAGGTTCTTTTCGGTTTTGGTGCCTTTTAATGATTTCATATTATTCCTCCTTGCTTCTGGCAAACTTATTTTAGAGCGGTATAAAAATATTGTTTCGCTTTATATCTGCCTGTTTATATTCTATCATATAGAGTCAGTGTTAACAATGTATATATAAAGAAAATATTAATCATGCTTAAAAAGGTTTTACTGACAACTGGTAAAATTATTACTCATTTAGAACGAGTATAATAAAAGAGCATCAGCCGCTACAATTATTGTAGCTTGCTGATGCTTTTAGTTTTTTGCTTTATACGATTGTGCCGCCGCCGACAACTACGTCACCGTCATACATAACAACGGACTGGCCTTTGGTGATAGCGCGCTGAGGCTCGTCGAAAACGAGCTGCAGCGTATCTGCGTCAGGCTGGGTAACAGTTGCCCATTGCTCCTGCTGATGGTAACGGATGCGTGCTTTCACACGACGCGGTTCGGTGATAGCGTCGCAGTCGATAAGGTTGATGTTCTTGGCTGTAACGTTTTTGGTAAACAGTCCCTCGTTTGTTGTGAGGATAACTGCATTGTTCTTGGTGTCAATCTCTTTAACGTACATAGGCTGCGGCAGCGCCAAGCCCAGGCCCTTGCGCTGGCCTACGGTGTAATGGATAATACCCTTGTGTCTGCCAAGCACGTTGCCTGCCTCGTCTACGAAGTTGCCGGGCTTAAATTTTCTTCCCAGGCGTGCTTCGATAAAATCAGCGTAGGTGCCTGTCTGTATAAAGCAGATATCCTGACTGTCATGCTTTTGAGCGTTGACGAAGCCATGCTTTTCGGCAATTTCGCGTACCTGTGTCTTATGCAGGCCGCCGAGTGGGAACATAGCGTGTGCCAGCTGCTCCTGCGTGAGGGAATAAAGCACGTAGCTTTGGTCCTTCAAAGGATCAACTGCCTTACGCAACAAGTAACGGCCTTTGGCTTCATCATAGCTGATTTGCGCATAGTGGCCGGTGACAACATAGTCACAGCCAAGCTCCTGTGCGCGCACGAAAAGTTGGTCGAATTTCAGATAACGGTTGCAGTCAATGCAGGGGTTAGGTGTTCTGCCGTTAACGTAAGCGTCAACAAAGCGGTCGATAACGTCGCGTTCAAAGCGGTCGGCAAAGTTGAAAACGTAGTAAGGCATACCAAGGCTGGCTGCTACGCTGCGGGCATCTGCTACGTCATCGATAGAGCAGCAGCTGTTGGCTTTGGAAACGCCGATATCCTCGTTGGCAAAAAGCTTCATAGTTACACCGGTGCATTCGTAGCCCTGCTCCAGCATCATCAATGCGGAAACGCTGGAATCAACGCCGCCGCTCATAGCGATTAGTGCTTTCTTGTTCATAATTTTTCTCCTTCTGGTTTATCTAAAGTGCGGCGTACATCGCCTCTGTCGGTTACTATGCTATAGCCTGCTATTTTTACGCGTGCCTCCAGACAGCCACGGCATTGAGCTGCCTCCTCGCCGGTACAGATTTTGTTGGCGTACAGCTCGTATTTTTTGCGTACTCCTACCGGTGAAAGGTTAGGCATTACAACATTGCCGCCGGCCTGCAGCCCCAGCTCGCGTCCGTTGGGATGGATGGTGCCGAGCGCTGTTGTCGAAGGCAGCAGTGCGTAAGGGAAGAGCAGTCGCAGAATAGACAGCAGGCGCAACGTCTGCTCTAAAGTACCGCTTGCCATATCCTTAAACGGTGTGTGTTCATGCGTGATATAAGGACCTATGCCAATCATATCAGGCTGCAGCTTTTGCAGAAAGTGCAGGTCGCTGACAAGGTTTTGCGGTGTCTGGTAGGGGGAGCCTACCATGAAGCCAGAACCAACCTGATAACCGATTTCCTTGAGGTCAAACAGGCAGCGCTTGCGGTTTTCCAGGCTCATGCAGTCGGGATGCAGCTTGGCGTAATGCTCCGCATCCGCTGTTTCGTGGCGCAGCAGATAACGGTTGGCGCCTGCATCGAAGTATGCCTGATAGCTGGCACGGCTTTTTTCGCCGATGGACAACGTAATGGCGCAGTCCGGATGCTGCTTGCGGATAGCGCTGACAATAGCGCAGATTTTGTCATCCGTATAATACGCATCCTCGCCACCCTGCAGCACGAAGGTACGGAAGCCGAGCCTATAGCCTTCAGCGCAGCAGGCAAGAATTTCCTCCTGCGTAAGGCGGTAGCGTTCCGCAAGGCTGTTGCCGGCGCGGATGCCGCAGTAGTAGCAGTTGTTTTTGCAGTAATTGGTGAATTCAATCAGTCCGCGGATATAGACCTTGTCGCCGTAATATTGACGGCGGAGTTTATCCGCTTCGCAGGCGAGCAGCTTGTTGGTGTCAGGTTCAGTGCTTGTTATCAGCGTCAACAGCTCTGCGTCGCTCAGGTCATGCTCACAGGCGAGCTTTTTTATTAAATTGGCAGCTGTTGACAGCATAATTTTACCTCCGTAAGCGGTTTACCGCTTCTGTAACCTTAGTTATAATTGTTTGGACTTCGTCCATAGTATTGTATTCGCACAGCGAAAAGCGCAGGGCGCTTTGAGCTGTTTCCTTGCTCAGGCCGAGAGCCAGCAGTACATGGCTGGGTTCGAGCGAGCCTGCGGAGCAGGCGGAGCCGGACGAGCAGCAGATACCTTCATTAGAGAGCAATGAAAGCAGTGCTTCGCCGTTTACTCCCTGAAAGCTGTAGTTGACAGTACCGGGCAGGCAATGCTCACGGCTGCCGTTGAAACCGGCGCAGTCAATTTTATCCAAGCCGTTGCGCAGAGTATCGCGCAGACCTGTGATATAAGCAGTGTTTGCCTGCATATTTTCCTGTGCATCTTTAAGCGCTGCGGCAAGTCCGATGATGCCGGGAAGGTTTTCAGTACCGGCACGCTTGCCGCGCTCCTGACCGCCGCCGCGGATAAGACTTGTAAGCTGAATATTACTCTTGGCGAATAAAAGGCCGATGCCCTTCGGTCCATGGAATTTGTGCGCGGAAAGCGAAAGCATATCGATGTTATCGCGCTGTACGTCAATAGTAAGATGTCCTGCGGCCTGCACGGCGTCGGTATGGAAAAGTACACCGCGCTTGCGGCAGAGCGCTCCGATTTCACGTATAGGCTGGATGGCACCTGTTTCGTTGTTGGCGTACATGACGGAAACAAGACAGGTGGTATCTGTAATAGCTTCTGCTACCTGCGTGGCGGTGACGATGCCGTCAGCCTGCGGACGCAGCAGCGTCACTGTAAAGCCTTGTGCTTCCAACGCTTCAAGCGTATGCAAAATAGCGTGATGCTCCATAGCAGTGCTGACGATGTGGCATTTGCCCTGCTTTTTGCCGAGGGCCGCAGCGCTGATAAGCGCCTGGTTATCTGCTTCGCTGCCGCCGGAGGTGAAGAAAACTTCCTTAGGCGCACAGTTAAGTACCTGTGCCACCTGCTGCCGTGCGCTAAACAAAGCTGCTGCACTGCGCTGACCTAAAAGGTGCACGCTGGAAGCATTGGCATATATTTTCTGAAGATAGGGCAGCATTGCCTGTACGGCAATGTCACTCATTTTTGTTGTAGCTGCATTATCTGCATAGATAAATTGCTTCATAATAGTAAAACATTCTCCTTCAATAGCGGAAATCCTGCTTTTACTTTTATATTATACGCTTACCGACGTGAGATTTACAGAGTCATCATATTTTTGCGGCGTATTTTGAGTAAAATTTAATTCCTACTGTCTTAATATGTTTCATATGGTACAGTACGACTGCTTTTTTGTCAAGTGAAGAAAATTTTAATTGTTTTTGTTGACAGGCAGAAAAAAATCAGTATAATAATACCTATAAATCAACTATGATTACTAGAGATTACAAAACAGAGAAAATGAGGGATTATACTAATGAAAAGCTTGCATTTTGATACACGATGTTGACTCTGGTTACCTGTTAATATAAGAAAGAAAAACTATACAACGATAATATACTGATTAGATGAAGACAAAGGAGCGATTTATTATGGCAATTTATACTAGCATTACTGATTTGATTGGCGGCACTCCGCTGCTGGAGCTGAAAAACTACGAAGCTGAAAACGAGTTGGAAGCAAAGATTCTGGGCAAACTGGAATACTTCAATCCCGCTGGCAGCGTCAAAGATAGAATTGCCAAAGCAATGATTGATGATGCAGAGGCTAAAGGTGCTTTGAAGCCGGGGGCTACTATTATTGAGCCCACCAGCGGCAACACCGGTATCGGTCTGGCATCCGTAGCTGCTGCCCGCGGTTACAAAATCATTTTGACTATGCCTGAAACCATGAGTGTTGAACGTCGTAACCTGCTGAAGGCTTATGGCGCACAGCTGGTACTGACTGACGGCGCTAAGGGCATGAAAGGTGCGATTGCCAAAGCTCAGGAGCTGGCAGAGAGCACTCCGAACAGCTTTATTCCCAGCCAGTTCACCAATCCCGCTAACCCTGCAACCCACAGAGCATCTACCGGTCCGGAAATCTGGCAGGATACCGAAGGCAAGGTTGATATCTTTGTTGCCGGCGTAGGTACCGGAGGTACTGTTTCCGGTGTAGGCGAATACCTGAAATCCCAAAATCCCAATGTGAAGGTTGTTGCTGTAGAGCCTGCTGGTTCCCCAGTGCTTTCTAAGGGCGTTGCCGGTCCGCATAAAATTCAGGGCATTGGAGCAGGCTTTGTGCCGGATACCCTGGATACCAAGGTTTATGATGAAATTATTGCTGTTGAAAACGAGGATGCCTTTAGAACTGGTCGCGCTATTGCTCATAAGGAAGGCGTGCTCGTAGGCATTTCCTCCGGTGCTGCCGTATATGCGGCAACGGTGCTGGCAAAACGTCCGGAAAACAAGGGCAAGGTTATCGTAGCGTTGTTGCCTGATACCGGCGAGCGTTATCTCTCCACTCCGTTATTTGCTGAATAAGCAGATAAAATACATATCACATCCCATTTCCTAACCAAAAGAAAGCAGTCTGCGCAGACTGCTTTCTTGTATTTGGAGAGGAAAAAACCGCCGGCTTTATGAAACCGGCGGTTGGCATCAAATGGAATAATTATCAATGCTGCGCGCTTTGTAATTGTCAAGAATATCCTGCAGAGTGATGTTATCCAGGTAATCCGCAATAACCTTGTTCAGTCCTTGCCACAGCGGCAAGGTAATGCAATCGTTGCGGCGTTCGCAGCCCACAGGGTTAAAGTCCAGACAGGCTACCGGCGTAAGGTTACCTTCTGTAAGGCGCAGAATGCTGCCGACAGTATACTCACGCGGTGCGTTGACCAGACGGTATCCACCCTGAAAGCCACGGTTGGCCTGCAGGAAGTTTGATTTATTCAGAATAGGAACAATCTGCTCCAGATATTTTTTGGAAATGTTTTGTCTTGCGGCAATGTCCTTGAGGGCAACAAAGCCATCCTGCTGATGCTCTGCCAGATCCAGCATCATGCGCAAGGCATAGCGTCCTTTTGTTGATATTTTCATTGTTTCTCCACCTTTGAGTTGAACTGGGTAATTATCTGTAAACCTACTTAAATTATATGCTATTATTGCCAATAAGTCAAATAGCGAAGGTTGTGCACGTGGAATAATAAGTAAGAGACGGAAGTATTTATTGTCAGTGAGATAGATATAAAGAAAAGCCACAGCTTTTATCCACCAATCCACAAAAGTTATGCACACTGTGGATAACTTTTGTGAAAAGCTGGGGATAAGTGGGAAATTATCGGGATAAATCCACCGGGAGAAGTGAATAACCTAATTTTAAAAAAATCATTTTTACATAGTACTTGCAAGTTATCTCAAATAGTGCTATAATCACTAGCTAATACTTGAGAGGAGGAAATAGTCTTGGAACATAAAAATATTTATCAACTTGTTCTCGCAGGCGTATTGTGCGCTATAGGTTTGGTTGTGCCTATGGTTATGCCGAAGGTGATTATTGGACCGATGTCCTTTACCTTGGGTGCGCATGTAGCAATTTTTTTGGCAATGTTTATTTCACCTAAGGTGGCAGCAGCTGTCTGCCTGGGTACAACGATGGGCTTTTTTGTAACCACACCCCTGATTATCGCTGCGCGTGCAGCAACCCATATCATTTTCGCTCTGGTTGGTGCATTAATTATTAAGCGCTATCCGAATATTATGGAGAGCTTCGTGGCCGGTATCAGTCTGAATTTGGGACTTGCCGTATTGCATGCTCTGGGTGAGGTGCTTGTGGTAGCGCCCTTTTTCTTCAGCGGCTATATGTTTACGCCGGAGCAGCTGTCCAATGGCTTTGTAATGAGCGTTATTGTGCTGGTTGGCGCAGGTACAGTTTTGCATTCTGTTATGGATTGCAGTATTTCCGTGCTGCTGTGGAAATTTGTCAGAGCGGCGGTGCCTTCTATCAAGCTGATTCGTGGCTAAGATGAGATTTTAAAATTTAAAATTAAAAGCGTGCAGGCTTACTGCTGACTGATGTCAGCTTGTGCAAGCCTGCACGCTTTTTTTATAATGCTTTAGCTATTATTTTCTTGCTTTGGCAACCTCAGTGAAAGCAATTTCCGCGGCATCGATAGTCTTTTGTAAATCCTCTGGACTATGAGCAACGGAAACAAAGTTTGTTTCGAACTGGGAAGGAGGCAGATAGATACCCTGCTCCAGCATGGAGTGGAAGTAGATTTTGAAGGCTTCCAAATCGCTGGCTGCAGCACTGTCAAAATCAGTTACCGGTTTATCGCTGAAGAAGACGGTGAACATGCTGCCTAGACGGTGAATCTGTACAGGTACACCGGCCTTAGCTGCTGCCTTTTCCAAACCGCCGGTCAGAATAGCGCAAAGGCTTTCTGCGCGGTTGCAGACATCGTTCTGCTCCATGTAGGTGAGTGCGGCAATACCTGCAGCCATAGCCAGCGGGTTACCGCTTAAGGTACCTGCCTGATACATCGGGCCAGCAGGAGAAACCATTTGCATGATTTCGCGCTTGCCGCCGTAAGCAGCAACAGGCAGACCACCGCCGATTACCTTGCCGAGGCAGGTGATATCGGGATCGATGTCATAAAGGGACTGGCTGCCGCCCTGAGCGCTGCGGAAGCCGCTCATAACCTCATCGCAGATGAGGAGAGCGCCATACTTTTTAGTGATGGCACGTACGCCTTCCAGGAAGCCTTCATGCGGAAGTACAAGGCCCATGTTGCCTGGAGTCGGTTCCATAATAACGCAGGCGATTTCTTCGCCGCGTTCGGCAAAAACCTTTTCCAGAGCAGGCAGGTCGTTGAACGGTACGGTAATAGTGGTTGCTGCTACTGCCTTGGGTACGCCCGGGCTGTCAGGTACGCCGAAGGTAGCACCACCGCTGCCTGCCTTAACAAGCAGGCTGTCATGGTGACCATGGTAGCAGCCGATGAATTTAATGATGCGGTCACGGCTGGTGTAGGCGCGTGCTAAGCGCAGAGCGCTCATAGTTGCTTCGGTACCGCTGTTGACCATGCGTACCATATCCATGGACGGAACAAGGTGGCAGATTAATTTTGCCAGCTCGGTTTCGGCAACGGTCGGAGCGCCGTAGGAGGTGCCCTTTTCAGCAGCAGCTTTGATAGCGTCGGTTACGCAGTCGGGTACATGGCCCATGAGCAGCGGACCGTAGGACATAACGTAGTCGATGTATTCGTTGCCGTCGATGTCATAGATTTTGCTGCCCTTGCCTCCGGAAATGAACGGCGGTACACCGCCGACACTGCGGAAGGAGCGCACGGGGCTGTTAACGCCGCCGGGGATATATTGGCGTGCTTCCTCAAAAGCAGCCTGAGATTTTGTATGTTCCATTGTTATATCTCCTTATTTGCCTTGCAGCCATTTTGCTACATCAAGCGCATGGTAGGTAATAATCATTTTGGCGCCTGCACGCTTGAAGCCCAGCATGGTTTCCATAACGATACGTTTTTCGTCAATCCAGCCTTTTTCAGCTGCAGCTTTAACCATAGCGTATTCACCGCTGACATTATAAACACACAGCGGACGGTTGAAGGTTTCGTGTACACGCTGTACAACGTCGAGGAAGGCCAGCGCCGGTTTAACCATAACGATGTCAGCGCCTTCTTCAATATCAAGAGCAACCTCACGCAGAGCTTCGTCGCTGTTGGCGGGGTCCATCTGGTAGCCTTTGCGGTCGCCTGCGGACGGAGCAGAGTCTGCTGCGGCACGGAAAGGACCGTAGTATGCGGAAGCAAATTTTGCGGAATAAGCCATGATAGGAATATGGTTGAAGCCTGCTGCATCCAGTGCTTCGCGGATAGCCTTAACATAACCGTCCATCATATTGGAAGGAGCAATCATGTCAGCACCGGCCTGAGCGTGGGAAACAGCAACCTTAGCCAGCA
>ERZ1034855.709-NODE-709-length-11349-cov-35.220028_pt1 | contig 11349 bp, 12 predicted proteins | sample MGYA00520699_ERZ1034855 | MGnify/ENA primary metagenome ERZ1034855 (study PRJEB33766, sample SAMN09781730) | gut metagenome | biome: gut microbiome | host: Homo sapiens | place: Madagascar | study: EMG produced TPA metagenomics assembly of the PRJNA485056 data...
ATTATTAAAATTTTTATCTTCTTGAAATAAAAATAAGGTGCTTTTAATTGCTTCAATTTTCCCGATATCCTTGATTATATTATATAATTCTTCTCGAGAATCATCCATATAAGCATTATATTTAATCATTTCTGTATAATCAGCATACCTCATTTTTTCTTCAGTTCTCACCATTCTTTCATGACGATGACTGTGTTCTTCTATTATATAACCGAAATTTTCTTCAATGTCAAAGAACTCTCGCAGCATATTTGTAGGATATTGTGGCGTATCATCATAATAATCAATACCAGTTCTTTGAAGAGCTTGTTCCAAATAGAGAGACGCAAAATTGGTACAAATTAATGGTTTATTATTTTCGTTAAAAATGGTGATTGTTGTTCCAGACATATTTATCATCTCTTTCATAATTTCTATATATATTATATAATAATTTTTTATATAAAACAATTTATGAATTTTTATTTATTTTAAAGTAATTCTTCGTGATTTTCTACTATAAAATATTTACGTTCTTCTTTTGGTTCATAATAATAATCTTCAGGAGTATCTTCATATAAAAAGGTACTCGCAACTATACTTTTTGGCCATGCCCCAAGTTTAAAATCATTATAGCTAACTAAAGGCGGGTCAGAAATACCACAAATATCTTTTTCAAGTGGATGAGGATAATTTGCTATAAATTGTTCAAACTCTTCTTTATTTACGCGTTTTGTAGTAGATTTTATATTTTCTCTTTTGATTTTTTTGATTGTCATGATTGTCATGTCACATCCTCCAGCATTTCCGTTCTTCGTCCCACCATTCGGTACTGCGTCGTCCGGCATTATATGTTACTCTTAATAAATAGTTACGCCCATCATGGTATGCCGAGAAAGCTTCATGCTCATTAGTAATTACTGCAACATTTGAAAACGAGGAACCGGAGCCAACAATTTCCGGTGTCTCAATACCAGTTTCATAATAGGTTTTATTCATCATCGTCACCTTTTATTTTAAGAATTTATAGCGTCCTTATTACACTTGCTTTTTTAGCATATTCATACTTTTCCTATTATCTGTGCCCGTGAGCATCTTATTTGACCGCTTGTATTATACGGTACAACTACGCCGGCAAGCCATTCCCATTTTATGAGAAGCTTGTAAATGTCTTTTCTAAGAAAATTGCGTTTTACCCATTCAAGTGGGGCTACATTTATACCACATCCGCACTTGTCTGTACGACAGGAATTTACCTCTTCGGTTATTATTTCGCCCAGCTCGACCTTCCACTTAGCTGGCGATGCATAGCATCCATTAAATACCTTGTAAGCAACATGTCCATCTTCAGTTCTCTCAAATTTTTCGGCGAGATAATCAATCAGATTAAGAAGCCTTGTCACGTCGCTCAAATTCGCATGGCTTAAATTTACCCCGTACAAATTTGCATGACTCAGATTCGCATCAATCAAAATTGTATAGCTTAAATCTGCACTACATAAATTCACGCCGTACAGGTTGGCCCGACTTAAATCCGCGCCACTCAAAATTGCACCCTCCAGGTTTGCGTGGCTCAAGTTTATACTAGTCAAAATCGCATCGCACAAGTCCGCCCTTTCTCCGCCTTCCTCGTGATTTAACCACTTTTCGTGTTTTTCAAGAATTTCTTTAAGTTTCATCAGTTCCATTTTATCCTCCTTTTTAATTCCTATATATATTATATAATATTTTTTCATATAAAACAAAAGAGGAACGCGGCCAACGTTCCTCGAAGAGGCTTGTAAGCAAAAGTTCTATTAATGTTAAAAGCATTATGTTATAAACAGAAGGAAGAACTTTTATAGCAAGCTAATATATTATGCGGAAAGCAGATACTCTATATTAATAATCCATTTACAATTATATAAGAAGGAAGAATATCTAAAGCCGCAATATTTGTTTTATATGATTTCACTCATAAAATAATCTATATCAAAAGCAGTTATAACCTTTTGGTTTTCATTACCTTTTATTGTATTACTAAAAATTATATCCGCTTCTTCTGGATTGTCTACCCTTTCGCCACGGGCTTTGGCATTAAAGAAAATAGCAGTATCCATATTTATTTTACACATATTCGTTATGCCGTAACAAATAAGAGTATTACCTACAAGATTACTCTCAAGATTATTGCCGCCGTTCTCGGTTCTAGCGCTTCCACTAATATCACACCAAATAAATTTTCTTTCTTTACAATCAAAAATTACAGGTATCATAGTCTGAGAATTAGCAGTTAAATCAAAACTCATCTGCACGGTTTTAGGTTCAAAAATTTCTCCTGTATCTGCATTTTCACGCTCCATCCAACCAAAACGGCAATGCCCCATTTGATTAAAAGGTATACAAGTATAATTATATATCTCAAAAACAAGATAACGAATACCGAAATTAAGAGCTTTAGCCGGATCTACATCAATGAATTCACTAACGCCTTCGCCGTTATATTCTCCACCATTTGTTATATCACCAGAGTGACAACCGATACTATCTTTTAAATTAGTGTAAGATATATGACCCCAATAACCCCAATTTTCATCGTATGCAACCATAGATAAATCAACATCTACTATTATATCATCTTTAAGATTAGTCCACCAAATGAAAGGTCTAATTATTGCCGTTTCGCCCTTTATGGGGAAGGAACTACCTCTTGTAACTATCTTTTTGGCAGAAGAAGCACTACGCTGACCAAAAGGAAGAAGATAATTACGCATTTCGGCATCTATATACACTTTCCCCATAGGATTACGTGATGTGTACTGTTTTATTATTGCATCTTGACAAATACTAATTATTTTCCACGCCCAATGTTCATCTATTTCATCGAGTTCATTGGGAATGACTTTTGCCCTAGCGAGCTGTCCCTTAGGGAAGAAAATACGACAGTACGGCATTCCTTTAAAGCGCTCAAGAAAATGCCCCATAACCTGATAAAGGACTCTTGTAGGTATTTTTTCAGCAACTTTTTCAAAATTATTTATTATATATTCACAATATTCTCTTGTAGATATCCTAAGAAGCTTATCAAGCCGACGTGCTAATTCAGAAGGTTTATCTTTCAATAGGTAAATAGCAGTTTTAACATCATGACGCTCTATAGCATTTTCAATTATACCGCCTTTAAAAAGAGGCTTATTATAATTACGAATATCATTAAAAAGTTTAATAGTTTTAGAATATTTATTTATGGCAAAGCTAAAAGGATGAATAATTTCGCCAATTCGTTTCCATTGTTCGTTATATTTCCACATATCTTCTTCAAAAGAAGAAGAATTAGATACCTTTTCAAGCAAATTCATAATAAGACGGCGCTCTTTATTAAGAAACTTTTTAAATTTAGTATTTTCTGCAAGAGAAATATCCCCGTCTGAAAGTGCTACACAAAAACGAAGTACATCAGTAGCCGTTTTTATATATTTAGAAACTTGACAAAAAAGTTCATTTTCTATCATATCATTTTTATTAATATCCCAATAGAGAAAAGCAAGATATATTGCATTTTCTTTAAACTGGAAATCTTTAGGCGGTATAGTGTAGATAAGTTGAGTATGTTTTTTAAGCATTTCAGCAATATCTGCTCGGTCCTGTTGACTCAAGCTAGTTTTTGCCATACAAAGATTCTTAAAAAGTTCTATTATATCTTTAGTTTCGCCTATTTCAAGAATTACAGGTTTAGTTCCATCTATAAGGGGGAATCGTTCATCTTTTTCGTAAGAAGGATAAATAACTCCATCAGAAATATAATGCATAAAAGCATTTATAAGTAAGCTGGCGTTATCCATTTCGTAAACCTGTTCCGGAAAATTGGGATACATACATTTATAAATTTTATCAGCGCCGCAATAGGTTTTTAGATACCCAACAAGCTCACTATAAAATTTTTTAATCTCATTTTCAGACCAATAGCGAAGAATTTCAATAATATCTTCTGAAAGAGTATACCCATATTCTTCAATGTTTTTAAGAATTGCCACAATCATAGAATCTTTTCTATTAGTTGCGGGAGAGAAAAACATAGATGATATAATAAGCTTATTTTTTCTACGAAGTAAAATTTCTTCATCAATCATTTTTAAATTCTCCTTTTAAAATAAGAAAGCTTGAAGGCTAAAATACTTCCATTAAGTTTTTAAAGAGAAGGAAGCCTTCAAATAGCTTATAAGGGAAAGATAGAAAACTTTTTATCTTATATAACCAATATAGAAGGAAGATAAAAAATAGCTATCTATGGCAAGGGATAGTGGTGCCGCCCCACTGCCTTCAGGGTCAAAGCCTAATGTTCTACTGTTGAACTAATCCCTCAGATGGTTGGAGTAGCCCGAGTCGGACGGGCCTGACCCTACTCCCAAAGTAGGTGGGTAACCGCTACCCTATACCCCAATGTTGCCGAACTCTCTCGGCGGTCACGGTAATACTTAACGCACTGCTTGGTCACCATACCGTTTATGCCGGCCACTTTCTCCGTGTGCGCTTGAATGTCGCCTTGATATCTTGCTCTTTGAACGACAGGCCCTCTGCGTCAAGTTGGGCGAATGGTGCTCAAGAAGGGATTTAAACCCTTACTATATAGAACCTAAATCTATTGCCTCTGTCAATTGGGCTACTTAAGCATATGTAAGACTCACCCTCAACGCTATCCTACTTGTATGTCCCATCTTGACATATTCCCATAACGTCAGGCAGATAATACACGTCAGGCGCATAGTTTCCGATATCTTAATAATTGTATACCTCGTGCATTATTACCATTTACTAACTTAGCCCAGGACCGTCGTACCCCAGATTACGGTTAATCGCTTTTCATGACCGTTGAGTGTTAGCTACTCCTCTACATTTATTTCAGATGTAAAGTGACTATTATTAGCCTAAAATCTAAGTAGTAAACTTTAAGCTTATATAAGAGCGAGATAGAAAGCCCTCCCGCTGAGCTGGCTTTTTCTCCTAAGCCGAGGCATTGCCCCATAGGGCGTGGTGGGATGCCCGAGATTCGAACTCGGACTGCGTGGATTTTAAGTCCATTGACTCTGCCGTTGGTCTAGCATCCCGTATTTAAGTCTAAGAACAAAACTTTACATATTTTCACATAAATATATAATCCGGAGAGTCCCGATCCCGAAATGAATATGGATTATACTGCAAGTTTTCGATTGTGTCAAAAACATAATCGAGTTTTATAATCTTAGACTTATAAAATAAAGGTTTTACTTCGCTTTTTATATACCGTTTTCGCAAGCCACATATCTCAAATGAATCGGTGGTAGTTTAAACCTTTAAAAATCCGTGTAACGGTTTTGTTTCTTTTTACCAAAGGAGAAACATAAAGTCGTTAGAAAGAATTGAACTTTCATTTCTAGGTTAAAGGCCTAGCGTCCTACCTTTGGACCATAACAACAGCTAGCTGCCTAAGGTGGGTACCTACACCCTAGGACTTTCTCTACTACAAACTATAATTCCCGACGGAGAGACTTGAACTCCCATCAGTGAGCGACACTGTTCTAACCTATTGAACTACTATCGGGTTATAAGCGGTTTTACCACACCCACCGCAAAGGTTTCTTAAAGAAAGGAATTTATATCACATATATATTATATCAAATATTTTTATTAAAATCAATTTGGATATTTTTATTAGCTAAATTCTCTAAGCACTCTTTAAGATATGCGTCATTATGTTCTTCATAAAAAATGCCATTATTTAGAATTTTTTCTATTTCGGCAACATTACTCCAATTTTCTTGATAACCGAGAACTTTGCCGCGATAATTGCCGTCTTTCCAAATGGAATCAGGCTTATAACCTCTTTTTTCCATTTCTGCCATTACAGCTAAATGATAAGCAATAAGATTATTGGGAGAATGCCGAAATACATAATCTACTGTTGCATGTTTACGCCCCCAGCCTTTACCTCTTAAGGCAGTACATTCTCTATGTTGCCCAAGAAGTTGCTGACGCGGCAAATAAGGAATTAATTCATAGTGCCAAAGTCGCATTTCTCGTCTCTCCTATCAAAAAACTTACCAATTTTCATAAAAAGACATTAGACCTTGTTCTTTTTTGTATTTTAAATATTTTAAACGGTCTTTGCCAAGTTCCCAATCTACTTTAATAAGTTCCAATTCAGAAAGCATATCTTCGGGAATCTTTTCTTTATTAGCTAAAAACCAACCTAAATATCCATGTTGCCGAAATGGAAGCATATGATTTTTAAGGTATTCGGCTACTTTAGGATTAGACCAATCTTTTACTACATAAACAAATCCAGAAGGAGCAAAGAAATCATATAACTTCGGCATTTGAGGAGCGATATTCGCTTTTTCGTCAGGATATATTTTAGCATATTCGGCTACCGTATACCAACGGACTTCTCTTTCGCCACCGCTCTTTTTTTCTACTTTAACATATTGGCGCCCGTTTTTTATATAAGGTTCACCGATTTGCTTTAAAGATTGAAAGGATTTAGCTACCATTTCTTTACTCCTTTGATTGATTACATATATATTATATATTATTTTTTTATAATAATCAAAGATTGAACATTTCCATAAGCCGATTTATATTATCTTGCTCTTCCTGCGTAAATTCTACGGATTCTGGTGCCGAAGCCGTCGGCTGTGCGTCATTGTCTTGCTCTACCTCCGAAGAGGGCGTTTCGGCAAACTCTATCTCTACTTTTGGACAGGTAAGAGAAATAGCTATCTGCACAAAGCCATTTTCGCCATCGTCAGCGGTTACATAATATTTTTTATCTTTTTCACCAAGAAATTTACTACCGAAGGCTTCCTTAAGAGTAGTTATAACCGCTTCTTTTGCTATATTTCCACGTGCCATTTGGTTTTCTCCTTTATCTAAACATTGCATAGGGTATCGTAATAACGCTTGAGCCGCGTTCAAGATACCATTTAAATACTTTTACAAGCATTTCTTTGTATTCATCTTTAAAATAATACAATATAAAATTTTCTATGTCAAGATTTTCTCTTTTTACTATTAAAGTCTGACCGATAATCATGTCCCAACGATTTTCTGAGATGCCATCAATAAAGAGACATTCTTCTTCATAAAGCCATTTGTCATAGTATTCATCATAATAAAAATAATTAGTAGCACAATCGCAGCAGAATTTTCTGCCGTCTGACATAGTTATTATTTGATCTGCTTTAATTTCGTCTAGATATTCGCCGCATTCGGCACAATAAATATACTCATGTTCATTTACTATTAGGCAATTTTCACAAAATACATTACCAGTATCTTCAACCCATCTCATCTCTTGTCCGCAACACATACATTCCGTTTCGCCGGAATAGCATATAACTTTATCACCTGCATCATAATAAAAATTATTAGGATATTGTTTACATTTTATATCAAAAACAGTATCGGCAATTTCTTTATTATAATAATAGTAATGTGTCGTTAAGTATATATCATTATACATATACTTAGTTTCACAAATATAAGGTAAGGGATTATAGCGGTCTGCTGTATTTATTTTTCCAATATCGAAAATTTGTTCTTTATAATAATCATTGCACATTTTAGCCATTTCGGCAATTACATATTTTTCAAACTGCGGGCAAGAATAGGGATAAGACTTTATTGTAGTTATAAAACTGGGAGTAACAATAAGTTGCGTACGCCATTTTTTGTCAGTCCAATAGGAGCCATTAATCATAAAACGGCTCGGCTCTTCAAGATATGCGACTTCCACAACCATAGGAGAGTTCATCATTTCTACTGTGCCGATTCGGAATTCGCCACCTTGTTTCCAACTCATACAAGTATTCCAATTCTTGGAATTATCGGACATAGTGAGATAATCAAGAGGATGAATAGAAAAAAGAAAAGTGCCGTTAATTCTTTTTATTTGATTTTGAGTTAAACGAGATATCTCTATACAAGCCTTTTTGTAAATTTCATCTATAGTTTCTTCAACGCCATTAAAATTTTCTTTTTTATTGCCTATATCAAAAAATTTTATCATCATTTTAAGAGCTTTAGTTAATTTTGTTTCAGGATGAATAACAATTTTTTTGCCCCCCTCGGCGCCGCTTTCTATTATTATCTTTTCTGTTAAACCAGTAGAATTGGAAAGATAGGGAGGGATATTTTTACCGCAAGTAACTTGATTATAGAAGCCTCTTAAGTCTTTTCTTTGATAACCATATATTAATGCATAAATACGCTGCAAAATAACTCCAAGAGCAGAAGAATTAAGGTTGAATTTCTGGTTTTTTTCTAATGCTGCGGTTTCAGCAGTTACATCCATATCAACTCTTTTAAAAATTTGAAGATTCTGCCCCATAATATTGAAAAGTTCTTGTTTATTATGATTCCAATAGTGAAGAAGAAAATCTACATCTTTCATTCGATTAAAGTCGTATTCTACAGAATCGGCGTCGAATGGAATATAAGTATCATAATAATTTTCAATATAAGATTGAATCATACTCTTTTGTTTTTGTGTTATTTTTTCTATTGGAAGCATATAAATCCCTTCTTTACTCATCTTTTCTTATATACTTATTATAGCATATAAAAATTATAAAAACAAATAAAGAAGGGTTAAGTAAAATTTTATTCTTTTTTCTTAAAGAGTTCGGCGTTTTTTAGATAAAGGTCAATTTCATTGAATTTGGCGTTACAATAATGACAAGCGCCGATGTCGCATCTTCTCCCGCAATTAAGCCGTGTTAGAGTAAATTCTTCGGGGAGGAGAGAAAGCGGAAACGATGGAATATCTGGTGATTTATCAATTTTTAAAAGAGAAGTCAACGAATCATTCCAAATGCCGGTTGAATAAATAGAAATGTATGCCGAAGCGTCTCGTCGATAAATCCAAGGATCAAAAACAACGCCAATTTGTGGATATTTTTTAACTATTGCGGCCATATGTTTGGGATTTATCCAAGAGGAAGCAATAGGATTATCGTGTTGGACTTCCAACAGATTAAGATAAGGAATTGGATTAATAAAAATAGGGGTTTCGGCGTTACCTATTGTGGCTACAACGTCATCTAATCTATTAAGAAGTTCTCCTCCGATTTTAAAAGAAGCCGCGCCCATATTTTTTAATATTTTAAGGGTACGAAAATTACAACTAGTAAAGTAACTGCACCACTTTATATTGTTTTTATTTAAAAAATCTATTAAACTGTACTGGTTGGGAGATACTTCGGCAATAAAACGTTCTGGATAATTGGCTGCAATAGCTTTAATGCTTTCTTTATCTACATCTTCCGTAGAACTAGGACAGGCATAAACAACATTTAAAGTCGTGTCGGCTATAATAGTCATAGTTTCATCCATATCTTCTATAACCATGTAATCTGTAACGGCTTCGGCTCGTACATTAGCAAGTATTCTCATTCTAGTTTATCCTCCTCTATAGTGCCGGCGATGGCATAAAGTGTTCTATAACGGCGTTTTCCGCTGTTTTCATATCTATCCAATTCTTCTTGGAATACGTCAAGTTGTCCTTCTTTAACCAAAAGTTGAAGTAAATAGCGAGTTTGACAAGGCGTTAATTCTTCATCTTTGTAGAGCGCCGCGGCTTCTTCTTTTGTATAAAAAATTCCAGGAGAAAGGAAAGAGAGGAGCCGTTCTGCCGATTCGGCCTTTTGCTTATGCTTTTTTTCTTGAGATTTTGAAGAAAGTGCGGCTTTTTTATCTAAGAGGGCAATCTCGTTGTCACAAAAGGCAACGAGGTCTTCTGTATCTTTATAATCTAAAAGTATATCTATTATTTCTTCGTATCTTTGTCTTTTGGTGGGCTTTGCCATTTTCTGGGAATTCTCCTTTTAATTACCATTATTTGCCAGACGGTGTATCCTCATCAAGGTATCTTCCATCATAAAATTTTCAGAGCCGAGGGCATAAACGGCATAATTATAAAGGGCAATATCGTCATTCAGAATATTCAACTCTTTTGCCCTTGCGGCTATTTCGGCAAGTTTTGTTTCGTAGTAGCCGCCGAAGTTTGAATGTATATTATTGTGATGATTGTTCATTTTTATCATTCTCCTTTTGGTTTTGGGCTTTTATGCGTATTCCGCGAAGGACTACGGCTTTTAATTGTTGACGTGCTAATGGGTCTAAGGAATCGACTTGGTTGTGCCATTTTACATAAGTACTTTTATTGATTTTGATTTTATATTTTTCTAATAAGTAATCGTTTTGTTTGTATTTGCTTACAGATGCGTGTAATTCTTCATCAAAAAAATATACAGATAAGAATACTAACCATTTAGATAAATATTCTTTGCTATAAAGTCTTAAACACAGCATTTGTTTAATATAGTTATATACTTGATATAGAGGCTGCGGCATTCCTGTTATAGTAAAAAGGCCGTATTTATTGTTTTCAGAATAGTTTACTGTATAAGAGTAGCCTTCTTGGTCTAATTTTCGTTTTATATAATAATCTAAATATATTAATTTTTTACCTAGTTGGTAATAGTTGCGAAGTGTTTCGGCGTCGTAGGTTTTACCTAACTAAAGTTCTAAAAGTAGGTCTGAGTTCATATTTTTATTGTTTATCTCCTTTCTAAATTGAGTGCTTCATGGGATAAGCTTCCAGCGCTAAATTATATATTACATCGTTCCGGAGCAGCATTTCGGCATCCTCGAAGTTAAGGATAAAGAGCTAGGGCTTAATCTTATAAAAAGTTTTTTTTGTCATTGAATAAGCGTATTGTTTTGCTTCAGAGAAAGAATTAGCCGCTGTATCTGCTAATGCGGCGTTAATAAGAGAATAATAATATTTATACTCATTATATTCTTCTTCAGTTTCTACTTGCTTTTGGATAATATTTCCTTCTTCGTCGCGGTAACTGTACCAATTTACAGCTGGTACACAATCTTTATATAGGATTTTATCATCGGTAAGTTTTTTAAATAAACGGTATAAAGCTTTTTCATTAGTATAAATATTATAATTCTATATTAAATATTGTATTTTAGTTTTATAGGGTAGTTCAGCGAAGTGGGTGCTATTGTTGTGAGCTATTAAGTATAGTATAAGGATTAATAAGTTGAAATTGGTAGCAGTAGAGTAATGTAAATCTACGATAAACATTTCTATAAGCAGCTGGTGAGGAGTTAATTGTTGATGTATAGTTATTGTTTTGGGTTTATAAGTATATAAGCACCCTATAGTATTGAGTATATTAGTTATGTTGCGCTTATAGTGTTTTTTATCGTTGTAATTTATCTATAGAATTGTAGATATTTCTTCTTGGGTATAGGTTTTGTTAGTAAGCATGAGATAAGTTCTCCTTTTGTATTATATAAATTTCCCCCCAAGATGTGTCCGATTATATATTATTATAT
>ERZ1034855.711-NODE-711-length-11345-cov-5.138973_pt1 | contig 11345 bp, 6 predicted proteins | sample MGYA00520699_ERZ1034855 | MGnify/ENA primary metagenome ERZ1034855 (study PRJEB33766, sample SAMN09781730) | gut metagenome | biome: gut microbiome | host: Homo sapiens | place: Madagascar | study: EMG produced TPA metagenomics assembly of the PRJNA485056 data set...
CTTCTGAAATCCAAGATGAGTCTCAAGAAGCATTCTCCTGAAATTCTAATGGTAACCGGCATCACTGCTGGTGTTGTTGCAGCTGTTGTGGCTTGCAAGCAGACTATTAAGGCAACTCAGATCATTGAGAATGCTCGAAAGAGCCTTGAGGATATCGAGACTGTTCAGGAAATGAGCAAGAATGGCGAGGCCGAATATAGTGACGAAGACTATGCCAATGATCGCAAGACAGTCGCGATTCAGGTCATTACAAGCATGATTAAGACCTATATGGTTCCTGTTGGCTTGGGCATTCTGTCCATTACCTGTATCCTGGCAAGTAATCATATTCTGAGAAAACGGAATGTTGCGCTTGCTGCAGCATATTCTGCGCTCAGTACTGATTTCATGAATTATCGTAAGCGTGTAGTTGAGAAGTATGGCAAGGAAACCGACTTCTTGCTGAAAAATGGCCTGGAAAAAGAACTGGTTGCACATCAGGTTGTGGATCCTAAGACTGGCGAGGTTAAAGAAACTCAGGAAGAAGTTCTGAAGTATGATGGTGCAAAGCTCAGCCAGTATGCTCGTGTATTCGACGAGGTCGGTTCTACTCAGTGGACGCCTTCCCCCGATCATAATAAGGCGTTTCTGCTGATGGAGCAGAATTACTTCAATGAGCGTATCAAAACTCGGGGCTATATCTTCTTGAATGAGGTGTACGAACGCTTGGGATTCCGTCCGACTAAGGCTGGCAGCATCGTTGGCTGGGTTTATCAGAATGCTGATTATGAAGGCATTGATTTTGGCATTTTCTCCGCTCATACACAGAAAGCTCAGGATTTCCTGAATGGCGATGAAGCTTCCATCATTCTTGATTTTAATGTCCAGGGTGACATTCTGTCTTTGGTGACGGAAGGCGGCGTTTGGGATCAGTATAATGGGGGCTAATCTTATTCGAAAGGAATTCTAATTCATGAAAATTCGCGTAATTGATGCAGTTTTAACATGCATATTGTGCTTCTTAACTGGCATGGCGGTCATGCTTTGGTATACTCAGCTTACTGAAAAACCTCAAGAACCTCCAGTTGTCAATGTCTATGTGATCTCCTCTGAGAAAGAAGAAGAGGTCAAAATAGACCCAGATAAGGACACCGAGATTATCATCGAGGAACCAAAAATTAAGAAAAAATGGTATTCGGAAGAAGATATTATCAATATGGCCAAGATGTGCTATGGCGAGAGCATGAATCTTCCGATTCTAAGTACTGCATATGGCGATCGGTCAGCAACATATCAAAGTGCAGAGGCTATGTATGCCGTGCTCAATCGGGTAGATGCCGGTTATGGTGGCATCTCGACTTGCATCAAAGCTAAGCGGCAGTTTGTCGGTTATAAGACTAGCAATCCCGTAACCGATGAAATATATGATCTTGCTAAACTCGTGATCGAGGATTGGGCAACTGGTGAAGAAAAATATCGTGTATTGCCTAGCAAATTTCTATATTTTCATGGAGATGGCCGGCATAATCACTTCACAACAAAATCTGGTGGTGGGGTTGAATATGATCACTGGATCGCCGATCCATTCGTATAAGGGGTGAGAAAATGAAAAAAAGTTTATATTTCGCCATTGGTCTAGTTATCGGTGCACTTGGCGGAATCGGGGGTACGTACGTATACCTAATGCGGAAACAGGTCGAAACTTTGGCGGAGGTGACGGACCAGCTCAAGGAATATTATTCCCAGAATCCTCCTGAGAAAAAAGATATTTCAGTTCAAGATGACACCACCGTTGACGTCTCTGAAGCGGTCCATGAGAAATCCTGTGATTCTGAACACAAATTTACGCAGGATGCTTATAAGGACTATACCAAATGCCGTCCGGTGCCCTTCAGAGTAGATACTGAGGTTCATGAGAATGGGGATGGTGAAATCGAGTCTGAAACTCTGGTCAAAATGGGTGAAGAAGAAAATACTGAGCCGTATTCTGTTTCTCCTGATGAGTTCGATTCGGACAATGGTTACAAGAAGATCATGCTGACATGGTATGAAAAGAACCGCGTTCTGGCCTATGATAATAATCCCCGGATCACGATTGATCCAGATGTCTGGGCTGTTACGGTCGGTAACTTTGAGGATCATTTCAACGACTGGGAGAAAGATACCGTTTACATGCGTGATGACGTGGAGGAGATCGATTACGAAATTGATGCATGTATTACGGACTACGATGAAATGATCAAGGTATACCCTTGGTCTCCGCCTGATGAAGAGGAAGGTGGTCCTATTGACGGCTGATCAGATGTGGCTGGAGTATTTCCGATATCTGTATCAGATGGTCTGTGGGAATGAAGATGTTTCGACAAAATCTCATTGGGATATGACGCTTGCTCAGCTATTTCAGACGCCTTTCCGCTACAGCTATATTGCTATGGATGGAAATCGGCTAGAGGATGGTCTGAGATTGCGTGATCGGTTTGGTGAAGCCGCTGGATATTCTCAGCATCAGCTTAGCCTGCTTGATCAATATGAGTGTAGTATTCTTGAAGTGATGATAGCCTTGGCACTCAGAATGGAAGAAGAGACTATGGCCAGCAGTGAGTTCGGTGACCGCACCAATCAGTGGTTCTGGGCTATGATTGTCTCACTCGGCTTGGGTGGTATGACAAATGACCACTATGATCCTGACCATGTCGCTTATATTCTGGATCGATTCCTTGATCGAGAGTACAAAGCAGATGGCGATGGTGGTCTCTTCTGTGTTCCTGGCACAACCAAGGATTTTCGAAACATAGAGATCTGGTATCAGATGTGTGAATATCTCAACACAATTATAAAGGAAGGGAGATAAGTCCTCATGCTCGACTTCATGATGGTTGCCACTCGAACCAATCGAGCTGGGGGCATCGAAGTATTTCCTAAATTTCTCGTTAAGAGATCCTCCGACTTGATGATTCGCGGTAGCGACTTCTACGCTATCTGGTCTCAAGAGTTGGGTTTGTGGTCTACAGACGAGTTTGACGCGCTAAGGCTGATCGACCAGGAGGTTCAGGCATATTTCGAGCGTATGCCTCCTGATCTTCAGTCTCGTGCGAAGGCATTCTATATGTGGGATGCAGAGAATGGCATGATCGATCGTTGGCATGCATATTGTCAGCGTCAGTGCCGAGACAACTATCATGTCTTGGATGAGTCTTTGACTTTTGCAAATGCTGAGGTCAAAAAGGGTGATTATGTTAGTAAACGGCTCCCATATCCTCTTGAGGAAGCCCCCCATGATGCTTGGGATAAGCTAATTGGGACGCTGTATACTCCTGAAGAACGCCATAAGATCGAGTGGGCTATTGGTTCGATAGTAACTGGTGACAGCAAACGAATTCAAAAGTTTCTGGTATTATATGGCCCGCCTGGGTCCGGTAAGTCTACCTTACTAAACATTGTCCAGCAACTCTTTGAGGGCTATTATAGCGTATTTGATGCGAAAGCACTGGCGAGTGCTAGTAACCAATTTGCATTGGAATCATTCAAATCGAATCCATTAGTGGCCATTCAGCACGATGGCGATCTGAGTAGAATTGAGGATAATACGAGACTTAACAGTCTTGTTTCTCATGAAACAATGGTCGTCAATGAAAAACACAAGTCTTTATATGAAACCCGGTTCCGTTCGTTCCTTTTCTTAGGCTCCAATAAGCCTGTCGAGATCACGGATGCACGGTCGGGTATTCTAAGAAGACTGATCGACGTTGCGCCGAGCGGTGAGAAAGTCCCTCTGAAAGAGTACAATCAGCTCATCAAACAAGTCACCTTTGAACTTGGAGCGATTGCTTCCTATTGTAGGGACGTATATCTAGAAGACCCCGAGCACTATGATGCATATATTCCTAAGGCAATGATGACAGTCACCAACTCGTTCTATAACTTCATGCAGGAGCTGTATGCGGCTATGGGCGATAAAGATGGCATCATCATGAAAGACGCCTGGGATATGTACAAAGGATATTGCGAGGAAGCCAATGTATACAAGCCTCTTCCGAGAAACAAATTCAAGGAGGAGATTTGTCTATATTTCCACGAATATTACGAACGCTATTACCTTGAGGATGGCACGCGTGTTCGTGGATACCTCAAGGGGGTCAAAATAGGTATGCTCAATGGCGAAGAAGGGTCTGTTGAAGAGAAACCTCCAGAGAAATCTGATGGGTCAAAATGGCTTCAGTTCTCCGATCACGAGAGGTCTATCCTCGATGAAGATTGTGCTCTCTGCCCTGCTCAGTATGCAACGACCAATGAAACCCCAGCACTTCCCTGGAAGTCTGTCAAAACACAACTACGAGATCTGGATCCTCACAAACTTCACTATGTGAAGGTGCCTCTTGAGCATATTGTGATTGACTTTGATCTCAAGGTTGATGGTAAAAAAAACTTCCAAAAGAACCTAGAAGCCGCTAGTAAGTGGCCTCCGACATATGCAGAGCTCAGTAAGTCTGGTCAAGGAATTCACCTGCATTACCTATATTCTGGCGACCCTACGCGCTTGAGCCGAGTATATGACGAGTACATCGAGGTGAAGGTATTCAATGGTGGGTCCTCCTTGCGGCGTATGCTAACCAAATGCAATGATCTGGCGATAGCCCCGATCAGCAGCGGATTGCCATTAAAGGAGGAGAGACCAGTGGTTAATCTGGAGAAGATCAAATCAGAAAAAGGGCTTCGCATCATGTTGCTTCGAAACATCAACAAGGAGATCCATGCAGACACACGCTCCAGTGTAGACTTCATCTACAAAATCCTTGAAGATGCTTATAATTCCGATATGCGATATGATGTCTCAGATTTGAGCAACGCTGTCTTGGCCTTAGCGGCATCCAGTACGAATCAGTCAAAATACTGCATCAAACTGGTTAACAAGATGCATTTCAAATCTGCTGAGCCTGTGGAGATGGAGAATGCTAGCAAAGATGAAGATGACCCACTGGTATTCTTCGACTGTGAGGTCTACCCTAATCTGCTTCTTATTAACTGGAAACAGCAAGGTGAAGGCAAGACTATCACACGAATGATCAACCCAAGCCCGCTTGAAGTAAAAGCACTCATGAACATGAAACTAGTTGGGTTCAACTGTCGTCGTTACGATAACCATATTCTTTATGCAAGGATGTTAGGGTATACGAACGAACAGATCTTTGAACTCAGCCAAAACATCATCAGTAACAAGCGTTCAAATGCTCTCTTTGGGTCTGCATATGATATTTCGTATACAGATGTCTATGACTTCTGTTCAAAGAAGCAGTCCTTGAAGAAGTGGGAAATCGAGTTGGGTATTCACCATCAGGAAATGAGTTTGCCCTGGGATCAGCCGGTTCCCGAAGAACTCTGGGAAAAAGTTGCAGAATATTGTGATAACGATGTTCTAGCAACAGAAGCTGTATTCAACAAGAATCAAGGTGATTTCGCTGCACGTAAAATCCAGGTGGAGCTAGTGCATAAACTTCATGGGATGCGTGCAACCGTCAATGACACGACCAATACTCTGTCTGGCCGAATTATATTTGGCAAAAACAAATCCCCGCAGACTCATTTCAATTACCGTGACCTTAGCCAACCTGTTCCGCCGTCAAAATACAAAGAATATCGAGAACTTTTTGGGCCCGATTATCAATTCCATGTCTTCGACAATGAGGGTCTTCCGCTTTATGAGCTCTTTGATCCAGAAAAGACATATCCTGAAAACTATTCCATTCTTCCCTATTTCAAAGGCTACAAATTCGAGCGAGGCATCTCGACCTATTTGGGCGTTGAGATTGGCGAAGGCGGCAAGGTTTTCGGAGCACCTGGCATGTATGGTGACCTCTGGGATGGTGATGTTGCCTCAATGCATCCTCACAGTATGATATTTGAGTGTGTCTTCGGCCCTGAGTACACCAAGACTCTGGAAGAATTGGTGGATGCTCGTGTAGCCGTTAAGCACCATGATTTCGAACTGGCAGGGACATATCTGGGTGGAGCATTGAAGCCCTTCTTGACTGAAGACGTGGCTGATAGTCTTGCGCAGGCTCTGAAGATTGTTATCAATAGCATTTATGGATTAACCAGTGCAAAATTTGATAACCTCTTCCGTGATCCGAGAAATATCGACAATATTGTTGCTAAGCGCGGTGCTCTGTTTATGACGCTTCTCAAACAGGAGGTCGAGAATCTCGGATACAAAGTGGCCCATATCAAAACTGATTCGATCAAAATCCCCGATGCCGACGATCGTATTCGTGAATTTGTCATTCGGTTTGGCATGGAGTATGGATACAAGTTTGAAACCGAAGCGGAATTTGAGAAGTTCTGTTTGGTAAATAACGCTGTCTATATTGCCAAGTATAAGACTCCGAAAAAAGACAAAAAAACGGGAGAACCCATCTGGTGGACGGCAACTGGTGCTCAGTTTGCAGTGCCATATGTCTTCAAAACATTGTTCTCGCATAAAGAGGTTACGTTCAACGATTTCTGTGAAACCTTTGCAGTTCAAAACTCCGCTCTGTTCCTTGATTTCAATGAGTCAATGACAGACGTGACTAATCTCGAGAAGCAGAGAAAAAAACTGATTGATAAGTATCGTGACAAACAGACTGGCGAATGGACGGATACATCTATCGAGGCGACTATCAATGGGCTCAATGATGATATTGCACTTGGGCATAGTCTTCAGTTTATTGGACGTATCGGCCAGTTTACGCCTGTCGAACCTGGCTATGGCGGAGGTATTCTACTCCGTCAAAATACCGATAGATTCGGTAATGTGAAATACGATTCCGCTGGCGGAGCAGATGGCTACCGCTGGATGGAATCTGAAGTTATTCGTGGAACTCCTATGGAGCAGCATGTTGACATGAGGTTCTATACGTCTCAAGTTGATGCAGCCATTGAGGAGATTGCAAAGTATGGCGATGCGGAGTGGTTCATTAGTGATGATCCTTATATTCCGCAGGCTACCCCCTGGCAGATGGCAGATCAACCTTGGGATGATCATGCCGACAAACTTTTTGCAGTACGGTAAAACCGATTGCATATAAAATTCATTTTTAAAGGAGAAAACTATTATGCTGAACCCTGAGAACATCTATTTCGAGAATGCCGAGATCACCTTCAAGAACTTTTCCGGTCGACCCACCAAGTATCAGCGTCAGGAAGGCTTCCGTACTTGCTCTGTTCTGATCGATGATCCCGACATGGCCCAGAAGCTGAGCGATGATGGTTGGAATGTCCGTATTCTGCGTCCTCGTAATGAAGGCGATACTCCTCGTCACTGCATCGATGTCTCCATCAACTTCAACTTCTGGAAGGTTCCCGAGATCTACATGATCTGTGATGGCCACAAGACTCGCCTTGATGAAGAGGACCTCGATATTCTCGACAGTGCTGACATCATCACCTGTGACATCGTCCTGCGTCCTCGTATGTGGGATGACAATGGCACGACCCGTATCAAGGCCTACCTGCAAGAGATGTATGCTACCATTCAGCAGTCCCGTTTCGCAGCTAAGTATGCTGATATGTAAGGAGGAAATTCGATGAAAGCGATGCTGTCTCAGCCCATGGCTGGCAAGACTGAAGAAGAAATCATCGAAACTCGTGAACGTGCTATTGCTGCTTTGAAAGCCCAGGGCTACGAGGTGGTTAATACACTGTTTACGGACGAGTGGTACAGTAAGGAGGCTATGAAGGAACGTGGCGTTGTTCAGGTTCCTTTGTGTTTTCTGGCAAAGTCTCTTGAGAATATGTCTCTTTGCGATGCAGCATATTTCTGTAAGGGCTGGGAGCACACTCGTGGGTGCAAGATCGAGCATGATGCAGCTGTCGCATATGGTCTAACGATCCTGTACGAAACTTAAGGTCAAAATGGGTGCCTTAGAAATGGATAAAATATCTTAAAACATTTTTAATAATGTATTGAGAAGGGGTATGGCTAGCGCCGCCAATATTTTTGCAGCAACTATTTCCTAAGGTCAAATGTCTTAAAAGCAGCCCATATTTGATATAATTCTCCAAAAGGAGGAATTTAATGAAAACAGTTATCGCAATACCAGGTGCGCCTCTTGAAATTGGGCGAACTGGTGAAAACAACGCTATTAAGGTCATCTTTCAAAACATTTTACCCGGGTGGAAAGAGACTTATGGTGAAGGGCTTGTGTCTATGGTCTACAAACGCCCCAGGGACAAACACGCATATCCTGTTGTCTGCCTCATTGAAAACGATGGCGCAGATGTTAGCTGGGTTGTGAGCAGAACAGATTTGGAAAATAGTGGTTTGGGTAAGCTTGAGCTGATCTATACCGTCAACGATACAGTGGCCATTAGTGAGACCTACCCAGTCATGATCAAACGCAGCATCTCTGGCGAAAGTGGTTCTGAACCTCCTGAAGATCCTGGTAAAACCTGGTTCGAGGATATGAATGACAAAGTCAACAACCTCGAGAAGCGCGAAATGATTGTAACGCTCAGCCAGGCATACGCTGAGAATGGGAGTAGCACATGGCAAGCTAACCATACTTTTGAAGAAATTAAAAATGCTTGTATGGATCCGCAGACTATTGTGTCTGTTCAAGCAGTAAGCCATAACCCAAAAACTGGCTCTGTTAATGATCGACAGAATGGCAATGCAATCTATTTTTCTAGCCGAAACACGATTGAATTCACCTGGGTTTATCCACCGAGTAATAGTGGCAATTTCCCAGTTACTGGCTTTAGGTTGCATCCGGATGAGTCTATCACACTTATAGCGGCAATGCTTGAACTCAGTTCTTACAAAGACATAAATAAGATAAATGACCCAACTAGCACAATCCGCTATCCTTCCAACAAGGCTATGACAGATTATGTCAAATCCCAGATTCTGGCTGGGAAAGAAATCTTCATAGTGAACTGGCACTCATCTCCGGAGGTTTGTGAAGCAGATAAGACTTATGCAGAAATCAGGGCCGCCCTTGAGAATGATGTTGTTACGGTTGTTGGCAAAACCGAAGATGGCGGAGAAACCTATGCCACTCATGAGATCACTATTGCAACAGATGGTAAGATCTATTTCCGTTTTGTCTGGTATGATGAAACTCGTGGTACGATGGAGAAATATTTCTGGCTTCAGGATAACGAGTATGGTGGCTCCACGAACCCACAGCCAGTTAGCCAGCAAGATTGGGCTGAAAATAACAAGTACTCTGCGTCTTATGTAAAAAATAGACCTGGTGGGTATGCAGTCCATCATACTGACACTATTAAGGCAGAGGCAAAAGATTTCCCAACCCCAGTGACGGCCCTAACCAGCCATTATATCCAGGAAAATGTATATTTTGGAATTATTCTCATGCGAGAGGATATTAGTGGCCTCAGTTTGGCATTGGAGAATGGAACTGTTGAGTCGAGTGACAGTCTTACATGGGTTTCCGGGGAAAACTATTATTACACGAATGAAGTTTTCTCGACTGCCAAAAATGAATGGTTCCCAAAATGCATTGTAATTCTAAAAGAAAATACAACGGTCAAAGAAGTTAAATTCCCAAAAATCGGAATTTATACAACAGGAACAAATACTTTTGGAAATGGTTGGATGGAATATAATTCCAATTTTTACATTAGCTGGACTCATGGCTGGTCTGAAGATATTAAGATTCCTCTGAAGTACCAAGAGAAGGAAACATTACTATGTACGTTTACTGCTCTTGAAGATGGCGGTATTGAATGCGACAAGACTTTTGATGAGCTCATTACAGCATATGATGCCGGGAAAAATATTATTGGTGCAAACTACCTTCTTAGTGAGTCACATGCCATATATGCTACAGCATATATTGATGAAGGTTCTACGGGGCTCTCAGTAACATTTGTGTTTAAAGTATCTTCTGAGGGGATAAAATTACCAGTTTTCAAAATCGCAGTGACGTCTGACGGATGCAAAATAGTTGGGGGCCTAATGAGTAATTCGGCAAATAATGTCATGGAGCCTGTCTATTGTAATTTTACTTTCAATAAAAGTACGAAAGCATTTGAGTGCGATATTGATTATGACATAATTCATGAAATTGCTAGTATGGATCTCCCCGTGATTGGTAGTGCAAATGGATTGATGGTATATTTCGTACCCAGCAGGTCATGCTTTGTTGTCATCAGTCCAAATGAGGCAAGAGATTCTATAGAAGCTGGATTTTTAGTATATAACTCTGCCTCTAAAAATTGGGATTTGAGTGACCCGATCTCATTGGGCGGATCTGGTGGATCTTCAAATTCAGGGCTTTTTATCATTACTGAAAAATCTGGTGGTGGCCAAGGATATTATAATAGCTCTGCTTCTTATACAGAAATGCTTGCCGCATTGGATGCCGGTCAAATACCTGTCCTTTTCGCTGCTAATGCATACCATTATCTGGATTCTGTTGACCGAGATGCTAATCGAGCATATTTTTGCGCAGTTAGCAGTTCGCCTAAGGGTGGTGGCGTCCGACTGACCTGTAGAGTATTGTGGGAATCGAAGATCAGCGATGCGAATAATGATACATATGATGTGTATTCGCCATATATGAAGTCCGGATATCAGCAAAATGGTTATATTGCCAATGGTCAGTTAAGCCTAGAGGATACCCCAGTTTTTCTTTATATAGATGAAGATAAGACTGATGATAGCGATAGTCCAGTTTATCCATTGACTAAGATTGCTAGTTCGTCTCAGAGCGAACGGCAATACGGCGGCATTCAGTATATTGAAAGTGCAAATGGCCACAAGTTTGTTTACCGTCAGTTCACGTTCAAAAGTAAAAGCTCTGGCAATATGGATATGAAGGAATGGCAGATTCCTGAACCTTCTGCAAAGACGGATGACCAGACTCAGGAAGTTGGCGTAGATACCACAACTGGAAAGCTTTACACAAAGCCAGCAGACCTCTCTCTCGGCATCACCGGAGCCACCGTGGGTCAAATCGCCAAAATCACCGCTGTAGATGCGGACGGCAAGCCCACCGCGTGGGAACCGGTAGATCTGCCAAATGGGGGCAGTGGGGCAAAGGTGTGGACGAAAATCATTGATGCGGATGTTACTGAGACTACCGGCTCGTTTAGAGTAGAAGGCCTTACCAATGTGACTGAGTTTGACATTCTGTGGAGCAATCTACAAAATGCATCAACCTTAGACTCCACGTTAAATGTGTCTATAAATAATATTGCAGTCACCAATGGTACCGGCGCAGTGATAGTTGGCAAAATCGGAAGTTCGAGGTACGGTTGGACACGGCTCACATATGATGGCCTTTTTTGGCACGTGCAAAAAAGCGCCGGCGCGATAGCCGCTAATAATATATCCGCTAATAGCACTATTTACGCGACTTATA
>ERZ1034855.715-NODE-715-length-11300-cov-7.117741_pt1 | contig 11300 bp, 16 predicted proteins | sample MGYA00520699_ERZ1034855 | MGnify/ENA primary metagenome ERZ1034855 (study PRJEB33766, sample SAMN09781730) | gut metagenome | biome: gut microbiome | host: Homo sapiens | place: Madagascar | study: EMG produced TPA metagenomics assembly of the PRJNA485056 data set...
GATTATTACTATATCTCAAATGTATTTGATTCTTATTTTGTATACGAGGGTTGGTATACTGAGAAAATTTACCGACAGAACTATACAAAAGATGGAGATAATGTTTCATTTGATGGTGAGCGTATAGAATTATTCCGTGAGCTTTTGACAGCAAGTGAGAAAGCTGAACTTGAATCCATGCGTTCAAATTACGCTGCTCTCAAGGAGTTCAAAGAGACAGCAGAAAAGAATGAACTTCATGCGCAGAAAGAAGCTATTATCAATGCTGATAACTATTCTGTTCTTACAGAGAAAGATTCAGAGGGAAATTATGTAAATGCTGATTTCGCTGAATTAGTAAAGACTATGGATAATTATTCTGTAGAAGACTTTGAAACAAAGGTAAAGGTTATGCATTCGGATTATATGTCTGCACATGCGAACTTCTCTTCTACAGATACAAAGAAAAACACAAATTCAGTTAAGATGTTTACGAATGTGAATAGCACAAAAAAGAAAAATAATCGCTATGGAAATTTAAAGTTTAATTAAAAATTTAATACAACTAACAATCTATATGCTCGTTGCTTTTTGCAACGAGTTTTTTAATGCAAAAAATTTTAAGGAGGAATTTTATTATGGCAAATATGTCAATTAAGTATGAAATTGCCAAACATGCAACTGCTAATCCTTCCAATGTTTTAGCAGCAAATTATGGCGAGCATATGTTTTCTGTTGAACTTACAACAGATACCGATAATGGTAATTTAATCGCAATTGGAGATTGGAAGAGTCTCGATCTTTATAAGGAAGCTGCTGTAACTACTTTTACAGGAAAAATCGTACAGCAGATGAGCAATGGTAATTATCTTGTACTTGTTACTGATCCTGGAGATGCAGTTTTAGTATATTCCGTTCCTGTTGGGGCTGAAGATTGGACTAATACATGGAAGAAAGAGTCAAACCTTTACAATCTGGCTGGCGACAGAGTTCGTTGCTATGGTTTACACAAGTATGACACTTTTGAACTTTCTACTGAAGGATTCAATGGAAAACCAGAAGTAGGAAAGGCAATCACAGGCGTAAGTGCTAAGAAACTTACTGTTGAAGCTTAATTATGGAAGGAGGTTTAAAATAATATGTTAGTATTTTCTGATAATTTAAAAAGAGTATTCTCTAAACCAGAGAACGATTTCGAAGGCTTTAGAAAGCTTTTCTATGATTATACACATGGTATAACAGTATATGATGAGGACGGGAATGAAGTTCCTAAGAATGCTGTAAACGCAAAAATTAACAGTGTTTGTTTTGACATTTTAGGATTAGATCCTACACAGAAATATTCAAAGAGAGATATTAAAAGAGCAATGAAGAGAAACGGTCTTGAGCTTATGGAGGTTCTTGAGGACACTCTTGATATTAAGGTTACAACTGGTTTACAGGAAAACGAATTCTTTAATCAGTTTGTTGAGTCAAAGAATATTTCTCAGGGAGATAAAAATGAGTTCTGGACAGATAAGGATGTAATTCTTACTGTCGCTAAAGTATCTGGGGATCATCATGACTTATCAATGCAGAAACTTGCAGAGGGTGAATCTTTCTCAGTAAAGACATCCAACTACGCAATCAAGGTTGGTATGGATATTGATGTATATCTTACAGGTCGCAAAGATTGGTCTAAATTTGTTGACGCTGTATCAATTGCTATGCAGGAAGAAGTTCAGAATGATATGCTCACAGAGGTAATGTCTGTAGGTGATAAAATTCCTGCACAGGAAGTATTCCATGTAACAAAGGAGATTACTGCTTCTAACAAGGAATCTTTTGATCAGTTACTTGATGACGTTTCTGCTGCTAATGGTGGAGTTGATGTAACAGTATTCGGTTTAAAGACAGACCTTAAAAAACTTAATGCATTTACAGATGTTGATTGGGCTACAGATGCTCAGAAAGAGGATATGGCAAAACTTGGTAGACTTGGTACGTATGAGACTACTACTCTTGTCGAAATTCCACAGAGATTTGTTAAGAATGATGTTACAAAGAAACTCATCAAGCCTGGTACTCTTCTTATTGTTCCTAATGTTGACAATAAGTTCTGCAAGTTTGTAGATGTTGGAGAGACAGAAATTGTTGAGGTTACTGAAAAGGCTGATAGAGCTGACGACTTCATGACATACGAAGTACAGAGAGAAATGGGTATCGCATGTATCTTTGATAGATACTTCGGTGTTTGGACTATTGCCTAAATAAAAATAGAAGTTATAAGAGGTTGGTATAATCCAACCTCTTATTTTTATGGAACGAAAGGATTATAAAATGGCTTATACAAAGAAAACAACAACTCCTAATACGGAGAATATAGAAGAAAAGAAATCTACAGTTAAAAAGGAAGTTAGAAAGTTTGATGCGACAGATGCCATCGAATGTAAATCAATTGTTTCTGGATGTCTTGGTATGATTGGAATTAAATCAGGTGTGAATTATGAATGGGCTGGTCGTGGCGATGTGACAGAGGTGGAATATCAGGATCTTGTAGCTGCCATTCGTTCAGGTAAGAGACATATTACAGAACCTTTCTTTATTATTCAGGATGAAGATTTTCTTGCAGAATTTCCGCAGGTTCAGAAAATTTATACAACTATGTATTCAGTTGGTGACTTAGAAGATCTATTAATTACCCCAGACGCAGATACCATGATTGCGACAATTGAAACACTTCCAGATGGTGCAAAAGAATCAATTAAAAATATTGCAGCAACTTTGATAGCAAACGGACGTGTTGATAGCGTAAAGAAAATTAAAGCACTTGATGCATTTTATGGGACGAATTTTACACTGATGTCTGAATTATTTGAATAGTAAAGGAGGCTCACAATGACGCTTCCATACGAAACAATTTTTTCACGAACAAGAGGGCGTATTTCAGACATGAAAGAACTCTCTCTTGATGAAAATGATTTGCTTGAAATATATACAGAGCGATTAAGCAATGTAATCTCTAATCCAAGAGTGCGTAGACTATTCTCTTCTCTCACACTCGATGATGAAATTCAGCAGTTAGATTTTACACTGAATAATTCAGTCGATGAAACTGCTGACATGAATTTTGTTGTAGGGATTCTTGTACTTGGAATGACGATTGAGTGGTTACAACCACAAGTTGATTCTATTATGCACACATCAGTAATGATAGGTGGTAAGGAAGAAAAGAAACTACTCGATAATCACAAAAATATGATTGACCGTCTGGATTCCATGAAAACTGAATTGAATAAACGTATTCGTGATTACGGATATATGTACAATTCCTATATCAATACGGAGTCCTAATATGCAATACATATACGGAACATTCACAGACAAGCAAATCAATGAAGCAGTTCGTGCAATGCATGGTGATATCCACAAACTGCTACTCTATAAAGATAAGACAATTGAAGAGAAAATATTTGAAGATGATGAAGCATTTCTCGTCTTCTTTGAGAATGTTATGTTTAAATTGGGTGGCACAAAAACCTTATTTAATGATAACGGACTTATGGTAACTCTTATGGCAACTTTACAAGGTGCTATGGATAATTTCAAGAGTGACCATTTCAGCTACAAAAAATTCCGTAGGGCAATCTTAGATTCTCACGGATATATTAAAGCAATGTTTGAGGAGGTGGATTGCGATGCCGAGTCTACAGACAGCTAGGCGTGTCGCAAACGCCAAGAATAACGGAGCTAAAACGATTGGTCAGATTTATAAGGAACAGTCTGATTGGGCGATGGAAGAAACTTGGGATAATGATGAACAGTCAAAGCTTTGTTATATTTATGATTGTAAACATGATGATTCTCCAAATATGAATATAGGTATGGCATATAAGAATACTACAAAGACACCAATTGACGCAAAGATACTTGTAAGTAAGTATGGTTCTATTGATAAGGACTCTCCTACTTTACAGTGTCAATTCAAACCAAGTCAGAAAGAATACTTTACAGAAGCAGATGAACTTTTTTATATGGAAGAATATCGGCAGAAATACCATTTAAATGATATTTTTGTTGGAATGTATCTCGATGTACCAGATAAAAAAAAAGTATATCATAGGCATTTAATCTGTATGAAAGATGTTGAACAGAACTTTCAAAAGTATTTCATTTTACCTTGTGATTATTTTTTGCAGTGGATTCAGACCAAAGCAGATAAAAGATATAAGAGAAGTATGTGGTGCGTTTTAAAATCACAGTCTAGTTATAACTCAGGAATTTGGGTAGATAACGTGACTGCAAGCCAACAGAATCAGGAACTTCTGTTTATTCCAACAAATGAAATATCTGATACCATCTATTATGTTTCTGAAGATAACAATAATAATCAACGACTCATTGTAGACATTCCAAACTATTCGATTGAGAATTGGACACCTAATACATGGGTGGTAAGTAAGGTTGAACGAGTTAATGTCCGAGGAAGAACAAAACTTACTCTATATCAGAAACCATTCAATAGTAATACTGATTACATCGAGAAAGATGAAAATGGTATTATCACAGGTCTTTGGGCTAACTATTTTGATGGTACTGCCCCAACAGATCCATCTACTCCAAACACTCCCCCGTCTTCTATCACAGCAAGAATTTCAGCATCCACTTCAACTATTAAAGTTGGTGGCTCTTATAAAAATCTCACAGTAAATCTATTTAATGATTCCAATGAAGATATTACAACTGAATATGTTGATGCAACCTTTACATGGACTTGTTCTATTGATAATGAAGATTGGACAGATAAAGTTACATGGCGAGCTGGTACAGAGTACAACCAAAAGAAAGTAAAGTTTCCTAGTGACGCTTCTACTATCGGCAAAATATTGTCTGTTAAGTGTGAAATCACTAAGGATAACTTACCGATTGAATCTGAATTACTTGAATTAGAATTAATCGAATAGGAGGCGTTGTATGGTAGAAGAATTAAATACAAAAGAAGATTTATTAAACAAACTTCGTTTATACAAGACAGCTCCTGACGATGATAACATCTTATATAAACAAAAAATTAAGAAAGCGTTACTTTCTAATCCTTGTTTATTATATGCGTTAAATGAAAATAAATTGGAATCTGAACTTTTTGATGATGATGGAAATATAAATTGGGAGTGGAATGAAGAAACAAAAGAGTATGAACCTTTAGGTGAATGGGATAGATATTTTGGAAGTGATTCAAATATTCGTCCTTTTTTATTTATTCCAGATACTCAAACTGAAGTCAAACATTATATTTGCTATCAAACGTCTTTTAATGAGTCGCCAAGATATAATGCTATTGAAAAATATGCTCAGATAACATTCACTATTTTTGTTCATGGCAACGACAGAATGGATAAATTAACCGGTATTCCACGTCATGATCTTATTGCATCAATTTTAAGAGAACGAATCAATTGGTCTAATATATTTGGAACTCATTGCGAATTAGTTTCAAATCGTGAGTCCACAACAGATAATAGTTATCTTGTACGTACTCTTGTATTTCAACTTACCGCTCTTAAAAATATTTCTCAAACTCAAAATAATAAGAATTGTGTAATAAATAATAAAGTAAGGATGTGATAATATGTCAGATCCGCTTTATATAGATGAACTACAACTATATGTTGGACGAGATTTTCAAGTTAATGATTATATCAAAATTCACATCCCAAGAGTAGGTGAAATAGTTGATTACGGTGAGAAAGAATACTATCAAATGATATATTCACTTACTTCTATTCCATCTGATATGAAAAGTATGTTAGCTGATTCTGGAATAGATTATGAAGAAATATCTGACTTCGAATTGTTTTTTATGCTAACTCGATCATTGGATGCTGAAAAAACAAAAATCTTATTTTATGATTTAGATTTATCAAAAATGCAATTATTCAAAGATGAAACGAATGGAAAGTTCGCTATGTATGATGTTGATAATGACATTAAGTTAGATGAATTGTCCTATCTTCGACTTGTTAAATGTTTGAGAACTTTGCATTCAATTACTCCAAAGGTCGAAAAAGCAGCAAATAAAACAACTAAAAAGATTCTAATTCAATTGGATAGAGAAAGAGTTCAAAAGCAAAAAGATACAAATTACGAATCGACATTGAAACCATTGATATCTGCAATGATGCGATATCCTGGCTTTAAGTACAAAACATCAGAGTTAATGGATTGTACAATATATGAATTTATGGACACCGTAATTGGTGCTCAAATATACGTATCATCTACTACCCTACTTCAAGGAAGTTATAGTGGCATGTGTGATACAAGTAAAATCAACAAAAAAGAGTTCAACTGGTTAAGAGGCATTAATGAGTAGCCTCTTATTTTTGTGCTCTTTTATATCAAATAACAATTAACAAATTAAGGAGGAATTTTAATTATGGCAAATTTTGATGTTAATAACTTCGCCATTGATCGAATTTTAAGGGGTTTAATGACTTCTTCTAAAGATGGCAGCTTAATGTGGTCAGTTAATCAGGTAACAGATCCTAGTTTGTCTATTACTTCTGATACATCAGAGGTAACAGATGCAATTGGTTCTACTATCGCTTCATTCAACCGGGCTAAGAAGGCAGAGTTCTCAGCAAACAACTCTCTGTTTGATATGTCATTGTTAGCTGCACAGCAGGGTAATGATAAAGTTATTGCTACAACTGAAGAAAAGATTGTTACACCTGCTTTTGAAAACTTAACAGTTCCAAAGACAAATACATCTCCTGTTGTATTAAAACATGAGCCAATTGTACAGCCAACCGAGATTTATCAGTTAAAGGGTGATGGTACTTTAGGTGAGAAATTAGTATACAGTGCTACAACAGGTGCAGGTAAATTTACCTATGATGATAGCACACATGCTATTACATTCCCAACTGCTTCTGTAGCCGGTGACGAATATTTTATTAAGTACGAATACGAAGCTACAAGAGCCGTATCTGTAACAGGTGATGCAGTTAACTTCCCTAAAGCTGGTAAGTTTATCATGGAAGTTCTTGGCACCGATGTATGTGATCAGTCTACTTTAATCCATGCATATATCATCTTCCCTAATGCAAAACTTGATGCGAACGTTGATATTTCTTTCGCAACCGATGGAAATCACCCATTCAAGTTGATTGCACAGCAGGCATATTGCGATTCTAAGAAGCCATTGTTCCAGATTGTAATCCCTGATGAGGAGTAATTTATAGGAGAGATTATTTCTCTCCTATTTTCTTAAGGAGGATTAAAATGGCAAAAAATAGAACATGTTTTATCTGTGGAAATAAATATGATTATTGTCCAACATGTGATAGAGATAGACTAAAACCTAGTTGGTATGCATTATTTTGTAGTGATAATTGTTACAAGATTAATAACATTCTATCGGCTAACACTGCTGGTAAATTATCTATTTTAGAAGCACAGGCAGAACTAAAAAAGATTAATTTTGAAGATTCAAATATTAAAAATGAATTAACAAAATCTCATATTGAAAAAATTTTAAAATATAAAGAGAAGGCAGTCGATAAGGAAAAGACTGACAAGAAATAGTGAATGTAAATTATAAGGGTATTGTATAGACATTCACTGTTTTACAATACCCTATTTTTTACGTTTTTGAAAGGAATAAAAGGAATGGAAAAAATTAAAAGCAGGTTTGCGGCACAGGATTATTATTCTAATGAAGCAATTAGAATTCTTGATCCAATGCAGGCAGCATTATATTGGAGTAATGGTGTGATTCCGTTAGATGTTTTTCCTAGCAGAGACTATAAAACTGGGAAGGCATTAATTGTGTATGTGTTCAGTAAATCTGAAACAAAAGAAGTATTTGATAAGTGGTGCAAACGAGAACTTAGTTAGGTGGTGTATAAATGATATATTTAGACAATGCTGCTACTACCCAACTTCTTCCGGATATTAAAGATTATATTATATCTTTATTAGATCAATATCAAAATCCAAGTTCACAATATCAGTCAGGAATAGAATCAAGAATTATTGTAAATGATGCTCGTGATAATGTGGCTAAATTTATTAATGCAGATTCCAAAGATATTATTTTTACATCAGGTGGTTCAGCAAGTAATACATTAGCTATCGCAGGATACGCAAGAAAAAATAATTGTACTGTTTTGTATTCTCCTATTGCCCATAAATCAATTATAGAATGTGTTAAACATTTTGATTCTCAACCAATATCAGTTAATGAAAAAGGTCTTATTAATTTAAGCGATTTAGAATACCAGTTATCATTAGGAAATAAAAGGAAGTTATTGGTTCTTGATTATGCGAATAGCGAAATCGGAACAATTCAAAATGTTGAAAAAATAATAATGCTTGCAAAATTATATCATATAGTTGTTTACCTTGACTGCACAGGTTCTATTAGTCAGATTCCAATAGACGTAAAAAAGCTGGATGTTGACATGATTGGTTTTTCCGCACATAAGCTCGGTGCGTTAAAAGGAACTGGTGTCTTATACAAAGAACCATCAATAGAACTTGAACCACTTATATATGGTTCACAAGAAAAAGGACTATTTTCAGGAACAGAAAATGTAATTGGAATTGCTGCATTAGGTAAAGCCGTAGAAAATTACGATTACTCTTCTATCACATCAAAAAACAGAGATTATGTTTATAGCTATATTAAAAATAATATTCCAGATAGTTATTTAATCGGTGCCCCACTTAATAAAAACAGATTACCATACAATTTATATTTGTGTTTTAAAGGAATAAGTGGTGAAGCTCTAATGATTCTTTTGGATATGAATGGTATTCAAGTTAGTACAGGTTCAGCATGTAATTCAGGCAATCCTCAAGCATCTCAAACACTTAAAGCAATAAATATGTTGCCGGAAGATATTCATAGTTGTATTAGATTAACTTTTAATGGAAAGGAAACAAAGGAAGAGTTGGATATTGTAAATACACAATTGAAAAAATGTGTATTGCAGTTACGTAATTTATACAAATAAAAAGGAGGAAGAGAAATATGAATAAAATTAATTGGAAAGTAAGATTTAAGAATCCAGTATTCATTGCTCAATTAATATTAGCAATTTTAATGCCAATTTTAGCTTATGCTGGATTAACAGTTCAAGACATGACTACATGGCAGGCAGTTGGTGATTTGTTACTAGGAGCAATTAGTAATCCTTATGTAATCGGTTTAGTTATTGTTAGTGTTTGGAATGCACTAAATGATCCTACTACTACAGGTATTACAGATTCATCTAAAGCTTTGACATATGACGTACCTAACTCTAATAAATAGAGAGGTGCGACATGGATGAAAAGCAATATACAGAATTAGCAGTGAAGGTGCAGGAGGTAGATAGTCGCAGTAGATCAAATGAACATCGAATAGATGAATTAGATACACAAATGGATAAAATGCAAGAGACTCAAATTACTCTTGTTAAATTGGCAAATGGTGTAGATAAAATGGCTGATCAGCTTGTGGATATGAAAGAAGATATTAAAGATGTTAAAGCTTCACAGAAAGACTTATCTGAAAAAGTAACAACTTTAGAAAACCGTCCTGCACAACAAAGTAAAAAACGATTAGATAATATCGCAGAAAAAATAACGTGGTTGGTAGTTGCCGGAATTGCAGGTTATATACTTGCTAATCTCCTACCAAACATTTTTCATTAAAGGAAGTGGTAATAATTATGAGTAATTCATCTTTGGTTAATTATACATTGCTTTCTCCTAACCATTATAACGGCAGAAATCACGCCATTGATACCATTACCATTCATTGTATGGCAGGAAATTTAACTGTCGAACGATGTGGACAAGTTTTTCAATCAAGACCAGCGAGTTCAAATTATGGAATTGGCTCTGACGGAAGAATTGCAATGTACGTTGAAGAGTGTAACGGTTCTTGGTGTAGCTCTAATAAGTCAAATGACATGCGGGCAGTTACAATTGAAGTAGCAAATGATGGCGGAGAATCTACCGGCTGGCATGTATCCGATGCAGCAATGCAATCTCTTATTAACCTATGTGCTGATATTTGTAAAAGAAATGGAATCAATTCTTTAAAATGGCAAGCGAATAAAGCTCTTATTGGACAAGTAGATAAACAGAATATGACTGTTCATCGTTGGTTTGCTAACAAGGCATGTCCTGGTGAATATCTATATAGCAAACATTTTTACATTGCAGATGAAGTAAACAAGATTTTGAATCAGCCAAAACCCGTTATAGAAGAAAAAGGAGATTTTGCAACTATGAATAATAATGAAAAAGAAGCATATGTAAAAGATTTGTATGCTAAATATCTTGGACGAATTGCAGATCAGGGTGGATTAAATTATTGGGTAAAAGAAATTACTGACAAGACAAACTTGGTAGATTTTGAAAAGAAGTTTGCAAACAATGATGAGGCAAGAAAATATACAGTGACTTGTGCATATTTGAATGTATTCAATCGTAAACCTGATAAAAGCGGTCTGCAGTACTGGATGAATTGGTTAAAGACCAATAGTATTCATGGATTATATGAACAGTTTAATGCATTGAAGAAAAACGGAAACAAATAATTAGCAATTATGAAAGAGTGGTTTCAATGGAGACCACTCTTCTTGTTATGTAAAGGAAGTGAATAAATGGAAAATATAAGATTAGTGATTGATAATTCAACACTCGAAAAATATGAAAAATACTATTTCAAGAATCATCCAAGAGCGAGCAAAAAACCTATAGAAAATCCATACCACCCTACGATAAATCAATGGATGATAATGAAAAGACCTATGATGAATGCTTTAAAACAAAAATGGAAGGATTTCATATGTTGGTTTATTGATAATCAAGGTTATTCTAACCTACACATTGAAAAATGTGAAATGAAATTTGTTACATATTATAAAACTAATCGTAGGCATGATATTGACAATGGCACTCCAAAATTCCTCTTGGATGGACTTTCTGAAAGCGGATTCATCATTGATGATGATAGCAAACATATTACAAAACTTACTATGGAATGTTATGTGGATAAAGAAAACCCACGTACTGAAATAGAGGTGATAGCATGGGAATGTTAACACAAGAAGAATTTGAGAATAAGTTAAATTCTAAATATCCAGAAGTTAAAATAATTGGTAAGTACAAGGGGTATAAAAATAAAATAAATTTTATATGTCCTTGTTGCTTACAGGAACATACATCGTATCCGCAATCACTAATGAACGGACATTTTTGCAAGAGTAATATTGGGAAAAATAATCCATACAAAAAAGATACTGCATCTTTTATTGAAGAAATAAAAAATATTGATCCTAATA
>ERZ1034855.716-NODE-716-length-11284-cov-14.033752_pt1 | contig 11284 bp, 9 predicted proteins | sample MGYA00520699_ERZ1034855 | MGnify/ENA primary metagenome ERZ1034855 (study PRJEB33766, sample SAMN09781730) | gut metagenome | biome: gut microbiome | host: Homo sapiens | place: Madagascar | study: EMG produced TPA metagenomics assembly of the PRJNA485056 data set...
TACTATGACACTCTTTGTCATACTACCTGCCTTATACTGACTAAAGCAAAACGGCACAGGAAACGCGCAGTACCTCCTTTAAAATTTGCGTTCCCTGCAGCCGGTTTTTGCATGGAGGCAGTATGAAAAATTATTTTATCTTAGGCCCAACGGGCAGCGGTAAAACCGAATTTGCCCGTAAGCTTCTTTATGGCCAGAAATATTCTGTATCAAGCTTTGAGCAATATTTTCCCATACTTACCGAGAGATTTTTCTGAAACAATTTACGATTCGGAAACAACTCATATTGTTGAAAAGATAGAACTTGAAAATGGATATTTTTGTAAACTTAAATAACAAACAGACTCAGGCTGTGCGGGAAACGGAAGGTTATGTCCGTGTAATTGCAGGGGCGGGGAGCGGTAAGACAAAACTTCTTGTAAGCCGTTATGCTTACCTTGTAACCGAATATGGAATCGACCCTTCAAATATTCTCTGCGTTACTTTTACAAACAAGGCGGCCGGGGAAATGAAAAAACGTATTTCAAAACTCATCGGACCTGAATATTCCACTTCCCTTATCTGCACCTACCACGGCTTTTGTGCCCGTCTTCTCCGCGAGAATCCAGAAAAACTTTTTCTTACCAGAGGTTTCCAAATTATCGATACTTACCAGCAGAAAACTCTTCTTGAAGAAATCTATCAGAAATATGAACTCAAACTGGATTGGGCGAACTTTCAGAGTATTATAAAGAAAATTGCACAGAAGAAGCAGGATATTTCTTATGTAAAAAGAATGGCGCAGGCGGATAAGGTTCAGCTTCTTTCAGAAATCAATACTCTCGATGACCAGATTATCGAAGAATATATGCAGCGCCAGAAAGCGGTTTATTCACTCGATTTTACCGACCTGATGATGTATGCAATCTACCTTTTGACTAATGACGAAGAAGTCCGCAATAAATGGCAGGAACGGCTGAACTATATTCAGGTTGATGAGTTTCAGGATTCTTCTTCTATTGAAATGCAGCTTGTTGATATTCTTTCCGGCAAGTATCAGAACCTTATGATTGTCGGAGACCCTGACCAGAATATTTATGAGTGGCGCGGTTCCGATGTAAAGCTTCTTGTTGATTTTGACAGGAATCATCCCGGAACAAAAACTATTATCCTGAATCAGAATTACCGTTCTACTCCCCAGATTCTGAATTGTGCCAACACCCTGATTGAAAAGAATGCACTCCGCCTTAAAAAGGACTTGTTTACAAGGACTCTCCCCGGACCATCAGTAACTCATATTCATGCAAAAAGCGAAGATCAGGAAGTTGAAGAGATTGTAGAAACAATCAGAAAGATAAAAAAAGAGAAGGGTAAGTCATATTCTGATTTTGCAGTTCTCTACCGTTCAGGCTTTCTTTCCCGTGTAGTTGAACGGAAACTTGTTGAAGAAGGTATTCCTTATGAAATCTATGGCGGCGTGAAGTTTTACCAACGCATGGAAATTCTTGATGTGGTTGCTTACCTCCGTCTTATCGCCTTCAACGATGACCTTTCATTCAAGAGAATTATCAATACACCGCGCCGAAAGTTTGGCAGAACCCGCGTTGCAGCCCTTGAAAGAATCCGGGAAAATAACGAAATAAATCTTTTTGACGTAGATCTTAAAGACAAAAGCCTTTATGAAGTTTTAAAAACACATTTAGGAGACCAGGCATTTAACGGTAGCGGGGGAGGTCAGTTTGTTTCTTTGATAGAAAATCTGAAAGCTCTGAAAGACCGTCTTAAAATCAGCGAGCTTATAAACCGTGTCTGCATTGATTCAGGCTACGAGCAGTATATCCGAGAACTTGGAGATGAGGAACGGCTGGACAACCTTTCTGAATTCAAGCGCATTGCAAACGAGTTTGAAAGCGGATTCGGAGAAGACATCAATCTTGAAGGCTTCCTCCAGCAGATTGCCCTTATGTCTACAGAAGACACGGACAAGCCAGTAGAAGCAGTAAAACTTATGACAATTCATGCCTCAAAAGGACTTGAATTTCCGGTAGTTTTTATCATCGGCTTTTCCGAAGGGATTTTTCCTTCTTCCCGCACAATTGAAGAGCGTAAAAAACTCGGTCTTGAAGAGGAGCGCCGCCTCTGCTACGTTGCAATTACAAGAGCCCAGGAAACCCTTTATCTTATGGACAGCGAAGGACAGTTACAGAACGGAATCAAGAAACTTCCGTCACGTTTTCTATTTGAAATAGGTGAACAGAACTACAAACGAGTCGGCATAATCAGTGATGACCTAGAACGAGAGGCTTTCGGTTATATGCACAGACTTGACCTTTCAATGACAGAAGAACTTCCTCCGGAACAGCAGAGCGGCGAGCTGTATGTGGAACATCATATTTTCGGCAAAGGCAGAGTTATTTCTTTTGACACAAAGCGGAAGGTCTATACAGTCCAGTTTGAAAATATGACGCTGCCAAGAAGTATTTCCGCAGATTATTTTTCTAAGAAACATGAAAGTCTTCCTGTAATTAAAGCCCTTCCTCAGGAAAAAGAAGTTGAATATCTTCCTCCAGAAATTGAATCAAATTCTCTTTCCCAGAAAATTGACAATTCATTACAGCCGACAGATGATTTGAATAAATTACCTCTTTTTGAACAGAAAACCGAAAAGGAGGAAGAATACAGAAGTCTTCCGCTTTGGGATGAAGATGTAGATAAAGAAGAATTCACTTTTGAAATCCCGATAAGAGAAAAATCCCCTGAAGAAACTGTCGAAACTGTTGAAGAAATTGAAATAACAGAAGACAGAGAAGATGAAGAGGAAATTCCTGATGAAAAGGAAATCCCGCCTGAATTAAAGGCAAAGCTTGATGCTGCCCCTAACCACTGGGAAGACCCGAATTTTCCAAAAACCGGCTGGTCATGTACAAGTGTTACTGACCTTGGAGCTCCGGTCGGAATTTGTGAAATGTGCGGCTGGCAGATAATCCGTTATGTTCATCACATGGTTCATAATTCTGGCTTGAGTCTTGACTGCGGATGCGTATGTGCCTGAAAACTTGAAGGAAATATAGAACGTGCGAAGAAACGCGAGGCAGCCTTCAAAAATAAGGAAGCCAGAAAATTCAATTTTAAGAAAAGAACCTGGAAAAAGTCTGGCAGGGGAAATGAATATCTCAAAATCAAGAATCACATCGTAGTGCTGTTCCATTTCAGAGATTCAGACAAATGGAAATATTCCATCGACAATCAGTTCTGCAAAAAGTCGTACAGTTCAAGGAATGAAGTAATCGAAGCTGTTTTCGAGGCTTTGGAAAAATTATTGTATTCGTAATTAATCGTATTATTTGTGAGGAATGATAAGGCCATTTATTTAAAGGGATTTAAAGTTGCGAGCAAAGTATCATTAATAGAACTTTAAATCAATTTATTAAACGGCGTGTTCAAAATAATCTCCAGGAATAGTTTAATGGTGAAAACATGCTTAGATATTTTATGCAGAAAATTGATGAAGATGCTCTTTATGTTCTGGACGAACCTGAAAGAAGTCTTTCTAATCAGAAACAGATTGAACTGGCTGAATACATTAGAAATAGTGCAAAAGGCTGCGGTTGCCAATTCATAATTGCTACCCATTCAGTATTCTTTCTTTCAATGCCTGGCGCAGTTGTTTATGATTTGGACAGTATTCCGGTTTGCACAAGAAAATGGACAGAATTGCCCAATGTCAGGGTTGTACAGGGAGTTTTTTATAAAACATGAAAAAGATTTTTAGAAAATCTTGATAAATTTATGTGTCACCGACAATCTTTGTCATAGTAGCTTCCATATAATGATAATGTAAAATGAAAAACAGTGCGGAGTCAAAATACCTTCTACCTTCCACCGTCTCCTCACTGTTATTTTTACAAGGAGAAAACCGATGACTAATGAAGTTAAAGATAGAATATCAACAGCAAAAATACTCTTGGTTGGACCTGCATCAGAGCGTAAACAGAAACTTATCGAATATGTCACGCGTAATTGGGCCGCTTTCACCACTGAAATGACCATGGACGACAGTTACTGGACATTCAATTTACCGGAATTTATTGAATTTGATGGCGCTGATGTTCAGATTGATAAGAATGACCCAGTTCTAGTATGGTATTGTGCAGATTTAACTATTGAAAATCCGGATACAGCCGTAGAAAACATAAACAATCTCTATGAAAAATTCGGATTAAAGTTTTCCGTTATTTATCTGAATGCCGCTGAATATTTTGATGTATGGATTAACGATAAAATTCCTACCTACATCGAATCATGTTCCTTTTATTATGACAGAATCTTTAAATCAACCGCCACTCCAGAAGAAAATATGGATGCCGTGCAGAATATTTATATAGTTGGAGAGGCTGGAGATACTCGCAGCACCCTTGCAGACAGATATAAAAAAGACAATAAAATTGATTGCAATATAGTGGAAACAGACTCAACTGATATAGACTACAACGATGACCTTTTTGATTATTTTGTATTCTTTAAGGATATTAACTATGTCAGGTCAGAGCAGGGGAGCAAAGAACTTCATTCATTGCTGATGAAGTATGCAAATAGATTTTGCCTGATTTTAACCGGTATATCTAAAACAGAATGGTGGTCTGAAGATTATAAGGCAATTCGAATTGATATATCCCGCAGATATGGAGGATGCATTGTCACAGAAGAAACTTTAGATGATTTTACTCCGGTAGGAATCATTCAAAATGTTTTCGGTGGAAGAATAGGATTCTTTAAAAATCAGGCTGTAATCTTGGAAAATCTTATTTTTAAACCAAAGGTATATGTCATTTCGGAAAGCAATGATGTCTTCAAAAATTTTATTGAGTCTATTACTAATCTCTGGGAAAAAGATAAAGAAATTCATGGGGAATATTACAAGCCGGATTTTGCCAATTCAAACGAAATTACAATAGACATAGACGACGATTCTACTGATCAGGTTTGGTACCTTATCCATGCTGACCAGGTAAATCAGAAATTCGAAGAAATTTGTAAATTAAATGAAAAGTATGACAACAGATTTCAGGTAATTTTTCTTGAAGACTCTTCTATTCCGAATCACTGGGAAATACAGAAAAGTTTACAGACCTCAGACATCTTCATAAACAGCCATTTTATCGATGAATGTCCCACTACATTCTACTCTTCTAAGTTAGGAGATCTTGCTGAAGCCCGCTGGTTAGATGAAATAAACAAAAAGCATCAGGAAAATATAGCTTTTGGAAAACAGAAAGCTCATGAGATTGTTCAAAATAAAGAGTCCTTGCAGAAATTTATCAATGATTGCAGGTCACTCTTTACGGATGATGACGGTAATATTCGTCCTGAATTACCCGCTGATAAAGAATATTCTTTCCAGGAACTATATGATGAACTCCCTAAAGCCATAACTAAAGATAATCTTTATAAAAACATTGACTTTGAAAACTGGATAGGTATGGTCATCTTTGCAAAAATCATCGGCGAAGCATTCAAAGATGTTCATAATATTGGAAACGGAGAAATTAAATTAGCTGAATAATTATTATAACAACGACAGTCTTTGTCATAGTTGGTGTTCTAGAATAAGAATGTAAACTGAGAAACAGTGAACTTAATCCTGACAAGTTTCCGGACGAAGTGAAGAAAACAATGAATATCTATCAGCAACAGTCCAGAAGAGCAGGCAAGTGAAGAAAAGAATAGCAATGACTGGAAATGAAAACTGCTGATAATTTTTACTAATTTTGCTATGCTATCCCCACAAGGAGGTCTCTCATGCCATTTATCGACAGTAAAATCACAGTTCCCGTAACGGACGAAAAGAAAGAAAAAATCTAAGCTTTTTATTACTATGCCTTTAACCTATATTATACAAAAATCACGCAGACGTTCTCTTTCTGTTACAGTCACAAAAGACTGCAAACTTTTGGTCAAAGCACCGTATGGAACTACTGAATCTTACGTCCGCGAATTTCTCATTTCAAAGAAAGACTGGATTCAAAAACAGCTTCAAAGGCAGGAAAAGGAAAACAGGTATGTAGGGGAGCTTGGAATCTTTACTCCGGAAGAAATCAAAAAAATAAAACGCGAGGCACGGAAGATTATTCCTGCCCGGGTTGAATATTATGCAAAACTCACCGGCATTACCTATAACCGAATAGCCCTCCGTCTGCAAAAATCCCGCTGGGGAAGCTGCAGTGCAAAGGGAAATCTGAACTTCAACTGCCTTCTTGTTCTAATGCCGCCGGAAGTTCTAGATTCTGTAGTTGTTCACGAACTGGTTCACCGCCACCACATGAACCATTCTAGAGCCTTCTTTGATGAAGTGATTTCAATCTATCCGGAATACAAAAAGTGGGACAAATGGCTCAAGAAAAACGGCGGAGTTTTCCAAGCAAGAGTTGGGAATTAGGAGTTATTATGCGACGATTATTCATTATTAGAAAAGATCTTCATCTTACAGCAGGTAAACTCGGTGCCATGGTCGCCCATTGTGCTGAAGGATACTGGCTACGTCTTATCGAGCGGAACATCAAAGTTGAAGGTGACAAAGTTACAGCATCTTTCGAAATTGAAAAGGAAATCTATGATGGTTATCTCTGCGGCCGGATTACTAAGACAATCTGCGAGGCAAAAAACCTGAACCAGCTTAATAAAGCGAAAGACATGGCTTTGGAAATGGGACTTGTCGAAGACGAGGATTTCGGCATGATAAACGATGCCTGTCTTACAGAACTTACTCCCGAATGGGTTGATGAAAACGGTGAAGGACGCTGTACAGTCGGAATCTGGTTCAAACCGCTGGCAGATGAAAAAGCACACGCAATAAGTAAGAAGTATCAATTGTATAAAGGATAAAAAATGAAAGGCAATCTCCCTCACCACACACATTTTATCGGAATCCCGGTTCCAACTGACCTTGAAGACACAATCTTTGAATGCCGCAACTACATGCACGAAGTTTACGGCTGCAAGTCAGGTTACGGAACTCCGCCTCACATTACGCTCATTGCACCGTTCAGCCTGCCGGAAAATCTTGATGATAATGATGTTCTCGATGCTTTGAGCGTAGCTATGACACAGGCCTTTGCAGAAGGAGCTTTTCCTTTCGAGGTAAAAATCAGCGGTTTCGGCTGCTTTTCCGACCGCACGCTTTTTGCTCATGTTAAAGATTCAGACTGCTGGCAGAAAATCTATTCAATTTTTTCCAAAGCCTTTACACAAAAGATTCCAGGTTGCATAAAAAGAACTGACCGAAAATTCTATCCCCATCTCTCTGTTGCCAACCGCGATATTCCAACCAGTGCCATGAACAAAGTATTAAAACATTTTGCAGAACTCAATCTGAATGAAACTTTCATCGCAGAAGAAATTGCCATTTATACAAGAACTCTCACCGGTGGCTGGCAGGAATGGAGAAGAGTAGGAGAGTGAGACGATCTTATAACTCTAAACCGCAAAGATATTCTTCTGCATTTTTATATTCGATTCCATTTTCTGTTGTCTTGTCTGGACCTTTGTAAATTACAGTCTTTCCGGTTATTTTTCCGAAAAACTTTTCTGTAAGAGAGGTCATTTCTGTGTTTACAAGATTTTTGTACTGATTCGGAACTATTTCTGCAGAATGTTTTATTTCAAAAATTTGGCAGGTTGAATTTTCAAAATCTGAAATAACCATGTCATATTCGCCTGACTGAAATCTTAATTTAAAAACCTTCTTTTGGTTTTTCCAATTTTTTTCAAGCGATTTTTTTGTTTCAAGCAAAACAATGTCTTCAAGCATCCGGCCGCGGACATCATCAAAAATTTTGTCTGAAATAAGTTTACGTGTTGTGACATCAATATCTGCAAGCTGGGGATCATTCATCAAAGAATAGACAAGAGCCTGTGCCTGGCAGAACCTCATTCCGGGCTGGGTAAAAATGTAATAGATTTCTGAAGCATTTAACTGGGGCTTGTCTGCAAAACGTGTCTCAATATTGATTTTTTCAATCAAATCAAGAGCCGCAAGGTATTCTTTTATTTCTTCAGTATGAACCGGAGTAATTCCTATTGTCTGCTGATCCTTTTCTTTAATTGAAAGAATATTTTTAAGTCTTTCCAGAACAAATGAAGTATCAATTGTGTCAAGAATATTTGTGCGTTTTGAATCTTCTTTTGCAGACCGGAGCATCTGGGCTGCAGAACGAAGGTCATTTGACTTGAATTCCTGCGTGATGATTTTTACTGCAAAATCATGGTTCATGCTTTCTATAATTCTGTTGATTGCATTTGTAAGTTCATCTGCTTCATACAAAGTTTTCAGGTGGCGGAAATATCTTCCGTTCTTAAAACATTCAAGAGAGTGCTGGATATTTGAACAGATTGCTGTATCAATGTAGTAACGTGTTGATTCATCATCTCTGAAAGAAGCATCCTTTGCATTTATTTCCTTGCTTTCAAAGTCAATTTCTCCAGCTTTCAAAGTTCCGCCGTAGCGGATATAATCATCAATATCATTAATACCCAAAAGCCTTGAATGTTCTTTATAAGGTATAAATGTGGTGTGAACCATTACAGCCCTGTCATAAAGTTCATCATTTATGGCAAAGTTAAAACCAAGTGAATCTGTGCCGGAAAGAACAATTTTCATTCCCTGGGCTGCAAATACATCAGAAAACAAAGATGAAGAATCTATAAAATCATTTATAAGAGTAACTTCGTCAATGAAAAGATATTTAAATTCTTTTTCCTGAAGAAGAATTATATCTTTATTCAAATTCGCGATTGTGTCACTTGTTTGGCATTTTATATAAGCGGTTTTTGAAAAGTTTTCCTCGCTGAATGAAAGCATAAGCTGCCTTAACAGTGTCGTTTTCCCGGTTCTGCGGAGTCCGTAAATTACACAAACTTTATCAATCGTTTCACTGTAAAGATATTCTTCAATTGTTGCGTAGCAGTCACGCTTCTGGAATCTTGCAGCCTGCTGAATTGAAGTTCTTAAGTTTTTCCCAAAAGAAACACTGGTATTAAAATTTGAGGCTGAAAGAGCGGATTCTGAATTTTTTGAGGTTGATTTTATCTGCATTTTTAATTTCTTTTCCAGGGATTTACGGAGCTCAATATTTTTTTCCAGTTCTTCTGCTTCTTTTTCTGAAACAGAAATGCTGAACTGTTGTCCGTTTTTTGTTCCCTGATGGTAATAATAAGTTTTATTGTTTATGGTTCTGTGAGTAATATAACCTGACGGTAACTCGGCTAGTTGTTTTTCCAAAGCATTATTATCCTGCATATTAAACCTCTTTTTTTTATATTTTAACCGTATTTAACCGTTTCGTAAAGCGGTTAAATACGGTTAAAATTTTTCATTGATTTAGTGGCTGTAAATAAAAAAAAGTCCTGCCGCCATAGTTAAGCTAAATGTAATAGTCTACAAATAAAGCAGGAATTGTATTCTGCATCATTCAACGGCCACGTTTACTCCAAACTTTCATAATTTGCAGCGGTTTGATGCTCGGAATCAACTATAATAAAATTGCCAGCAATAGTGTAGGCTATAAGTCTGAATTTGAAATGCAGTCCATGGATTTTGAAGAATTTCTATGGGCAAAAGGCTACGGGCAGGATTTACTTGATGAACTTTTGGAACATATGAGAAATTCAACTCCGTTAAATCAGGCTACGATGAATGTTATGAACGAACTTTTTCTGGATTATTGTATTCTTGGCGGTATGCCGAAAGTTGTCAGCACTTATATTGAACAAAAAAAATTCCAAGGAACTCTGCAACTTCAAAAAGAACTGATTGAAGATTACAAGGAAGATATAAAAAAATACGTTAAAGGTATTGATAAAACAAAAGTCCTGAATGTTTTTAATAATATCCCTGTACAGCTGGCAAAGGAAAATAAGAAATTCCAGATTTCTAAAGTTGCAAAAGGGGCTAAATTTAAGGACTATTGGGGTTGCATTGAATGGCTTAATGACTCCGGAATTATAAATATCTGCCAATGTCTCCATACTCCGGACCTTCCGTTAAAAGGAAATTATGAAGATGACAAGTATAAAGTATATTTTAAAGATACAGGTCTTTTAATTGCAAGTCTTGATGAAGAGTCCCAGGAGGATTTAAGGGCAAATAAAAACATGAATGTATACAAGGGTGCTCTTTATGAAAATATAATCGCTGAAGCCCTAAGCAAACAAGGCTACGGACTCTTTTATTATAAGAAGGAAAATTCAACCCTTGAAGAGGATTTCTTTGTTCGGACTAAAAAATCTCTTGTCCCGGTAGAAGTAAAAGCAACAAACGGCAATGCAAAAACTTTAAAAATTCTAATTAATGGAGAATGCTATCCTGACATTACTACAGGAATAAAATTGATACATGGAAATATAGGTTTTGAAAACAATATTCATACTTTCCCTTGTTTCTGTTCATTTTTACTCAAGCAATATCTAAGGGATGTGGAGTTTTAGAAAATTATTACAGAAACTCTATCATATTTTAGTGAATTTCCGCGAAAACTCGTTTATTTTTTAGCATAATTTCCGAATTTCCCCTAAGTTGCCTGAATTTTTCGAGTTTTATGCGTTCCGTCAGTAATTAAATCGCAAACATCTTCTAGTTTTTCAACTTTCCATTTTCCGCTTTCAACTATCTCATTCCCAAACATCTCGATAAACCGGGATTTGATTAGAGTGTCGTATTTTTCTAGGGTGGTTTTGCTTTTTGAAATGATTTTTTGCACTTTATCTAAAACGGCGGCGATTTTTTGTTGTGTTTCAAGTGGGGGGCAGTGGGATTGCAAATTGCTTTAATATTCCAAGATTTATATTATTCTGTGCCACTCCTCGTCCAATCCTATTTACTTCATCTTTTATGGATTTTAAATATGAAAACAGATAATTAATATCTAATTGGTTGTTATTTTTTATTTTTAACCCTGCAATAGCTTGGTTTGTTGTGGCATCAATATTTAAAATTGAAACTTCACCAAGAGTTGCAAAAATTGAATATAATAGAGTTCCTTTTGTAAATAATTTTGCAGAAGAATTTTCTAAACCCAATTGAGTTATTAATTCTGATGTTTTAGAGATATATTTATCTGAAAAATCACCAATTTTTACCCATGGTATATTTCCATCTTTCCAATATTCAATTTTACTTCGAGATGGAGTTCCTCCTGATTGTATTTCACACACATCCCCAAGTTTTACCGTTTGCCATTTATTTTTCATATTTTCTTCCTATGATTATTGTCAATAAGACAATTAGTTTTTGGGGCTCTCCAGCCCTCTT
>ERZ1034855.718-NODE-718-length-11252-cov-4.696615_pt1 | contig 11252 bp, 14 predicted proteins | sample MGYA00520699_ERZ1034855 | MGnify/ENA primary metagenome ERZ1034855 (study PRJEB33766, sample SAMN09781730) | gut metagenome | biome: gut microbiome | host: Homo sapiens | place: Madagascar | study: EMG produced TPA metagenomics assembly of the PRJNA485056 data set...
GCCGTGTGCCGTCTGGATGGTCTGCATCTTTTTCGGCGCGGCGGGAATGTGCTCCGCGAATGCCACTAGCACTGCGGGCTGGCCATATATCCGGAGCCGCAAGGACGGAGATTGCTTGTCGTTTTTCCAACGCTTGCCGTCGACCACGCCGCGCAGCTCTAAGAGGCCGCGGCAAAAGCCTATCCAGTCCTCTACGTCGCTGAGCGTTGGGATTTGTGTCGGGCCGGAGACGCCTTTAATCACCCATTCGGCCTGCTTGTGCTCTTTATCCCGCTGCTGCAAATACGGGCGGCTATTTGGCCACAACGGTGCGACAACTGAGATGTACCACGGGTCGACGCTGCGGACAAGACGCCTGCCTCCGACGTCTTGTCCGTGCAGCATGATGATTGCTTGTTGGTATCCCGTCATCGCATCTCCACGATGTGGTTGCGGACGGGCACGTCATATCCCCACTGCGCCACGTCGTCCCATGCTACCCATCTGGCACTGCCGTCTTGGCGCGGGCGATTGACCATGGCCGGGGCCACCGATGCGCTAGCCCCAAAAGCAAAGGCCCTGTCATAGCGCTGGCGGTCAACCTCGGCGCGGGCCAGTGCGATTGCCTCCTGCCGCGTGATGCGCTCCCACTCGGCCGGGATCGCAAACGGCATCTCCGGCTCGACATACCACAATCTGTATGTGTTCGCAAAACTGGCGGTGTAATGGACGTAGTATTTGCGGTTACTCATACTCATTTTTACATCTCCTTTTAGCAAAAATATTCCGCGACCTTCCGGTCGGTGGTGTACCAGCTGCGGGCCTCGCCGTCGAACTCAAATCCAGCGGCCTTCAGCGCCTTTCTGGCGGCGTAGGTCTTACCAGTCACGGCCCAGCCCATCGTGCGGTCGTCAACGATGGTGCGGCGGATGCCGAGGATAACGCCGTTGATGTTCTTCAAACAGTCGCCGGAATCCAGCCGCTTCGCGTTCGCAACAGCATCTTTGGCGTTCGCCCAGGCGCGGCGCAGGCACTCAGCAAAGGTCAGGGCGTTGACCCACATCTTCGCGGTGTTGTACAGGCTCCATGCGGCTTTCATAATCTCGCGCTTGTTGTACTTCATTTTTGTTCCTCCGCTCCTCTGTTGTGGCTTTATTATACTACGGATCCCGTAGTTTGTCAAGTAGGAATCTACGGAATCCGCAAAAATTTTTTTCTCACGGCCAGGGGATAATCCTGTATAATATAGGTGCAATACTGCGCCCGGCGGATGGGAGGGATTATGCCACGATTGATTATCGATTCAGGCGGCCCACGCTGCCGCCTGCAGCTACTGCCTGATGCGCCGCCGCGCGGATTGACACGTGGGGCCCGTCAGATGTACACCAATATCTGGAAACAGATGCAGAATGACAGGGCTAGCTGGTTTAAACTGGAACTTATCCTTTACGCTAACTTTTCGCTTGATGACTTGTTTGTTACATTAACCTATGCGAGCAAGTTGCCCGCGTACTGGCGTGACACCAAGTCCAACGTCCCCGCCTTCATGCGGCGATACCGCCGCCAACTGGCGGCGGAGGAACTGCCTGCTCCGAGATATGTATATGTCCACGAGGCGCTCCACGGAGACGGGCGGCCCCATCACCACATGGTGCTGAGCGCGGCCGGAGACGACGCCGCGCGAATTGCGCAGTGCTGGCCCCACGGGAGCATTGACGTGGAGAGCATCCGGGAGTTCGGCGGCTACCAGAAATTGGCGAAATACATTACCAAGGAGCCGCGGGAAAAGGGCAAGCCCGTCCCGGGCGAACGAATGTGGACGCCAAGCCGCAATCTCATACGGCCGGCGCACATTGTGGAGCAGGTGCCAGCGGATTACCGCCTCGCCGCTCCGGAGGGTGCCCAGCCGCTGGCTGATGGACTGCGGATATCGCAGCGCCTGGAGTCAGACTTTGGCGGGGCGGTGCAGCGGCTGGATTTTGTCCTGCCGCAAAAATCGAATATTGCATATAACATTTTGGCTTGATACCACGTATAACTTATGGACGGAGGCAACAAAACGGCTTGAATACCAACAGCAAACATGCTATCATATGTGTGCGCGAGGGCAGAGCCGTCTGTCCCGTCTGCGGGCGCCGCACCAACGTGCGGATCCTGCCGGAGACGAGGCTGCGCAGCTACCCGCTGTACTGCAAGCTCTGCCGCGCGGAGACCGTCGTGGACTACGACGGGACTTGAGAGCCAGCGCCATTGTGCCAGCGCCGATGTATCCTGAGCGGATACGTCGGCGCTGTTTTGCGTCGCGGAGGTGATAGCCCGCGGCGCAGGCGACGACACCGCGGGCTGAAGGGAGGCGGCGACATGGCCGCGCAGCGCAAGTACACCGCTGGCCAGCTGGCCAAGGCCATCGGCCGCTATTTTGGCTCGATTACCCGGCGCGTGCCCCGGATGGAGCGCGTGGAGACCGGCGAGCTGGACGGCTATGGGCACCCGGCCATGGAGAGTCGCCAGGTGGTCGACGGCAATGGCGAGCTGGTGTGGGACATCGAGTGGCTTCGCCCCCCGTCCGTGGCGGGGTTGTGCGAGTACCTGGACATCAGCCGCAACACGTGGGCCAGCTACTGCAGAGAGCCTGCGATGCAGGACGCGACAACGCGCGCACGGGGGCGCATCGATGCCTGGCAGATGGAGCAGCTGCTGAGCCGCCCCGGGAAGGACGTGCGGGGCATTGAGTTTGCCCTCACCGTCAAGGCCCAGCGCGAGGCCATGCAGCAGTCAGAGCGCCCGTCTCCGGACGCGGAAGCCGACCAGCCCATGACCTACGCAGCCAAGATAGCGCTGCTGCAGGAGCTGCTGGACGAGACGGGAGGCACGACGGATGCCGGATGACGAGCGGATGGTGGACGCCTCCATCGAAGCGCTGCGCTGGTGGCGAGGGCTCAAGGCCACGAGCAACGAGGCGTTTCTGCCGCTGTTTTTTGACCAGCATCGCTTCCTCGTGCTCTGCGGTGGCGGCGGCTCCGGAAAATCTATCTTTGCTGGGCGCAAGATACTGGAGCGCTGCGCGACAGAGCCGGGACACCGGTGGCTGGTATGCCGTAAGGTCGGCCGGACGCTGCGGCATAGCTGCTGGGATCAGCTGGTGGGGCAATGGGAGCAGATATTCCCGGGCGCGCTGCTCAAACAATCCCGCTCGGACATGACGCTGACGCTGCCCAACGGGAGCCAGATACTCTTTGCGGGCCTCGACGACCCGGAGAAGCTCAAGTCCATCTACGGGATTACCGGCGTGTGGATTGAGGAGGCCAGCGAGATAGCAGAGGCGGATCTCAACCAGCTGGACATCCGCCTGCGCGACAAAACGCCGTACTACAAGCAGATTATTATCACCTTTAATCCGATTTCAGCGCGGCACTGGCTTAAGCAACGGTTTTTCGACCGGCCAGACGAGCGCGTGCGGACGCACCGCTCGACCTATCTGGATAACCGGTTTGTCACGCCGGAGCAGGTGGCGACGCTGGAGAGCTTCCGCGAGACGGACGAGTATTTTTACCAGGTCTACGCGCTGGGCCAGTGGGGCGTCACCGGGCGGACGTACTTCCCGGCGCGCGCCGTGCAGGATCGGATTGCTGCGCTTCAGCGCGCGCCCGCCGCGCTGCGGCGCGGGAGCTGGGACTACAACGAGAGCGAGGACGGTATCCATATCTCCGCGCCGCGCTGGGTGGACGACGACAAGGGCCCGATTACCATCTACCGGGAGCCGGAGGCGGGCAGACCCTACGTCATCGGCGGCGACACCGCGGGCGAGGGCAGCGACTACTTTGTGGCGCAGGTCCTGGACAACATCACCGGCGAGCAGGTGGCGACGCTGCGTCAGCGCTGCGACGAGGACGATTATACCAGGCAGGTCTACTGCCTGGGAATCCACTACAACACGGCGCTGGTGGGCCTGGAGGTCAATTTTAGCACCTACCCCACCAAGCTGCTGCAAAAGATGGGCTATGGACGGCAGTACGTCCGTGAGGTCATGGACACCTTCGACGGCGCTATCCGGCACAGCTACGGCTTTGCCACGACCCGGACGACGCGTCCGGCGATACTGGGATCGCTGCAGCAGGCCATGAGGACGCAGCTGGGGAGCATCAACGACCTGGACACGCTGGACGAGATGCTCACCTTCATCAGGCCGGACAAGGACCCTGCCCGGCCTGAAGCAGAGCAGGGCGCCCACGACGACACGATTATGGCGCTGGCCATTGCGTGGCACATCCGGGGTCAGCAGACGGCGACGCTGCCGCAGAAGCAGCGGCCGCAGGTCCGCTGGACGGCGGACATGTGGGAGGACTGGCACAGCGCCAGCGCCAGCGAGCGGCTGATGCTCACCGCACAGTGGGGCGAGCCGCTGCCGGAGCAGTAAGGAGGGATTGGCATCAAGACTGATATCGACAAGCTGGAGCTCTGGCAAGGGCGGTATTCCCGGGCGCGCAGCGCCTACAGCGCTGAGCTGCAGCGCATGGACGAGCGGGAGCAGCTCTATCTCGGCCAGCGGACGATTCGGCCGGTGACCGGGAACGACACCGGCAAGGACGGACAGGCCCGGACGGCCCGCCACGTCCGGAACATCGTGGCCGAGAATATCGAGAGCGAGATCAACAGCAGCATCCCCCAACCCAAGGTCACCGCCCGACGGCGGGAAGATGAAGACAAGGCCCGGATTATCGAGGACATGATACGGGACGAGCTCAACCGGCTGCCCATGGAGCGCATCAACGATATCCAGGAGCGCACGGTGCCCATCCAGGGCGGGGCGCTCTACCTGCTGGAGTGGGACGAGACGGAGCAGGGACCCTGCGGACGGGGCGAGCTGACGGTGACGCCCATCCATCCCAAGTGGGTGATTCCGCAGGACGGTGTGGAGACCGGCATCGAGGATATGGATTACATCTTTGTGGACATCCCGCAGACCAAGGCCTACATCAAGCGGCGGTACCACGTGGACGTGGCGGACGAGGGGGAGGAGCTTCCCGGCGCGCGCAGCGCCGACCCTGACGCCGAAAGCGAGGACATGGTGACGCAGCACGTGGCCTATTGGCGCAACGATGACGGCGGCATCGGCATCTACAGCTGGGTTAATGACCAGCAGCTGGAGGCCATGGACGACTATCAGGCGCGGCACCTGGAGCGCTGCGCAGCGTGCGGCGCCCAGCGCCCGGCGGACGAGGACGCGCCCTGCCCCCAGTGCGGGGGGGCAAAGTGGGAGACCTCGACGGAGGATTACCAGGAGCTGACGCAGCCCATCCTCCGCAGCGACGGGACGGTGATTCCTGGGGCGCAGAGCGTCGTGACCACGCTGGACGGCATGGGCATGGCGAGCGCGGAGCCGACGCGGATACCGTTTTATGTTCCGCGCGTCTACCCGCTGGTGCTGCAAAAAAACATCAGCAAGTTCGGCTCTTTTCTCGGCGATAGCGACGTGGATAAAATCGAGGACCAGCAAAACACCATCAACCGGCTGTCCACTAAAATCATCGACCGGCTCATCAAGGCGGGCACGCGTATCACGCTGCCGCCCAACGCCAGGATCAGTATGACCTCTGAGGACCAGGAGTATATCCACCTGGACAACATCGAGGACCGGCAGTACATCGGGGTTTACGACTTTGCGGGCAATCTCCAGTATGAGATGGCCTATATGGCGCAGGTCTATGAGGAGGCCCGGCAGATACTCGGTATCACGGACAGCTTCCAGGGGCGGCAGGATTCGACTGCGACCTCGGGGGTGGCCAAGCAGTATGCCGCGGCCCAGAGCGCCGGGCGACTGGAGAGCAAGCGGGTGCTCAAGGACGCGGCCTACGCAGATTTGTTTCGGCTGATTTTTGAGTTCAAGCTCGCCTACTGCGACGAGCCGCGGCAAATCCGCAGCACAGACCCGCAGGGCCAGCCGGTCTACAGCGCGTTTAACCGCTACGATTTTCTGGAGCAGGGGCCCGACGGCGACTGGCGCTGGAATGACCAGTTTTTGTTTGCCTGCGACTCTTCGGCGCCGCTGGCCAACAACCGGGAGCAGATGTGGGACAACACCACGGCCCACCTGCAGGCCGGGGCCTTTGGGGACCCGACGCAGACGCAGACGCTCATCCTGTACTGGCGCAAGATGGACTTGCTGCACTACCCGGGCGCGGCGGAGACGCTGAGCTACCTGGAGGAGCGCCAGGCGCAGGAACAGGCCGCCATGCAGCAGCAGCTGCAGCAGGCAGCGATACAGCAGCAGCTGCAGGCCGTAGACCAGCAGGCACAGCAGGACGCCCTCCGGGACGCCCAGCAGATGACAGCCGCGCCGCCCGCGGGCGGCTGAATAACAAGGAGGTAGAGACCATGGACAAGAGCTATATCGGCAAAATCAAAAACGCAGGCTCGCAGCGCGTCGCCGCTCCGGCCCAGACCAAGGGCAAGCAGACCGGCGGCAAGGTGCACACCGGCAACGACCTGCGGACTAAGGGGGGACGCTGATGCCGCCGCTGGAGGAGCACGAGTATTACGAGGCGCTGGGTCTGACGCCCCCGGAGCCGGAGGACGACGAGCCCACGCCGGAGGAGCAGCCGGATGAGGCGGGCGAGAGCCCCGCCCCCGAAGTCGACGAGCCCACGCCGGAGGACGACGCACCGACGGCAGAGCAGATGCGCATTGACGCCGCGGTGCAGGCAGCGCTGGAAGCTGAGCGGAAAAAGACCTCCCAGCGGCTGAGCGCGTTTTTTGCCAAGGCGGGGCTGCGCAACCCGCTGGACGGAAACAAGCCCATCGACAGCCTGGAGGCCTACGAGGCCTACCAGCAGGCCTACGACGCGCAGCAGATGCAGCGGCGGCTCAAGGCCGGGCAACTGACGCCGGAGGACCTGCAGGCCGCCATTGCGGCAACACCGGAGATGCAGCGGCTGCGCCAGCAGGAGCAGGAGCGCCTGGCGCAGGAGCAGGCCGCGCAGCAGGCGGCCCAGAAAGCGCAGATTGACGCGGAGCTGACCGAGATCGGCAAGCTGGATCCGACGGTCAAGACGCTGGAGGACATCCTTCGGCAGGAGACCGGCAAGGAGTTTGCGGCCAAGGTCCGGCAGGGCTACAGCTTTTTAGACGCCTTCAGGCTAGCCAACTACCAGCGGTTGATGGACGGTGCGGCTGCCGCCGCACGGGAAAAGGAGACGCTCGCCCGAAGCAAGGAGCACCTCGCCCCCCACGGCAAGGGCAAGGGACAGGGCGCCCCCAGCGTCCCGGCGGAGGTCTCGCAGATGTACGATGCGCTTCTTCCCGGCATGACGGCCGAGGAGAAGCAAAAGCACTGGGCCCGGTACAAGGGCAAGTGACAGAGAGGAGAGAGTAGCAATGGCATTTAAACTCAAGCGGACCGATGTCAACAAGGTTCCGCCCTTTGAGTACTTGCCTGCGTCGGCGATGACCCCCAAGTGGGGCATGGCGCTGACGCAGAGCAGCGGCAAGCTGGCAATCGCCACGGGGACGACCATCCCCACCTACGTCAGCATGATTGAGTGCACCAGCGCGCTGACCGCCGGAGATATCATCCCGGTGATGCGCGTGCTGCCGGACATGGTCTGGGAGACCACGGCGCAGGCGGCGCTGACCAGCGTCAACCCCGGCGATAAGGTGACCATTCACACCGACGGGATGCAGGTCACAGCGACCAAGACCAACGGCGTCGCAGAGATTATCGACATGGACGGCACGGCCGCGGGCAGTCTCGTCCGCGTGCGGCTCAATCCCGTGGTCGTCCAGACCACGACCGGCTGATAAGGAGGAGAGACAGACATGATTTTTAGCGAGGGCAGCGGCCTCAACGACAGCCTGTTTGGCAAGTCGCAGGCCCCGATCCGCGCGCTCATCGAGAAGCGCGCGGAAGCATTCGAGCAGGAAAGCGCGATTAAAAACCTGTTTAACGTCGAAAAGTCGAACCATTACGCCGAAAAGGTGACCACGACCACGGCCATGAATGGCCCGGAGCCTGTGGGCGAGAATGGCGCGTATCCGGTTGACGAGATGCAGGAGGGCTACTCCAAGACCATTGAGCACATGACCTGGAAGAACAGCTTTTCCATCAGCCGCGAGATGATTGAGGACTCCACCATCCTCAACCTCCGGCAGCGCCCGGAGCAGTTTATCGCGAGCTGGAACCGCACGCGCGAGCGCTTCGCTGCCGGCCTTTTTGGTAAAGCTGCGACGGGCGAGACGTCGCTTAAGATGGGCGGCAAGGTTTTTCCAACTACCGGCGCGGACGGCAAGATTCTTTTTGCCACCGACCACCCGGCCAAGGTCAAGGGCGCGGCGCAGAGCAACAAGTTCTCCAACACGTTCAGCGACGACGCGCTGGGCATGGTAGAGACGGCGATGCACATGTTCAAGGGCGACAACGGAGAAATCCTTAACGTCAGCCCGGACACCATCCTCATCCCCAATAACCACGCGCTCAAAAAGGCGGTCTTTGCGGCGATTGGCGCGGACAAGGACCCGACGACATCCAACAACGGGTTTAACTACCAGTTCGGGCGGTGGAATGTGATTATCTGGCCGTATCTCAACGAGTTCCTGGGCGCTACCAATGCGTGGATGCTGGTAGACAGCACCTTTAACCAGGGCTTTACCGGTGCGGTCTGGTATGACCGCACGGAGCTCAACATCCGCAGCGAGATTGACGGCAACACAGACGCAAACGTCTGGAAGGGCCGGGCGCGCTGGGGCGCGGGCTTTGTGGACTGGCGGTTTGCGGCGGTCGGCGGCATCACCGGCGGCACGGCGCTGAGCTGAGACAAACAAAAAAGGCCGGGGCAAAACCCCGGCCTTTGGCGAAAGATGAGGTGGGATAGATGACGCTGGCGGAAGCAATCGACGCCATTGACCGGCTGAAGCCCAACGGCTACACGCCGGAGGAAAAGACGGCGTGGATTAATCAACTGGAGGCCAACATCCAGATGGACGTAATGCTGCTGCATTACGACCAGATTGTGCAGCACGATTTTGCGTCAGACCCGGACAGCCAGTTGCTGCTGGATGCGGGGCACGCAGCGCTCTACACCGCGTGGCTGGGCGCACAGGTGGACTTTAACAATGGAGAGTATGATAAGTACCAAAACAGCATGGGCATGTACAACGCCCTCTGGCGGCAGTTTGTCGCCTGGTTTGCGAACACCTACCACCCGGCCAACGGCTACGACACGGACGCGCGGCGTCCGGCGCCCGGAGAGGGGGCGGGCGGATGAGCAAACACACGCTGCCGCCCTATTACCTGGACGCCTACGGCGTGGCCGTGCGCAACGGCTTCGCGGGGACGGAGGAGGCGTGGCTGGAGAGCATTCGCGGCCCGGCGGGAGACACGGGTCCGCAGGGGCCGAAGGGCGACACCGGCGCGACCGGAGCCCAGGGCGCCAAGGGCGACACCGGCGCGCAGGGCCCCAAGGGCGATACCGGCGCGCAGGGCCCCAAGGGCGACACCGGCCAGGGCTTTGCGGTCAAGGGCTACTACGCCACAGCCACGGCGCTGGCCGCCGCGGTGACTGCGCCAGCCGCCGGAGACGCCTATGGCGTGGGGACGGCGGCTCCCTACGATATCTACATCTGGGACGGAGTCAACAGCACGTGGGTCAACAACGGGGCGCTGCAGGGCGCCAAGGGCGACACGGGGCCGCAGGGCCCCACCGGTCCGCAGGGGCCGAAGGGGGATCCGGGCGACACGGTTCCGGCCTCGACCGCGACGCCGCTGGCAGACGGGACGGCCAGCGCGGGCAGCGCGGAGAGCTACGCCCGCGGAGACCACCGGCACCCCACGGACAGTACGCGGGCGGGCATCCCGGTGGATTACGCGGTAAGCCTCTCTCATTCGGCTTGGGATACGGCCAACGCCTCAACCATCCCCAAAAACACCATATGCAACTATTACCAACGGGTGACACTGGAGGGCGAGGGGACGGTCACGGATTTCGGGCTGAAAAACAACGCGACCATCACGCAAGCGCAAGCATGGCAAGCAGCCAAAATCGACGCTTATGTGGATGGGACAAAACTGGTTGTCATCTGCCGCGGGACTAAGCCCACGAGTACATTGCCGGCCTGGTACCGGCGCAGAAAGGACTGAGTACATGGCCATTGCGATTCACGGCCCCAGCGGGGGCGGAACAGACGTCAGCGGTGCGACAGCCGCGGCCGGACAGGTGCTCAGTCCTTATACGTTTATCGGCGCGGCGGGGACGCTGGAGACCGGCAGCATCCTGAGCAAGACGGCCCATACCTATACCCCGGGAACGGCCAGCCAGCAAATCTCCGCCGGGCAGTATCTCTCCGGCGCGCAGACCATCGCCGGAGACGCCAACCTCGCCGCGGCCAATATCGTCAGCGGCAAGAGCATCTTCGGCGTGGCGGGCAGCGCCGCGGCGGTGCGAGGCACCAACATGGATGGGATGCCAGCCCTGATGAGCTATGACAATAACACCATCTATATTGCGGGTCAGGTTAATTTAACCAACGGGTTTGCACTGGCTATCTATTACGCGAGCCTCTCACTCCCGGAGACAGATAAGCAGGTATTTGCCTTTAATCTCATCGTCCCGCCAAACGACTGGGATAACCAGTGGTGGCAGTTTGTGTACTACTCGTCATCGCAAAAAAAGTATGTTTTGGTGTCCAGTCACGCAATGAGCGGAGAGCAATATAAGTGCAGCTGCACTTATAATAATAGCAATGGGATCTCGACAATTGTCGTCCCGGCACTCGAAGGACTATCTTTGCCGCTGGGCAATGCATACCGTCGGTCTATTGTGTATTTTTAAGGAGGGATGACATGACGCTGACAGAGGAGCCGTCCGGACTGTGGCGGCTGGACACCGGCGGGACGCTCATCGGCTACGACGCCGAGAACCTCGTCTATGTCATGCTGATAGAGACGGACATTGGCACGGACTGGACGGTCTACGCAGACCTGCGGTACCGGGACGGGACGGCAGCGGTGCTCCCTCTCGCCCGCGCAGGAGCGTGGCTGACGGCCCGGATTGGCGCGGCCTACATGATTGCGGGATGGGCGCAGATGCAAATCCGCGGGGTCATGTCGGTCTCCCTCTCAGAGGGCAGCGACCCGGCGGAGCTCGTCAAAAAGAGCAACGTGGCCCGGGTGCTGATTGAGGACTCGGTCAACGCGTCGGAGGAGCTCCCGGTGCCGGGACAGGCCCAGTGGGACATTTACGCGGCGCAGGTGGCCGGGTACCGCGACGCAGCGGCGGCGG
>ERZ1034855.720-NODE-720-length-11228-cov-9.938512_pt1 | contig 11228 bp, 15 predicted proteins | sample MGYA00520699_ERZ1034855 | MGnify/ENA primary metagenome ERZ1034855 (study PRJEB33766, sample SAMN09781730) | gut metagenome | biome: gut microbiome | host: Homo sapiens | place: Madagascar | study: EMG produced TPA metagenomics assembly of the PRJNA485056 data set...
TCGCCGCGTGGGAAGAAAAGAACGGAGAGGCCGTTGCAAGCCCGTATCAAAGCGAGAGCTTCGGGGGCTATTCTTACACCAAACGCAGCGCAGGAAGCGACAGCAACGCGTTAAACGGCTGGCAGGGCGCTTTTAAGGGCCGATTGAATGACTGGCGGAAGCTCAAGGGGGTGGAACCGTGAGTTTACTTGACGATTTCGCAAGTAAATGCGTGCTGATGGAAAAGACGCGAATGCCGGACGGTGCAGGCGGCTACATCGTTGCGTGGGCCGAGGGTGCGGAATTTCTCAATTATCAAGCGCTTGACACCTCGATGGAGGCCCGGAGGGCGGAACAGGAGGGCGTGACCTCGGTGTATTCCGCGCTGGTCAACCGGGACGTACCCATTGAGTACAACGATTATTTCCGGGATGGGGAAACGGGGCTGACTTATCGGGTGACGTCAAACCCGGAGGAAAAGGCGGCTCCGAAATCTGCCGGACCGGCAATCCGGGCACTTAAATTCTTCACTGCGGAGCGAAAGGAGCTGCCGAAATGACGAAGGATAAGGCGCTCCATGCGTGGTTTTCTCAATTCCTCCCGGCATATCCAACATCCAATGTGCCGGAGGACGCGACGTTCCCGTGGCTGACCTATGAGCTTATTACAGGGTCATGGGAGAGCGGCGAAATCGCGCTGACGGTTAACCTCTGGTATTACACGGAAAGCGAGGCAATACCCAACGTCAAGGCACAGGAAATCTCTGACGCCATCGGCATGGGCGGTGCGTTCGTGCCCTATGACGGAGGGGCGATGTGGATCAAGCGCGGATCCCCGTGGTGCCAGAACATCGCAGACGAAAGCGATAAGAACATCAAGCGGCGGTATCTCAACATCACGGTGGAATATCTGTCGCAAAACTGATGAAAGGACGAAACTATGAAATTCACAAAAATTCCTTCCGACGCATTTCAGAAATTGCAGATCAACGCCGGTATTCTGACCACCGATTTTACCCCGGCCACCGGAACCATCGGAGAGGCGGGACAGATCGGCGCGACTACCGGCGGCGTGAATTTTACCGCAACGCCGACCTATTCGGACTTTGGCGAGGACATTGACAATTGCCCCAAGAATATGAAGGAGCTGAAGCGGCTGGATTCCTGGGAGGCAAAGATGACGGGTACGTTCATCAACGCAGACACCAAGATCGCGAAGAGCCTTTGCGGTGCTGCCGATGTGAGTGCCAGCGATGGAAAGGTCACGCCTCGGAACGATCTGTCGGACGCTGACTTTACCGACATCTGGCTGGTGGGCGACTACTCCGACAAGAACGGCGATAAAAATGGCGGCTTCATCGCCATTCACCTGATGAATGCACTGTCCACCGGCGGCTTCCAACTGCAGACCAGCGACAAGGCAAAGGGACAGTTTGCATTTGAGTATACCGCCCACTACTCCATGGCGGCGCAGGACACGGTCCCCTTTGAGATCTACATTAAAGCCGGTACGGCGGAGGGCTGATATGAGACTTTCCGACATTCATGGCGAGCGGGTGTTTGATGTTATCGCAGATATCATTGATCCCATTGCCAACATTGCAGAGGACGAAAAGGCATCCGCCATGTTCCGCCGTGAAAAGATCCCAGAGGGGATGACGGCGAAGAAATTTGCAATGCAGCGGGCGAGGAGGGCCATCCCGGCCCTGTTCCACGGGCATAAAAATGACATTGTTGCTATCCTTGCCACCATCGAGGGCGTGAGCGCGGATGATTACAAGGGCGCGCTGAACCTTGTGAAGCTGGTGCGGGATACAACGGAATTGTTGACGGACGAAACGTTCTGGGGGCTTTTTCAATCGGCGCAGAGCGAGAGCTCCTCTGGCTCTGCGCAGGGGAATACCGGGGACCGCAAACAGTAAGGGCGTTTTCCAGATATTGCGGGGCGCGTCTGGTTGCGCGGGCAAAGGAGGAGGCGTTCCGGATCTATGTGACGGACGCGATAAAGATCGCGGCGGAAAATACGGCGCGATACGTTGGCGGCAGCTACATGAAGGCCCGGTATGCGGACGCCATCAGGCCGAAGAAGCGGGATGATAGGTCCTGTTTGGAGATCACGGCGGACGTGGTTGCCCGGTGCGGTTTGACAGTAAAAAAAGCCTCCCCGAATGGGGAGACTGGCGGTCAAAGCGATGTGGTTGTTTGATCGGGAATATGGCAGAGATCTTTTAAGGTCTGGGCTACCTTCGGCCCGTGGTGACGGCGGATATCCTTAAATCCAAGGAACTGCTCGGAGCCGTCCTTGGCGGTATAGCTGATGACGAGATAGCGGTCTATCTGCTTGGCTTCCTTCGTCCCGGTTCCGCTGACGGCTCCCACCACGGCACCCAGACTGCCAAACAGAAGGCCACCAGCTACGGCACGGCCAATGACGGACTTATTTTTCTCCACGATCTCCTCCCGATAGCCATAAAATACGTCGGTGATATGGCTGTATTGCAAGGTGATCGGCTTCTTGACGGTAAAGTTAGAGAGGGCGAGGTGATCGTCATAGAGGGCGATCTCGGTCATATCTCCGGCACGGATGGGGCCAATGGCCTGTTCCGGGCAGAAATAGTCGCTGACGATGCTGCCATTTTTACTGCTGAAAAATCCCATAATAGCACCTCCTATATGAAACATCTTAACGGTTTCACGTCTGTCTGTCAAGACAGAGAAGGGAAGTGAGCGAATGAATTTACTTGATCTGTTTGTCAAAGTTTCGGTGGATGACAGCGGATTGGATGCGGGCATGGACCGTGCCCGGAAAACGGTCTCTGGTGCGTCGGATGTCTTGTCTGCCAAGGCGGTGGCCATCGGCAACGCCGTTTACGATATGGGGAAAAGGGCGGCGACCAGCTTCACAAAAATGAGCGAATTTGCTATGGATGTCGGTACGGCGTTCGACACGTCTATGGCCAGCGTGGCGGCGATCTCCGGGTCGACCGGGGATGAGCTGGAGGCACTGACGGAGAAGGCGAAGGAGATGGGCGCGAAGACAAAATTCTCCGCGTCCGAATCTGCCGACGCCTTTACCTACATGGCAATGGCTGGTTGGAAAACCGGGGATATGTTGGACGGCATCGAGGGCATTATGAATCTGGCTGCTGCGTCCGGCGAAAATCTGGCATCCGTATCCGATATCGTAACGGATGCACTGACGTCCTTCGGACTGTCTGCCGAGGATTCCGGGCACTTTGCCGACGTGCTGGCGGCGGCATCGAACAACGCAAACACCAACGTTTCTATGCTGGGCGGCTCATTCAAATATGTGGGTTCTGTTGCTGGTGCGCTGGGGTACAGCATTGAGGACGTGTCCGTGGCACTGGGCTTGATGGCTAACAGCGGCATCAAGGCGGAACAGGCCGGTACATCTATGCGGTCTATGCTAACACGGTTGGCGAAGCCGACGAAGGATGTGGAGAGCGCGTTTGAGCGGCTTGGCATCAATGCGGTGGATGCGATGACCAATGCAGATGGGACGATGAAGCCTCTGAGCGAAACGCTTGGAATTTTACGTAAAAAAATGAGCGGGCTGAGCGAGGCGGAACAGACAAATGTGGCGGCTGGGATCGCGGGTCAGGAGGCTATGTCCGGCCTACTGGCCATCGTTAACGCATCGGATTCTGACTACCAAAAGCTGACGGCGGCGATCAACAATGCGGACGGCACGGCACAGGGGATGGCAGACACCATGAACGATAACCTCCCCGGTGCGATCACCATTTTGAAATCCGCATTGGAGGGGCTTGCCATTGCTGTTTATGAAAATGGCTCCGGCAGGCTGAAAGAATTTGTGAAGCGGATGACCGAGACCGTATCCAAAATCACAGAGTTTGTAGGCGCTGGCGGATTAGATGGTCTGATCGAAAGGTTTAGGAACCTTCTGCCATGGATCACCGGCGCAACATCTGCCATTGTGACCTATAAGGCGGCTATGGCAATCGCGGGCCTCATTGACGCGGTGCGAAAGGCTACGGAGGGGATGACGGTAGCGCAAGCGGCGCTGAACGCGGTGATGAAGGCGAACCCGTTTGCACTGATCGCGTCCCTGATCGCAATGCTGGTGACGGCGCTGGTGACGCTGTATATGACCAACGAGGAATTTCGGAACAAGGTCAACGCGGCGTGGACGGCAGTGAAAACCGTGGTCGGCAATGCGATTGCCGGGTTTGAGGAAGGCGTTAACAAGTTTTTCGACAAAGTTGTGGAGGTCGGAAACGGGATTATTGACTTTTTCAAGGCGGTTCCGGGGCAGATGGTTGAGATCGGGCGCAATCTGTTGATGGGACTTTGGAATGGCATTAAAGATAAGGTAGAATGGCTGAAGGGCAAGGTGACGGGCGTGGTGGATACCATCAAGGGATGGTTCACCGGCAAGGAAGGCTTCGATGAACATTCCCCCTCCAAATGGTCTCGCGGCGTGTTCCGCTATGTGATGGAGGGCGGCGCAGAGGGACTGGATGACGGTCTGCCTGCACTGATGCGCGGCGTAAACGGCGTGACGGGCCGCGTAAAGAGCGGAATGGACTTCGGTACGGCGTCGGTAGGCTTTGCGGATTCCGGCATCGGCATTTCCAGTGCGGCAATCGTGAACAGCATGGGAAAGGCGGATGACGGCGGCGGTTCTACAACGCTGAATCTCATGCTTCCGGACGGCACAAAACTGGCGACGTACACGCTCCCGTTTTTGATCCGTGCGGCAGCGGCTGCGGGTACGCCGATTGCCAATCCGCAAACGGCATAAGGGGTAACGTATGGACCAGTTGATTTTAGACGTTGGAGGGTACGGCGTTCTGCTTCCAGAGAGCATTAAGGGAGGATACACCGCTTACGAGGAAGATTTGACGGTGGATCTGACCATGATCCCCGGAAACATGGTGAAGGAAGTACGGGGTTCTGTGTGGCACGTGGACTACCAGTACGGCTATTTTAAAGAGGAAATGAAGGAGCGGGTGATCGCGGCCTGCCGAAAGGGCAAAAAGGAGCCGATCATCTGTTCATTCCTTCCCCCGAATGGAACGGAATTGATCACGTCTGAGTTTTTCGTTGCATCGTTTTCCTCCCCCAAATTTATGTGGAGCAGGGATAAAAAGCCGTTATGGGCGGATTTCTCGGTAGAACTGCGGGAGGTGGAGCCGCATGATTAAAAGTTCGGCGGCGTATCTATCCGCAGTTGTTGGGAAATCCCGGCAGACGGGGCTGAAGGCTGTAATTTCAATCATTGACCCGGATATCCAGTACGGCGCGGCATCTTCTTCCAGCGCGGCGCCGTGGACTAACTCGGAGGGGCTTTACCAAAAACCGGATGCGGTTAAGCGGTACGCAACGCTGGAGCGGGGGAGATGGCTACTGGACGGCTCTTTTGACATTTTCCCAGAAGATTTCAAGGCGGAGACGGTTTACACAATGGACGAGCTTTCCGGGGATGACGGAACGTTTGAAAGCGAACAGTGGGTACAACAGTCTTTTTCCGACGTGGATATTTTGCAGGCATTTTCCATTTTCTTTTCCACAGACCCGGCAGACGGCGTTCCGGCTGATTTTCGGGTTGAGGTCATCACGGCGGGGCAGACGTTTTTCTCCAAAAGCATCACGGGGAACCGGGATACGGAGATGGCGTTCGAGGGCTTCACAGTGCAGACCCCGGATACAGTTAAAATAACAATTACAAAATGGAGCTTGCCGGGACGGCGGGCGCGGATTGCGGCGATCATTCCCGGCACGTATGAGGAATGGACGGGGCAGATGCTGGCGGCATTTGAGGCGACGCATCAAGGGAATTTCTCCTGCCTAACCCTCCCATACGGAACGCTGAAACTGAACATCGGCAACCAATCGAAACGGTTTGAGCCGCGAAACAAAAACGGCTTGTTTCAGTCCATCGAGGAACGGCAGGGCGTGGAAGCGTATATCGGTGTGAAAACCGGAGACGGATACGAGTATAAAAAACTGGGCGTATTTTACCAAAGCGGTGACGGTTGGAAAACTGGTGACAACAGTTTGTCAATCCAGTGGTCGCTTGTGGATATCATCGGGCTGGTACAGGACCGGACGTATATCCCCCCGGAGAAACTTCCGACCACGCTGAACGGATGGATGGCGTCGGTTGTGGGACAACTGGGGCCGAACTTTGCGGGGTTGTACCACGTGGATCCCAACTATGCGGGTTTGGCGGTGACGGCTTCCAACCGGGAGGCCGTGACTGGGAAGCGGTGCGGGGATATTATCCGCTGGGCCTGCATGGCTACCGGCACATGGCCCCGGGCGGCGGCAGACACCGGGTATCTGACGGCGGAACCGCTGTGGAATGAGGGAAACCGGGTACAGCTGCGGAACCTATCGAACTATCCGATAATGCGGGCGAATGAATCCATTGCGGCGCTGATTTTTCACCTTGCGGATGGGAACAACACGGAATATGTGGTGTCGGGCAACTCCACAAGCAGTGAAAAGACAGTGACGATCGAGAATCCGTTTATCCACACCACGGCGCAGGCGCTGGCGGCGGCGCGGCTGATCCTCTCGTGCTACGGCGGCAACGTGATCGAGACCACCGGACGGGGTGACCCTGCCGGTGAGATCGGAGACGTGGACACCATCTGGCTGGATGAGAGTCAGGCCACCACGGCGCGGCGGATGATGCAGAATTTCCAGATTCAGGGCGGCGTGCTGCAAGGCTGCCAGAGCAAGCTATTGCAGGCGGACGGCTCCTATCTCTACTCCCGCTCCGTGGTGCTGACGGAGAGCGGCAAATGGACGGCCCCTGCCGGGGTGACCCACATCCGGGTGGCTATCGGCCAGGGCGGTCAGGGCGGCGGCTATGGCGAGGACGGCTATGTTAAAAACTCCGGCGTTCTTCCCGGAAGCGGCGTCACCTCCGGCTACGGGAAAGACGGCGCACCCGGCCTTGGCGGCAAGGTCTGGTATGATTCCCTCACCATCAACGCCGGGCAGATCTTTGACGTGTCCATCGGCAAGGGCGGCGCGGCAGCGGTGCGCAAGGGCGATGCGGGGCTTGAGGGCGAGGAGACCACCTTCGGGGTCTACTCCTCCGCCAACGGCCAGCACTACGCCAACGGCTATACGGACATCAACAGCGGCGACAGCTACGCCCGCACCGGCGTAGCCTCCCCGGCCAAGGGCACGTCTGACGGCGGGGCTGGCGGAAAGGGCGGCGACCCGGGGCAGGGCTATTGGAAAAGCTATCAATATCACCCGTCCGGTGCGCCGGATTATGTGGTCAATACGGACTATACGTTTGTTGTAACCAAGGACCCGGGGCCGGGAAAGCCCGGAAAGGCCGGGGCCAGCGGCTTTGTACTGATCGCATGGGATAAATCGGAGGAGACGGCATGAGTTTTGACTATTCCACCCTCATCACGGACCGGACGCGGTCCGATTCGGACACCGTGAAGGCCCTGCTGCGTAAGCCCGTGGCAGAGTGGACGGCAGAGGAGCGGACGGCCTTCAACGGGGCGGTCATGCGTGGCAGCTATGACTACACAGACCTCAACCGGGTGGACGCCTGCCTGGAGGATCTGGTGGCCCGGCTGGGTCGAGTTGGCTGCATCGTGCCGGGGTACGAGCGGCTGAAGATTGAGCGGGCGGGGCCGCCCAGCTCCCGCCTGCCGGAGGGGTATACGGAAGTGCAGTATATCCAGAGCACGGGGGCGCAGTATTGTAATAGCGGTTTTAACCCAAAAGACACGTCACGCATTGTTATGGATTTTGAGTTCACAAAAAATAGTGTCGCATCTCCGTTCATGAGCCGAGATATCCAGCAGGATGCCAATATGTTTGGAATCTTCAATATAGGCGGGCGGCTTCGCTCTGATTTTGGAAGCGAAAAAAAGTCTTTCTCAACAAGTTTGTCGCCATTAAAACGAATGATTTATGATCGAAATCAAAACGTTTGCACGATTGGCAGCGAAACGATTTCAAACGCGGCTGCATCTTTTTCTGCTCCAAGGCCAGTATTCCTGCTTGCATCAAATGATAACGGCAAAGCGGATTATTTTACCAACGGGAAATGCTATTCCTGCCAGATTTACGACAACGGAACCCTGATCCGAGACTTCGTTCCGTGCATCGGCCCCACCGAGACCGTTGGCCTGTACGATTTGGTCGGCGGGAAATTCTACGGCAACGCCGGATCTGGCACCTTCGCCGCTGGGCCGGTGGTGACGTGGGATGAGCCGGAGGAGCCGACTGAGACGCTGGACCCCTACACGTGGTACGAGAGCGACGTGCCGGTGCCGTCCCAGATGGCGCGATACCGGGCCAACGTGGCGGCGGTCCGGGCGGCGCTGCGGCTGCCGGAGGGGACGCCGGGAGTGCCGGAGACCATGCGGCGGTTGAAAACGGCGGAAGCCAACAGCATCGAGACGATCCTGCTGGCTCTGAATTTCATTTTAAGTAAAATCCCCGCAGCCGTCCGCCACTGCGGCGTGACGGTGTGCGGGAGTAAAGGAGTGAGAGCATGAGAGATCGGACCCCCACGCGGGCGCTGGAAAACGGCGCACTGCGCTACGGCGTTTACGCAGAGGACGGCAGCCTGCTGCGCTATGAGTATCTGGCGCTGGAGGACGAACCCGCCGACCCCGGCACGGAGCTGAGCAAGGCCACGCTGCTGCAGGACTCCACCGAGGTCTCCCTGTTCGGCAGCGCGGCGGACCGGACGGTGGACGAAGCATTCGCCGGCATCGCGGGGCAGCTGAAACTGATCAAGTCCGACATGGCGGCCATCACGTTGACGGTACAGGACACCAACGGAAAGCCCATCCCGGAGGTGCTGGTGCAGGGCATCCTCAGTGAGAGCGGACAGGCGGTGTACACCAACGCCAGCGGCGTGGCTGCCGGCTACATCGGCGAGGGCGCTCAGGTCATCAAGGTCAGCGGCTACGCAGACGTGACGGACCACAGCGAAACGCTAACGGTGGTGAAGGGCACGACCATCACGAAAACGTGGAAGCTGGCCACGCTGGATTTCCTGAAAATCACGAGCAGCAAAAGCGTCAAGTTTTCCGGAAATGTGGCCCGCATCGATGTTTCCGTCGGCGGAGCCGGTGGCGGTGGCGCTGGCGGTGCAAGTACCGGGAATCAGTCTTTTGCCGCCGGTTCCGGCGGAGGCGGTGGGCAAACGGCAAAGAAGGAAAATGTGGCGGTTTCCGCAAATGTATCGTATCCGGCGGTTGTTGGGGCCGGAGGCACCGGCGGGAAATCCACCGTTAACGGAGAAGGGAACCCCGGCAGGGACGGCGGCGCGTCTTCGTTTTTGGGCGTTTCTGCGGCAGGAGGTCTCGGTGCAAAAGCGTCCCAGAGTCTCACTCCAGGCGAACCCGGAACGGGCAACGGCAACGGCGGCCGCGGCGGCTGGTATGAATACACGCAAAATTATCAAAGCGGCACGGACGGCACGCCCGGAACCGGCAGCATTTACAAATCGCTTACAGAAGAAGAATCTTATGGCGGTGGCGGTGGTGGCGGCGGAAGCCATTCGTGGACACAGGCTGATGGGGGCAGTGGGACTGTGAAAAATGGCAAGGGCGGCGCTCCCCATGGCACTGATGGCGGCTTTCCCCGCGAGGGGACCCCGATTCAAAACGCGAAAGCGAATACAGGCGGTGGCGGTGGTGGTGGTCGCGCTTATGCATACGAAAACTCCAATGATAGAATTGTTGACGCGGGAACCCCGGGGGCAAACGGCGGTTCCGGCGTGGTTGCCATCCGGATGCACCTGAAATCCGCCGCGTAAGGAGGGCACATGGAATATTGTATCGTAGAGGACGGCGTGATCGTCAACATGATCGTGGCCGAGGAGGACTTTGCCGGGGAGATCGGGGCGCTGCCCGTCTATGAGGGCGCGGCTATCGGCGGGGCGTACACACCGCCTCCCCCGGAGCCGGAGCCGCCCACCACCGACGAGCGGGTGGCGAAGCTGGAGGCGGAGAACAAGCTGCTGCGGGAGCAGGTGAGCGCTCAGGCAGATCAGGCGGAGTTTTACGAGGAGTGCATCGCCGAGATGGCGGCGATCGTGTATGCGTGAGTTCTGGGCGGAGGCCGCCCTGACCCTATATTTTTTACTATCGAAAGGAGCAAGAGACATGATGGCAATGTTGTTTGCGCAGAGAGTGATTCTGGGGAAAACCGAGTTTGAAAAGGTCCCCGCGAAGCTGAAGCAGCAGGTGGCGGACATCCTCATCAACGAGTGCGGTCTGCCGGAGCTGGTGCCTGCGGAGTTTGGGGGCACGGCGAAGGTAGAGTAACAAAAGAGCCGCCCAGCGGGCGGCGCAGAAAATTGACAAAGCAAGGCGAATCGTGTATGATGGGGTTCGCCAGTAAGAACGGTACGGTTGTTTCCCCGTAAAGGGGGTGACCGCATGAGCACAGCAGAAACCATTGCGTTACTTATGCTTGTGATTGCGGCTATCAAATTAGGCGTTGACCTAAAGAAATAACCGCCACCTAAATCGGCAGCGGCTTTTCTACGGATTCTAAATCTGTTGGGGAACGACCTGCACCGACCAAAGTGAGCCGTCCTTACTGGCCCTATTATATACATGCCCACGCCGCTTTGTCAAGGATGACAAGGCGGCTTTTTTTGATTGGAAAAACATATAGGCGCCTTAAAACTGCAACTTTAAGGAGTGTGTTATGACGGAGACGATAATCTGCGCCCTCATCACAGGGGGGCTGACGCTGATGGGCGTATTGATCGCCAACGGCAAACAGCAGGCGATCACCGATACGAAACTGGACGAGCTGACCCGCGAGGTGCGGGAACATAACAGCTTCGCCCAGCAGGTGCCGGTGATCAAGGAACAGATCAAGGTAATCAATCACCGGATCGAGGATCTGGAGCATATCAGTAAACGTTGAAAGGAGAACGCTATGGAAAACATTAAAAAGCGACTGGGCAATCTGCTGGCGGTGAAAAGCCTCGTGACCATCACCCTGACGGTGGTGTTCGCGGTGCTGGCCTTGCGGGAGAGCATCAGCGGCAGCGAGTTTCTGACCATCTTTACGGTGGTCATTGGGTTCTATTTTGGCACCCAGAGGGTCAACGAGGACAAGGCCTGAGTTTCAGGCCGGGAAGCCAAGGGATATTCTCTTTTGAAAAGAGAATGTCCCCCGGCCCCTAAAGAGAAACGCGGGGGACGCCACCCGTCCCCCACACCCCCTCGTGGCACAAAGGGCGAGGGCTGCGGC
>ERZ1034855.721-NODE-721-length-11205-cov-8.908072_pt1 | contig 11205 bp, 7 predicted proteins | sample MGYA00520699_ERZ1034855 | MGnify/ENA primary metagenome ERZ1034855 (study PRJEB33766, sample SAMN09781730) | gut metagenome | biome: gut microbiome | host: Homo sapiens | place: Madagascar | study: EMG produced TPA metagenomics assembly of the PRJNA485056 data set...
CTGCAAGTGCTGCAGAGCAAACTATGCATGGCAATCTGGATGAGGTTGTTGTTGAAGGGAGCAGAAATTTGACTCCGGATGGCAAGATTGATAAGACTATTCACTTTGGTATCTACGGAGACAAAAAATTTACTGAAGTCCCGGCTAATATCACATCTTATACGGATAAGATGATTGAACAAAACTATATGCCGACTAGAACATTATTTAATGTCGCAACAAATAATCCTTCTGTTATGGTTGGTGGTTGTTCAACTAATAATAATGTTGAGTTGCAAATGCGCGGCATTCCTTTTAATACCCATGATATGTTGTTAGATGGTATGCCAGGTATGATGGGAATGGGCATAATTCCTGAAAACTGGGTTGGTAGATTAGATGTTATTACTGGTCCCAATATCGTTTTATCTGGTGCAGGAGCTAAGCAAAGTACGTCTGGTATTATTAACTATGTACCTAAAAAAGCAGAGGATAAGCCAAATTTATCAATAAAAGAAACTTATTCTAGCAGTCATTTGTTTACTCATGATATTGATTGGGGACAGCGCTTTGGTAAAGATAATCGCTATGGCATTCGTATTAATGCAGAGCGTTATGCTGGTGACACAAGTGTAAGCAACGAAAACGTTCAAGGTAAGGACTTGTATATTAATATTGATCAAAGAACTAAGAACAGCAAAACTTCTTTGCTATATGGTTATGATCATGTAAAGCATCATGGTATGCCTGAAGTACTAAAAATTAGTGATAGTGTTATGTCGACTTTGAGCGGTTTGCCGTCAGCAGATAAAGTTGTTGATAATTTTATGCCTTCCTGGTCTTACTTATCTCACCAGCGTCATTTATACACATTATCACACGAACAAAAGCTGAATGATAATGTAGCATTCTACGTTAAGGGCGGATATCAAAAACTTACTTGGCCTGGATATTTAGACAGTAAACCATCTTTACTTAATGATGCAGGTGATTATGAATTAACTATTAGTGGCTCACAAACAGGCTCGTGGTGGCAACGTAGAGTTTGGATGAGTGGGTTTAAATTTAATTTTGACACTGGTGATGTTAAGCATGATGTAACTTTAGGATATGAATATTTCTCCCATAGTTGGTATGGTGTAACTGATACTGGTACGAAATCTACTGTGCATGGTAATATTTATACTGGTATTACCAGCGATCCTGGTGCTCCATACGCTCCGTTAGATCATTATGCTCGTAGTAGTAGTATTTTTAACAGAAGTGTTGTTTTAGCAGATACATTATCTATGTTGGATGATAAACTGATTGTTACGGCTGGTCTGCGTCATCAAAAGATTCATACATCAAGCTATAGTTCCTCTACCGGTGCAATTACTAAAGATTATAATAAGAGTGCAACATCACCTACTTTTGGCGCGGTTTATAAACTGAGTCCAGTTACTTCTCTGTATGCAAATTATTCAGAAGGCATGAGTACTCTATCTGTTCCTAAGGGAGTAGTTAATGAAAAAGAAGTTTTACCGCCTGTAAAAACAAAACAATATGAAATTGGCTCTAAATGGGATCTTGGTGATTGGGGTACCACTTTAAGCTTGTTTAAAATTAAACAGCCAGTTGGTTTGACTGATGCATCTAATCATTTTGCAGCAGATGGTGAAACAAGAAACCAAGGTGTTGAATGGAATATTTTTGGTAAAGTAGCACCTAAGCTTTCCATGAATGGTGGTATTATGTTGTTGGATGCTAAATATAAGAGCACACAAAATGGTGCTAAAGATGGTAACAGAGTTTTTGGTACTCCAAAGATTAATGCTACAATGGCTATGAATTGGGAAACTCCTGTTGAAGGTTTGAGCTTGAATGCACGTGCTTTGTATTTCGGTAGTTCTTATGCAGATAGCAAAAATAATATTAAAGTTCCTTCCTGGACAAGAATTGATCTTGGTGCTAAGTATGATACAAAGATTATGGATAATCCTGTAACATTTTCTTTGATGGCATACAACCTGACTGACAAGAAATATTGGTCTACAATGACTACGTCTTATGGCGAGAATGCCTTAATGCTGAATCCTGGCAGAACTTATATCTTGTCTGCTACATGGCATATCTAATTAAAAGTTAATTAATAAGCGACAGAAAATTTTTCTTCTGTCGCTCTATTAAATTTCAAAGGATTTTATTATGAAAAATTTTAGCATTAAAATGATAGCGGTATGCATGTTTCTTGTACTTTTGTTTTTATCTGGTTGTACAGAAAGGCAAGAGCCTAAAACTATACTTCCTAAGGATAAAGACATGGTAGTACTGGCTGCTGCAAGACATTTAGCTCCCGGGAAAGATGATGCTTATTATTGTAGTAAGATATTATTTGTCTGGGAACCGTTGATTACAAGGACTGATAATGGTATGCCTGCGCCTTGTTTAGCAACAAGTTGGGAAATGCTTAATGGCGGAAAAGAATGGATTTTTCATTTAAGAAAAAATGTTAGATTTCATGACGGCAGTTTATTTAACGCTGATGCTGTAATAAAAAATTTTGACAGATTAAAATATGGAATGAGACTATCTAATTATTATTATTTGGATAAAGATGTATTTTATCCTAAGATGACTAATTACGAGAAATTAGATGACTATACAATAAGGTTGACATTTTCTGAACCAAGTGTAAATCAATTACATAAAATGGTGGATTTTGGTAGTCCTATTTTTGCGCCATCCTGCTTAGATGAAAAAGGTAATTTTAAAGGGATAGCGATAGGAACAGGCCCGTATAAAATTGAAAGAAATGAATTGCAAAAATATGTTATCCTTGTGCGTAATGATGATTATTATGGTGAAAAAGGAAAAATAAAAAGGTTTATGATAAAGAATATACCTAATCCTGATGTAAGATTTTCAGCTTTAAAGGCACAAGAAATTTTGGGTGTTACAGATATGAATGCTTTAACATCAGCATTAGCCGATCAGCTTAATAAGGATAAACAATTTAAGATTGCTGTAAATAAATCTACAATCATAAGATATTTATACGTTAATGGTGGTCGATATCCATTTAATGATGTAAGAATGAGACAAGCGGTAAGTTTAATTATCGATAGGGATGAACTGGTTAACGTTTTTTTTCTTGGCTATGCAAAAGCAACTGGTAATATATTGAATTATACGAGTCCGTATTATTTAGATCTGCCATATGAATACAATAAAAAAAAGGCACAAGCTCTAGCACATGAGGTATTGGGCGATAAGCGTCAGAAGGTAACATTTTTGATTAGTGATATGGATACTTTTCAAAAAGGAGAGGCAGAACTAATTGCGTATTGGTTAAAAGATATAGGACTTGATGTAAATTTGCATGCTGTTGAAGGAGGTGTAGCTGGTAAATTAAAACGAAAGGGAGAGTACGATATAGCCTTTGGTTTGCAAGGGCTGCCGAATGGAGATGCTTATAGTTTTTTATCGAGATATGCTTTACCTGAGGGTCCATTAAATATATCGAGTTCATCTCATTATAAAAATATAAAGGTTGAAAGGCTTTTAGAGAAAGCTAAGTATACTAGTAGTGAGGAAGAAAAACATACACTTTTTGATGAGGTTCAAAAAATACTGGCAGTTGAGTTACCTGTTATCCCTCTTTTCAATGATATGAACATCGTTGCCTATAATAAGCGTTTAAAAAATTATAAACCTTTAATCTATGGTGTAGATTTGAGTAAGGTGGAATTGGCGGAAGAAAATGATTAGATATTGTTATCGACGAATTTTATTGGCCATACCTGTAATGGTCGGTATTAGCCTTTTAGCGTTCATTCTGGGGCTGTTATCACCAGGTGACCCGGCGGAGTTTGCCTTGAATCAGGATGGTCTGGATGCACCTACGGATGCGCAGATAGCAGCGATGCGTGAAGAGCTTGGCTTGAACAGACCTATATATGTGCAGTATTTCATCTGGTTTATGCAGGTACTGCATGGTAATTTCGGCAGCAGCTACATTACCGGTAAGGATATTCTGCATGAGCTTTTGCTGCGTCTGCCGGTGACGGTGGAGCTGGCGCTGCTGGCTTTAGCCATTGCCGCAGTTGTTGGCATTGCCTTGGGAACCTTATGCGCTGTTTACAAAAACAGTTGGCTGGATGATGCAGTACAGTTTTTGACTAATATACTTTTAGCTGTACCCGGTTTTTGGCTGGCACTGCTGATGATTTTACTGTTCAGCGAAACCCTGCGTCTGCTGCCGACAAGCGGCAGTGAGAGCCTGCGGTATTTTATTATGCCGGCGTTGGCAGTTTCGTTTTCTACATCGGCAACAGTGTGCCGCTATATGCGCAGCTCACTGCTGACGGAATTTGCTTCGCAGTATTTTCTCGTAGCGCGTGTGCGCGGAATCAGCAAAATAAAGCTGATTTTTTGCTATGCGTTTCCTAATGCCATGCTGCCTGTAATTGCTTTGCTTGGTAATTACTTGGCAGGCATTTTGGGCGGTTCTGTTATTGCGGAAAGCATTTTTGCTCTGCCAGGCATCAGCAGCATGGCTTTGGAAGCAATCCGCTTCCGCGATTACCCTGTATTGCAGGCCTATGTGCTTTTTACAGGCTGGCTTTTGGTATTGATAACCTTAGCGGTTGATTTACTGATGTTTTATCTGAATCCGAAGCTGAGAGGAGGCGCTGAAGTACATGACTAAAAAAATACAGCTTAACTTTGCTATATTTGTACTTGCATTTATCATTCTCGGCAGTATTTTAGCTCCGCTCCTGGCAACGCATAATCCCTTTGAACCGGATATGGCCAATCGTCTGCAAAGTCCCTGCTGGCAGCATTTCTTCGGTACGGATGCTTTGGGACGCGACATGTTCAGCCGTATTCTTTACGGTGGTAGGGCATCAATGCTTTTGACCTTGATTTCATCGGTTTTGGCGTTGATTTTAGGTGTGGGCGTTGGTCTGTTGTGTGGTTTTTACGGCGGTAAATTGGACATGTTCTTTACCGTTTTGAGCAATATTTTTCAGGGTATACCGGGAAGCTGTTTTATGATAGCCTTGGCTGGTATTCTCGGTCCCAGCATTTATAGTCTGGTTTTGGCTTTGGTTGTGACATCTTGGGCTGGCTTTTCGCGTATTGTGCGTGCAGAAGTGCTGCAGCTGATGGGAGAGCCTTTCATTGAAGGGCTGCGCTGCCTTGGCTGCAGTGACTGGCGGATTATTTTCCGTCATTTGCTGCCCAATATTGCCAATAAGCTGCTGGTTTTGGTAACTATTCGTCTTGGCAGAGGAATACTGGCGATTGCCGGTTTGAGCTTTTTGGGCTTAGGTGTGCAGCCGCCTACACCCGACTGGAGTGTAATGATTAATGATGCCATTATGTATTACCGCAGCTCGCCTCACCTGATTATTATTCCCGGCCTGTTTGTATTTTTGCTGATTTATTCTCTGAATATCATCGGAGAGCATCTACGTGACAGATTAGACAATCAGCTTGATGAGGTGCGCAAATGGTAAAAAATCTGGTGTTAGAAAATATATCTGTAGGCTTTAAGCTGCCGCAAAGCGTATTTTATGCTGTAGATGATGTAAGCCTGAACTTGCCCGGAGGGAATTTTACTGCGATTATCGGAGAAAGCGGTTGCGGTAAATCTGTACTGGGGCAGGCAATCTTAAACATATTGCCATCTGGAGTTATTAAAAAGGGCAGAGTGCTTTATAATGGCGAGCAGGTGGAAAAAATATTATCTGCTTTTGGTATTATTCCGCAAAATCCCAGTGAGTCCCTGAATCCTGTACGCAAAATAGGCAAGCAGATGCAGGATATTTTGGCTGTTCATAACATTGCAGATAGTGACAATAGCTATAAAAAACAGTGCCTGCGTTTATTCGGCCTGCAGGAAGCAGAGCGTGTTCTGGCAGCGTATCCGCATGAGCTTTCCGGTGGTATGCTGCAGCGTGTATTGTGCGCTATGGCTGTCAGCAGTAAGCCTGAATGGATTTTGGCGGATGAACCTACAAAAGGTCTTGATGAACAGGTTGGCGCCGTTGTCCGCAAAAATTTGCTGACAATCAAGCAGGATTTACATTTAAGCATGCTGATTATTACGCATGATATTGCTTTGGCACAAGAGGTGTGTGATGATGTGCTGGTGATGTACGCGGGACAGGTTTTAGAGCATAATGCGGATATTTGGCACAAACCGCTGCATCCGTATACCAAAGGATTTTTGCAGGCTTTGCCAAAAAATGGCCTGCAGGTTATTCCGGGAAAGGCACCGGTGCCGGGAGAAAGCTTTACCGGCTGTAAGTTTGCAGCACGCTGTCCTTATTGTACAACGCGTTGCAAGGAAGAAAAGCCTGCTATGCAACAGGTTGGTGAGGCGGAAGTGAGGTGCTTTTTGTATGCTGAAGGCTGAAAATATTTCCAAAAGCTTTGTTGACCGCAGCAACGGGAAAAAATTTGAGCTTCTGCATAATGTTTCGCTGGAGCTCAAGCCGGGTGAGGCGGTAGCGCTGATGGGTGGCAGCGGCAGCGGCAAAAGCACGCTGGCGCGTATTTTGCTGCGCCTGCTGCCTTGTGATGCCGGCAAAATTTATTTTCAGGGGCAAGATATTACGAATGCGACAGGCAAAGATTTAAGTTCTTTCAGACGTAATGTGCAGTTTATTTCGCAGCGTCCGGAAAGCTTTCTTGATCCGCGTCAGACCTTAGGTTCTAGTCTGCGGGAAGCATTTACTGTTTTTAATCTGCCTTATGATGAAGAAAAAATCAAAGAGATGCTTGATTTAGTAAAGCTGAACATGGAGCTTTTGCAGCGTTATCCGCATCAGGTGAGTGGCGGCGAAATTCAGCGTATCTGCCTGGTAAGAGCATTGCTGTTAGAGCCCAAGCTGCTCATTTTAGATGAACCGACATCTATGCTGGATATTTCCGTACAGGCGCAGATTTTACATTTGCTGCGAGATATTCGTGAGGAAAAGCAGCTGGCTTATTTGTTTATTACGCATGATAAACAGCTTGCGGAATGGCTTTGCGACAGAGTTTTGCATATAGAGCAGGGGCAATTGAAGTAATTCATCTAATCCAGATTATACAAATTATGATTAGATGAATGCGTCAGATGATAAAAAACTCCGAAAAACTAAAGGTTTTACTTTGAGCTTTTCGGAGTTTTGATTTTGTATAATAAGTTGCAATATATCCAAATTTGACCGGAAGTCAAAATACTTGCTATTTTTATTATAAACTTCTATAATACTATTTAAGGAAATGTATCACCAGAAAAAATGGAGAAGTAAAAATGGCAAGCGAAAAACGAGCACAAAAAAAAGAGCAGATTATCTATACGGCAATTAAAATGCTGGAGCAAAGCTCATATAACGATGTACGTATAGAGGATATTGCACAGAAACTTGAAGTAGTAAAATCAAATATTTTCTATTATTTTCCGTCAAAAGGAATTCTGTATTTAAATGTATTGGAAAAATTGCATAGTGATATTATAGAACGCTTTATTTTAGAGGTTAACCAAACTTCTATAAAAAATATTGTTGACTTCAAAAAACTCATTATGAAATTGACGGATATATACATCAGAGACTATATTACTTTGATTAAGCTTTCTATTGAAAGTACGCGAATTTTTAGTGAATGCAAACGAGAGCATATTTTGCAATACAATAATGTGGTAAATATTCTTGATGACAGACTGCAATCTATTATTATAGAGAAGTTTAACGGCTTTACACGTAATGAAATTTTTTATATTTTTGAAGTACAGGAACATTTTTTACGTGGTTATTATCAGGATATGATTCAAAATGCTGAGTATGCGATAACCGATGATGGCGATATAACTTGGGAAAGACTGAGTCTTTATGAATTTAGGGTAACACGAATGTTAAGATTCTTTTTAGATGGGATGATATACGAAAAAAATAAAAATACTCTTGACAAATGATGCTATGTAGATTATTATAATTTTAGACCTGAGGTCAAAATATTGTTGTGCTTAGACAAGCAATTCGGTGTAAATCCGATGCGGTCCCGCCACTGTAAAACGATGCAGACTTTGTAACCACTGATTTTTCAGGCTGGTATGTCAGCGTAGTTAAGCCAGAGAGCTTCCTAGGCATATTACCGTTATCTGCGATAGACAGATAGGTAATGTGATTATTAGCGTTGCTAGTAGTGCAGCCTGTTTGTATTCAGATAACAAGCAGGCTGTTTTATTTTTCTGGCCAGAGGTAAAATTTCCTGCATTCATGAGTAAAAGTATGATGAGGTGTTTAAAATTGAAAAAATTGTTTGAACTGCGTAATGCAGTACTGATGTCTGTCCTGGTTGGCTCTTATGTAATTTCCGGTGGCACGACTGCTTTTGCCGAAGAGATGAAAACTTTTAACCTTGATGAGATGATTGTTACGGCGACAGCCACGCCGGTAGAATCGGTTATGAAAACCAATGCTGCGGTTAATGTAATTACGCGTGAGGAAATCCAAGATAAGCATTATGCAAACTTGCAGGAAGTGTTAGAAAGTATTCCTGGTTATGGTGGCTTTATGGCTGCTAATGGTGTTGGTTTTGAAGTTTCCAATTATACACGTCCCTATATGCGTGGCAGCGATAAATCTGTTGTTTTGATCGATGGTGTAAAGCAAAATTTTGGCGGTAGGTTTTATTCTGCTAACGCTATTAGAAATGTTAATGATATTGAGCGTATTGAGGTATTAAAAGGAACAGCTTCTACACTTTACGGTGCTGAGGCTGTTGGTGGTGTTATCAATATCATTACTCGTAAACATTATGATAAAAACCAAGGCACTATATCTGCTTCGGTAGGTAATTTCCATACTGCTAGCGGACAGTTAGATTATGTTGGTGAAAATGATAAAACATATTATGCGTTATCCGTTATGCAAAGACATCAGGGAAACTACAAAGATGGCAGTGGCCGTCTTAGACCGCAGGATGCAGATGTGACTGAATTAGACTTAAAATATGGTTTTCATATTGATGATAAGAATGATTTGACTTTTAAATATGTAAATCATGATCAAGATCAGACTTATGTTGAAGGTCGAGGCAAAGGCAACGATTGTCCTGGCGTAGGTACTTTCAGATATAATACGTTTACTGCTATATGGGATACCAAAGGTGATACGGACAAATGGGCAAACAGCCTGTCTTTCTATAGAGGCTCAATGCTTAACGATAGGTCATTAGATAACTATACCACTGGTGTGATGTACTGGTCAGAAAAATCCCGTTCTAAAACTTGGTCTGTTGAAGACAGATATTATAATCAGTTAGCGGATAACAATCGTTTGTCTATGGGCTTTAGTTATTTCGATGAGTCATTTGAAGGCTTGCCTTCGCCTAAAGGAAGTAATTTACAAGGTGAATATTCACTGAAGGAAAAATCAGTATATGTACAGAATGAATGGAATATCTTACCTAAGCTGAAGTTTACTGCCGGAGTTCGCTATGCTGATCCGAATATTGCTAAGAGTCGTGTGCTACCGAGCTTTGATTTGGGATATAGTTTCAATGATAATGCTATGGTTTATGTTTCTTCCAAAGATTATATGAATTATCCTACATTTAGCTGGATGCATGGTTATCGCACAGGTACAAGGATTTATAAAGCATCTCCTGATTTAAAGCCTCAGACTGGTACGACTAATGAAATTGGTGCAAAATTTAAATTAAGTGATAAGACATATTTTGATTTAGCTTATTATGATCGTCGCCAAAAAGATTCTATTAGTGCTGTAAAAATTGGTAAAGATGGCGCTAATGATGTCTATATGTATCAAAACATTAATGATTCTCTGCATATAAAAGGTGTAGAAGCAAATCTGGTACAGCAATTAGGTGATAGGATTACGGCAACCTTAGGATACAACCATTTGTCTGCTGATAAAGAAACACTTATTTCTAATATGGCTAAAGACACGATCAGCATTGATTTGAAGTATAAACAAAAAGATTACAATGTGGGCATTTCTGGTATTGGCAGATATGATATTCAACGTGCAAGTGCTTTTATCACTAATGATTACACGCAATTCTGGGTATGGAATATTTACGGCAATTATCAGGTAAATAAAACAACTAAGGTTTGGGCTAAAGTGAATAACGTCTTTGATAAGCTTTATATGTATACTCCTGAATGGGATAAGGCTAATGGTGAAGTGCGTTATTACAGCAAAATGGGTCGCAACTTTATGGTTGGCGTTGAATACTCTTTCTAAATAATTATTGAATAATGATTAAGCAGTTTTTAGTTATCTTCATTTTTATATTAAGTATGTTAAGTGTAGGTTGTGCTTACCAAGAACAGCAGAGAACCAAAGCAGGAAATGCCGCTCCAATAGTCATAGAAAATTTTGATGGTTATGCTGGTGGTGGCAGAAAAATTGCGCAGGTTTTTTACGCAGTTCCGCAAAGAGTGTTTGCAACTTCTGAAGCTGTGGTCGATGACTTGATTTTCCTGGGGGTACAGGACAAAATTTGCGCAGTCAGCGAGTGCTATAGCAAGAGCTTTGCGCCTTATGATGTGGAGTACGCCAAACTAAGACGCCTGACGCAGGGCGCTGGTTATCCATCAAAGGAAGCAGTACTTGATTTGCATCCGGATTTAATCGTCAGTTGGGGGTCGCTTTTTGGTGATAGTGCCTTAGGCAGCGTCGAATATTGGCATAATAAAGGTATTCACACTTACGTTATGACAAATACTGTACCTACTCGTGCAACAGGCAGACGCAAGGTTGAATATATTGTGAGTGATTTGCAGCAGCTTGCGAAAATCTTCCGAGTAGAGGAGAAAGCTCAGAAAAAGATTGCTGATCTACAGAGTAGAATAGCAAAGCTACGGATGCATAGTAAAAGTATAGCTGAAGCTAAAAAACCGAAAGTAATTACCTTGCAATATCTTTATGGCAATGAATATTTTGGCAGGACGGCTAACGATCTTACAGCTGACATGATAGAGCTTGCGGGTGGTATTTCACTTGATGATAATTTAGGCGGGCGTAAAAGCGTAGAATATCTTGTAGAGCTTGATCCTGATATGATTATCGTCATAGATACGGCGACAACACCTGTTGCAGGTAAAATCAAGGCTTTGCGTGAGCATAAGGTTTTAAAGAAAATTAAAGCAGTACGTAATAATAAAATATTTGTTGTGCCGCATAGGGCTTTTTATTGTGGCAGCGAGCGTACTGTAGAGGC
>ERZ1034855.728-NODE-728-length-11040-cov-10.561129_pt1 | contig 11040 bp, 5 predicted proteins | sample MGYA00520699_ERZ1034855 | MGnify/ENA primary metagenome ERZ1034855 (study PRJEB33766, sample SAMN09781730) | gut metagenome | biome: gut microbiome | host: Homo sapiens | place: Madagascar | study: EMG produced TPA metagenomics assembly of the PRJNA485056 data set...
ATTTAAGGGAGAGAAAAATGTTCAATGTTAAAATTTCATTGTTTTCCGGTACAAGGGAGCTGGAGCATAAAATAGATTTAATGCACGACAAAGTTATTGAGTGCGCTATGTTTTTTAAGGAAGCGTTTGCTATATTTTTGAAAGAAAAACGCAGCCCGTCTTATCGCCGCGCCAGCAAAAAAATTAAAAACATTGAATCTCAGGCCGATGATTTGCGCCGTGAAATAGAAAGCAGCTTATATGCTCAGAACCTGATTCCGGATTTGCGCGCCGATGTGCTGCAGATGGTTGAAAATATTGATAAAGTTATTAACGAGCTGGACGAGGTTGCCCACAAGTTTTATATTGAGCAGCCGGATATTCCGGTTCAGTATCAGGAAGATTTTAAGCTTTTGGTAAAGCAGGTTTCGGACTGCGCTGAAAATATGGCGATTTCATCCCGCGCCTTTTTCCGTGATTTTGTGACGGTGCGCGACTATTCGCAGAAAGTATATTTTTTGGAGCATGAAAGCGACAAAACCAGCGCCCGCTTAAAAGAAAACGTGTTCGCTTCTGATATGGAGCTGGCGCACAAAATTCAGCTGAACATGCTGATCGGCGAAGTTGCTGATGTGGCGGATAAAGCCGAAGACTGCATTGACGCATTATTGATTTTCACCATTAAGAGAGACATCTGATGGATATCAGCTATTTATTTTATTTAAGCAGCGGTTTGTTTTTGGGCTGGTCTTTGGGCGCCAATGATGCTTCAAACATTTTCGGCACGGCCGTCGGCTCTAAAATGGTGCGCTTTACGACTATCGCGCTGGTTTCCTGCTTTTTCGTAATCTTGGGTGCGGTATACGGCGGTGCCGGAACCAGTAAAACTCTGGGAGCCTTAGGCGCGGTTAATGCTTTAGCCGGTGCGTTTATGGTGGCTTTGTCGGCGGCTTTGGCGGTTTATTCCATGGCGCGCACGGGCCTAAGCGTTTCATCGTCTCAAGCCGTGGTCGGCGCGATTATCGGCTGGAACTTATACGCCGGAAAACCGACAGATTTAGAAACTTTGGCGCGCATTTGCTCAACTTGGACGGTCTGCCCGCTGCTGTCCGGCTTGGTCGCGGTTGTTTTGTATTTTATCTTTAAGCGGATTTTGAAATATTCGCATATCCATTTGCTTATGCAAGACCAAATCACCCGTATCGGCTTGGTGGTTACGGCGGCTATCAGCGCCTATGCTTTGGGCGCTAACAATATTGCCAACGCGGTGGGTATGTTTGTGGAATCCTGCCCGTTTAAGCCGCTGAAACTCGGCAGTTTAGCCGAGTTTACACCGGAACAGGTACTGTTCTTTTTAGGCGCAATGGCTGTCAGCGTTGGCATTTTGACTTATTCAAAAAAAATCATTATGACTGTCGGCAACAACCTGATGAAAATGACGCCGATTATGGCTTGGATTGTGGTGCTGTCGCAGGCTATCGTACTACTTCTGTTTTCATCCGTAACCCTGCATAATTGGCTGGAAAGCCATTCGCTGCCGTCATTGCCGCTGGTTCCGGTTTCCAGCACGCAGGCGGTTATCGGTGCTATTGTCGGCTTGGGACTTTTGAAAGGCGGACGCGGTATAAATTGGACGATTGTCGGCAAAATTATGGTCGGCTGGGTAGCTGCTCCGGCAATTTCTATGGCAATTTGCTTTATCAGCCTGTTTTTCTTGGAAAATGTTTTTAATCAGGTTGTTTATATAGCAAATTAACAATTTAGGCGTCGTTTTTAGATATTTCTTAATAAATTTGCGTTAGGATGAGGCAAATTTATAAGGAGATATCTATGATGAAGACCCGTAACCATTCTTTTGGCTTGCTGAATGCCCAATATCGCAAGGTGCTGAAAAAATGCGTTTTTCTCAATGCGATGGCGGCCTGCTTTTTTGCCTTAAATTTCAATGAAGCCAAAGCTGATCTTATTCCGACAAGCGGCAACAAATGGGATAACGGCAATTCCTATACGGCCGACAGCGGCGACCAGCTGCGAATTGAGGGCAATTATAATACCGCCAACACTTTAGATAAGTCTTATATCTCTCAGGTAAACGGCGGACGCGTCAGCATTACCGGCAATGTCGGGGAATCTACGGTAGTTTCCAAAAAAGTCGTTTCGGTCAGCACGGCGCCGGGGACGGTTTCGGGCGGTTTTATCAAAAGCGAGGGCAGCCTTTCTGCAGCTTCTATCGGCAGCAATATCTCTTTTGTTAACGTTGTTATAGAAAACAGCGGAATTGACGCTAAAACAGGCGGCACATCCGGCAATTATGTTATTCAGGGCGGTGTTATCGCCGCTGTAAATGCAGATACGGAAGATAATAATCAGTATTTTAATATCAATGCTTCCGATAATGTGCAGATAAATGAAAACTTTATTAAGGTAACGGATACCAATCAGACTGCCGGTTCTGTAATTCATGTCAAAGGCGGTGCTTTTTATAACTCCAGCTCGCTCCGAATTTCCGGCAGCGAGTCCGGCGGCAACTACAGCTCACAGCTTTTTGGCAACAGCACCGTTATAGATTCTTCGGCAACCACGGCCGAAGCTGAACGCAAAGCTTTCGGCGGTGCGGTTTATAATGACGGAAAACTGGAAATTTCCGGCACTAAAATAACAGAAAACCACGCTGAAGCCGATATCGCTTTGGGCGGTGCAATTTATAATGACGGCAAAGCCGATAATGCAAGTTTTTCAGTAGACGGCTCGCTGATAATCGGCAACTATATTAAAGCAGGCAAAGAGGCTTACGGCGGCGCGGTTTATAACCAGTCCAAGGACGGCAAAACCTCTACAATCAATAAAACATCGCTGACCTACAACTATATTGAAGCCGATAACGCCGATATTGCTTTGGGCGGCGCCGTATATAACGAGGGCAGCGCTAATTCGGTTTCGCAGATTACCATTTCCAGCGGCGGCGGAAATATTTATATTGCCAACAACTATATTTCAGCTGGAGAAAATACAATTTCCCGCGGCGGTGCTTTATATAATGCCGCGAACGGATTTTTTACGGTTGACGCTGCCGGCGGAAGCATTGCTTTTGAAAAGAACACGGCCAAAGAGGGCGGCGCAATTTATAATGCTGCCGATAACACCGGCGCCGGAAGCGTGAAATCGGCTTTTCATATTTCTGCCGGAAACGGAAGCATCAGTTTTACTCAAAACAACGCTGCTGCCGGAGGCGCTGTATATAATGCTGCAAACAGCTATATGAACATTGCCTCTGACACTACTTCAGAAAACAGCGGCGTGTCTTTCAGCGGCAATACGGCGGAAGCCAGCGGCGGAGCAATTTATAATGCCGAAAACGGCACAATCAAGATTGTTTCCAAAATGTCATTTGATTCCAACGCTGCGGTAGATGCCGGCGGTGCGGTTTATAACGGCGAAAACAGCTCAATTTCTATTGATTTAGACAGCTCTGCGTCTTTGGCGTTCAGCTCTAACACCGCAAATTCCGGCGGCGCTCTGTATAATGACGGCGGCAGAATCAGCATTGCCAACAACGGCGCGTCCGACATAAGCTTCAGCGGCAACACGGCAACAGCCGGCGGCGGTGCGATTTATAACAAAAGCGGCACTATAGATATTAACTCAGCCGGCGGCAGCTTGGTCTTTGAAAATAATACGGCGCAAACCGGCGGCGCTATTTACAACGGCGAAAACGGCGTGATTAAAATCACAATGTCTGCGGATAAGAATATAGATTTTGTGACGGCCGGCGATAATATTTATAACGACGGCATGCTTTCTATTTTTGGCTCGTCAGCGACAACAGCCGAGGGCGAGGCGGTCAGCACCAATATGAATCTCAACGGACTGTTAAGCGGCAGCGGCTCGCTGTATGCCAGCAATATGGTTTTGAATATGACTGACTCGCAAATAGAAAGTTCGCAGCAGCTTAATTTTATAAACAGCGTTATCAATATGGACGCCACGTCGGTTTTGAATGTTAATCCGGATGACAATATGTCCGGCGCCAGCATTACAACCGTTCAAGGGGCGATTATCAATTATGTGGCTTCTGCCGAAAATACAGACGGAACTGTGGCCGGTGCCTTAAATAACGGCGGCACGCTGAATGCGCAGGACGGTATTATATCTAAGATAACTATCGGCAATTTGATAAACAACGGCGGCTATATTTATTTGGATGCCGATAAAGACAAGCAGATTTCCGATATTTTGAATATCACGGATTCGGTCAGCGGAACCGTAAATCTGAAAATGTCAAATATGGACAATGTAAACGGCTTGGGTACAAAAATTTTGTTTGCCCAGACCAACGCCGAGCAAAGCACGGATGATTATGAGTTTAAGTTTGATTTTGACAGCTCTATATTCCTGCCGGAAATTGAAAATCAGGTTAACAGCGGCGTCCGCGACTGGTACTTGAATTATAACGGGCAAGTCCGCCGCGAAGTGCTGAATGACATTATTTTGCCGCGCGCCATGGTGGAGCAGACCCGCGATATCCGCGTTGATACTTCGCATAATGACAACAGCCCGCGGATTCGCTATGAATACGGCTACCGCAACACTTTGCGCAAGGTGGATGATAAGCATAAAAAAATCAGCCTGTGGGCAAATCCGGTGTACCGCCATGCGTCAATGTCTACCGTTACCGACAGTACGGCCAGCATTTGGGGCGTTGATTTCGGCCTGAACATGAATGTTGCTCCGGATAGCAAAACCGGTTTGCTGGTTTCATACCGCAAAGGCAGCTATGACAAAGACGGAACAAACGGCGACTTCTATTCAAGAAGAAGCGGCGACATAGATATTTCAAGCACTTTGGTCGGTTTGTACTACAGCAAATATTTCAGCCGTTTTTATGTGAACGGAATGGCTTACGGCGGCGAGCAGAAAGCCCGTCTAACTGCACACGAAGACACAGAAGCTTTTTCTTCTACCAAAGCGCTGCAGGCCGGCGCTAAGCTTGAAGCAGGCTATGAAGCTCCGGTAACAAGCAAGCTTACGGTTACTCCGTTGCTGAGCGCTGCATACGACTATATCAAAATTGACGACTCAACCGATAACTTAGGCAAAACCGTAAGCTATGACGATATTCACGATATTGAGCTGGAGGGCGGCTTTAAGTTTGACTATAAGTTTAACAACGACCATCAGCTTCCGACCAACGGATATCTGAAAACAACGGTGGTGCAGCTGCTTGAAAACGGCGGAAAAGCTCAAGTCCGCGATGTTGAATTTGACAAGACTTTGGAAAATGAAACAGCCGGACGCGTAGAAATCGGCGGCGAAGCTGCGCTGCTGAAAAACTTTGTTGTCGGCGGTTTTGGCAACTATACCTTTGGTTCGGGGTATTCGGGCTTTGCCGTTGGCGGTAATGTGCGTTATACATGGTAACAATATATAATTGGAGATAATAAATATGCTGAGATTAAGTCATCGCGGATTAGGTTTGCTGAATGCACAATACCGCAGCGTTTTGAAAAAATGCTTTATGCTGAATTTAGCGGCGGCAGCGTTTGTTTTGCCGGCTTATGCGGCGGACGAGTTTACGCCTAACCAAACGGCCAACACCAGCGGCAGCGGCAACAGTCTGGACGCAAAAGGCGAAGAGGTTTTGAATAATCTTAAAAATCAGATGGGTACGGTAATCAGCAGCTCTACAGAAACTACTGAAGCTAAACCGCTGGGACATTTGTTTATTAACACTAATTTTACTAAAGAGCTTTATTCGGATGATATTCTGGCGGGAAGCGATAACAACCCGGGTCCGTGGATTTGGAATCGCGGCGAAGTGTATTCTGGCTATCAATATAATGCTGCTACCGGAGAAATTTCTGAAGTGACCGGCGGCGTGACTATTTCCAACAAGCATAATACCAGCGCCATGATTCCGATGCTGGGCGGCGGCGTGTTTGTAAACGGTAAAGAAGACGGCTCAATGCAGCCGCTGCTGAAAGTTATTAACACCGCATTTCTGAACAACAGCGCCAGCGCTCCCGATACGACTTTGGGACAGACTGTGATGGGCGGCGTTATCTCCAACTACAGCCAGAACACCGAAAACAGCATTAAAAACAGCGTGTTCAGCAAAAACTATGTTATGGGCGCCGATGAAATTGCCGGCGGTGCGGTTTCTAACTTTGCGGTTGCCGGTGCAACCCGTACGGATGTCGGCTATATGCTGTCGCAGGGCAACTTATATTCCGGCAACTATGCCTCTAACGAAACCGACAGCACCAATACTTTATTAACTCCGTTTGTCGGTATAGAAGCCAATAAGGCTTCCGGCGGCGCCGTTTATAACAGCGGCACTTTTATTTCGGAAAACGATGTTTTCAACTCCAACTATGCTAAAGGCGCCACGGCACAGGGCGGTGCTGTTTATAACGGAGTAGAAGCCGGAAATACCGGAAAATTTACGCTTACCGGCGACGGCAGCACCAACTTCAGCGGCAACCATGCCGAGGGTTCGGCTTTGGCGGCAGGCGGCGCGGTTGCCAATGCCGGAGATTTCAGCTCTGAAAGCAGCAAGTTTGAAAATAACTATGCAAAATCAGATACTAAAGCAACCGGCGGTGCGGTTTCTAACAGCGGAACATATACCTCGCAGAAAGAAAGCTATAGCGGCAACTATACTACAGCTGCAGATTCTTTAGGCGGTGCGGTGTATAACGACCAAACCGGAACTTTAACCATAACGGGAGCTGCTTCGTTCAGCGGCAACTATGCGGCTGGAACCGGTACAGCATCCGGCACCGGAGCTTTGGGCGGCGCATTTTATAATGCCGGAACTTTGACCGCAACAGACGGCAATTTGACTTTCAGCGGCAACTATGCAACCGGCAATATGGCTGTAAAAGGCGGAGCGTTCGGCAACGCTTCAACCGGTACGGCAACTCTTAAAGACGTGGCTTTCAGCGGCAACTATACAGCCAGCTCTGCCGGAAACGTTTACGGCGGCTCAGTATATAATGAGGGCAAAATCACAATTACCGGCGCTGCGTTTGAAAATAACTACAGCAAAACCACTTCCGACACCGGCGTAGCTTACGGCGGCGCTTGGGCAAACTCTACGGCAGCCGGAGAATCTTTGTCGCCGGTCAGCCGGATTATAGACAGTTCATTTAGAAACAATCAGGCGGTTGCAACTTCGGAAAATGCCGAATACGGTGCGCTCGGCGGCGCTATTTATAACCGCGCGCAGGGCAGCGATACCTCCGGTAATTTAAGCATTCTGCAGATTATTGCCAGCGGCGCAGATGTGGAATTTTCGGGCAATAAAGCCGTTTCGGCGGCAAAATCCGGTATCGGCGGAGCCATTGCCAACAACAACTTAGGCCAGCTGGATATTACAGCGGATAATAATCACAGCATTATTTTCCAATATAATGAAGCCGACTACGGCGGAGCCATTGCCAATTCTGCAGCCGGAAACACTACCAACAACGCTTCCGGCGAAATTGCCCGCTTGACCGTTAATGCAACCGGCGGCAACATTGCGTTTACGAATAACAGCGCTTCACAGCACGGCGGCGTGTTATTTAACTATGCTATGGAAGACGGCATGACCTTTAAGGCGTCCGGCGACCACAGCCTGATTTTCAGCAATAACACAGCCGGCAGCAACGGCGGCGCTTTTGCTAACCAAGGCGGTATAAACCCGACAACCGGAGTTTATGAGCAAGGCTATATTTTGCTGGATGTCAGCGATAAGGCTTTGCTAAACTTCAGCGGCAACAGCGCCGGAGCAGAGGGCGGTGCTGTCTATAACATGGGCAAATTGGTTATAAACACGGATTCTGCGGCAAGTTCTGCTCAAATTAAATTTGCTGCGAATACAGCTAAAAAAGGCGGCGCTATTTACAACACGGCAAAAGCCAATGTCAGCGGCGCTTTGAAAAACGGTGCATCGCTTCTGTTTGACGGCAACAAAGCTTCAGACGGGCAGGGCGGCGCTATTTATAACGAGGCGGACGGCAATATAGATTTGTCTTTGTCCGGCACTTCTAAAATAGTGTTCAGCACCGCGGCGGATGACGTTTATAACTTGGGAACAATCACAATCAGCGGAGATTTGCCAAATCCTGTGCTTGCCGCTTCATCTGTAACAAATGATATTGTTTTGCCGCAGGTTATCAATAATTCGCAGTCGCAGATTGTTTTGAATTCCACATTCGGCGGCAGCGGAACCTATAATATTTCCAACACGCAGCTGAATATCGGCTCTTCCGGCTATATAGACTACACACCGGAAATGGTTTTGAAAAACAATATCGTAAATCTGGCTTCCGGCTCCTATCTGAATTTAGATTCGGGCGATACGCTGGTTAATAATGACTTTGATATTTCCGGCAATTCTACGCTTAACTATAAAGCCGATGCCGGAACCTCTTCTTTAGATTTAGCTAACACGGTGCAGAATGCCGGACTGCTGAACTTGGGCGACGGCGTTTTGACCGATGTCAGTATTAACACTTTGCAAAGTGAAAACGGCACTATCCGCATTGACGTGGATAACCCTAACCTTAAAGCCGACCGCATTATTATCAATAACAAAATTTACGGCACAACCGATATCCGATTTGACAATGCAAACAGCATGACTTTGGGTTTGGACGAGCGTATTTATTTTGCCCAGACTCAGGCTGAACAGTCGCTGGATGATTATAAGTTTGTGTCAAAAATCAATAATGGCTTATATGAAATTGGTATCGGCTATGAAAATAACACAACCGTAAACGACTGGTTCTTTTATCGCACTAAATATCTGAATCCGGAAGTTATTGCCTACATAGACTTGCCGCGTTCTGCTGTTGAACAAAGCCGTTCTTTGCTGTTTAACGCCGGCCGCTTGGATAAAGGAAGCTGCAACTGCTATCGTGACGAATGTAATTATAAAGTTTGCAATTTCAAAGATTTGGGCGGTAAAGATAGTGTTTGGGCAACTCCGGTATATCGTTCCGGCACGTTTGACAAGCCGGTTGAAACCGATGTCAAACTGTATGGCATAGACTTTGGATATGACCATCAGTTTACAATTTCCGACCAATTCGGTATCTTCGGCTCTTACCGCGATGGTACTTATGATAACAGCGGCAAAGGCGAGGGTGATATTATGTCGCGTTATGGCAGCGAGCTTGATATTACAAGTATTTTGGGCGGTGCATATTACCGTAAATATTTCGGCGATTTGTTTATGACAGGCGCTGTTTACGGCGGTATGCAGAGCGCGGATATAAAGGCTGACAATGATATCAGCGCTTCTACCGACGGTTTGAACTTGGGCGCTCAGGCTGAAATAGGTTATGATTTCAGACCGACGCACCGTTCGGTTTTGACACCGTCCATTAAGGCGACTTATGATTATATCAAATTTGATGACTTAAAGGACAATTCCGGCAAGGAGGTAAGTTTTGATACAGTTCATGATATTGAGCTTGAAGCAGGTATCAAATATGAATATCAGTTTAACAATGAACATCAGCTGCCGACAACAGGTTATATTAAGCCTTCAATCATTCAGACGATTGCCAACGGCGGAGACGTTAAAATCAATGACGTAACTTTTGACAAGACGCTTGAAAACGAAACTTTAGGACGCATTGAAGTCGGCGCCGATGCTGAAATTGTTAAAAACTTTTCATTGGGCGCTTTTGGAAATTATACCTTTGGTTCAAGTTATAAAGCTTGGGGTGTCGGAGGAAATATCCGCTACAAGTGGTAAGTTGCAAAAACAAAAAAACAGCTCAGGTTTGTTGTTCCTGAGCTGTTTTTTTTAGTTGATAAAAGACGAAAGTTTTTCAGTTTTCAGATTGTACAGCAATGTGTGTTTGCCGACAAAACCTTTGATATTTTTTTGCTGTAGGCAGATGACTACCAGATTTTCGTCATCATAACGCGGGCGCATTTCTTCCAGTTCGCAGTTTATTTTATCCAAATAAGCTTTTGTTAAAATTGGAAACCTTGCGCCGTTGCGGCAATTAAACAGTTCCATTTGTCCTCGTTTTTGCCCCATAAAAACTAAACCGCGGCAATTACAGAATGGATTACCGGAATTATCCTTAACCCAATCTTCTATCACCACATCGTCGCCTTCCATTAAACGATAATATTTTGCCGGTTTTCCGTGTTCATCTTGTTGTTTAGTCACTAAAAACAGCGAAGTATCATCTATCGGAACAACCTGCGGCGCGTAGTTATGCGGAAACATGCAGACATAAACCAAAGCGGCGGCAACAAACAAAACAGCAGAAATAAAATTGAAATGCTTCATCTTGTATAAAGTTTAATAATTAAAATAAATAATAAATTTTCGGCAAACAGTATAACAGATTCGTCTTAATTTTCAAGAGTAGAATAGAATTAAAATTCCAGTCCCAAATAACAGGATTTTTCACATTTTTTGCAGGTTTCCTGAATGTCGCTCAAAGTTAAAGAGTTTAGGCAGATTCGTGATGAATCATCGCAATAGCGGTCTCCAAAAAAAGTTGAACCGTTAGAGCCGAATTGTCTGCCGTAATATAAAACTTCATGCAGCGGTTTTATCAGGTTTATGTAAAACTCACGGCATAGAGGCGTGGAGCCGCCTTGTAGATATATGTCAAAAACCAAACGGTTGTTTCTGGCAAAAATATGCAGCGTATTGCCGAAAGTGTCATCGGTAATTTTTCCATTTTGTCTGTGCCAATTATTCGGTACTATGCCGACCGCCTCGGCATAGTCCAACAGCCAGATTTCATTGCCTTCTTTGGTATCCAAATTTTGAATATAGTCAATATCTTGCAGCAGACCATAAATCAGCATGGTATATTCATCTAAGGCTTTATTTATTTTAAACTTTTCCATCGCTTTGGAATATCCTGCGATTCCTCCGACTGTTAAAACCGCGATAATAGCCAGAACGCCGAGCATTTCTATCATAGAGCGTCCCACGCTGCAGACGTCATTGCGAGCAACGCGAAGCAATCCCGAACCCAAACCCAAAACGTCATACTTGTCGCCACACCCTGCAGGCTGTGGCAGACGAGTATCCATGAC
>ERZ1034855.733-NODE-733-length-10964-cov-4.638555_pt1 | contig 10964 bp, 17 predicted proteins | sample MGYA00520699_ERZ1034855 | MGnify/ENA primary metagenome ERZ1034855 (study PRJEB33766, sample SAMN09781730) | gut metagenome | biome: gut microbiome | host: Homo sapiens | place: Madagascar | study: EMG produced TPA metagenomics assembly of the PRJNA485056 data set...
GAAAGAGCCGCCCCCACCCGATCGAACCCCGACAACATGGAAGCGTTCGCGGGTTGGAACATGGGGGCGGCTAGGAAGGGTGATCCGAATGTTACATAGATGCGACCAGCTGGAGGCGATCGACCCACAGGGAGAGTACGAGGTGGCGATCACGCGCGGCGGCGTTTGGAGCCTATGCGCCACCACCTCACGCCGCCTTACCGAGGTTGACATAATCGCGGAGGGCATAGCCTATTGCCCGTTCTGCGGGCGCAGCCTGGAGAAGGAGCGCGAAGAGGCAAGGGAGGCGGCACGATGCGCGTAGGGATCACGGCTAAGACCACAGACACGCCCCTGTCTTACGGCGAATGGGCGGACTTCTGCGCGATGCTGGACGATTTGGAGGATTAGAGATGGACGTTAAAACGCAGATGTTTTTTGTGGCCAACCACCTGGAGGGAAGGGCGCTTGATGCCAAGATGATCGGCAGCCTCGTCAGCATGAGCCCTGACGAGTGCCTTGCGCTGGTGCTCGACATCAAGCACTGGGCTGACCGCCTCGCAGGGAAGCAGAGCGAGAAAGTGCCGTCGGTATACGTGAGGATGAGGCTGCACGATGGCGGATCAATGCCAGAGAGGCACGGCGACATGATCGACCTAGCCGCTAGCGAGGATGTGGTTATGTCGGCTGGTGACGTGGTGGTGATACCGCTGGGCGCTTCGATCGACATGGAGGGCGGCGCTACTGGGCTGATCGTGCCCCGCTCGTCCACGTGCCTGAAGCACGGAATCATGATGGCAAACAGCATCGGCATCATAGACAACGATTACAACGGCGATGACGATGTTCTGGGCTTCGCGGCCTACGCGATCCGCGACACGACCATACCCAAGGGCACCCGCATAGCCCAGTTCGCCGCGGTGCGCCTCCCACGCGTGAGCGTGCGCATGGTGGACAGCCTGGGCAACGATAGCCGCGGCGGCTTCGGCTCCACCGGCTCCATGGTCGAGGGGGCTTAGCATGGTGGCGTTGGCTTGCTCCGCGATCTCGCTGCTAACGGTTGCGGTTCTCATCGCCGCATGCATCGCATGGGGGCAGGACGATTGACGCGCTGCACGGTTGACTGCCCAGCAAGGGGCAACTGCTTTGACGAGCTTCAAGCAGAGTGCTGTGCGGTGTTCCGCGCCAACAGCAACGCGGGTGCCGTCCGCATAGACAAGGCGGCGCAGTGCAGGGAGCGCGAAGCCCGCAAGAAGGACGCTGCAAAGCCGATACCTGAGGCGGCTTACATGCAGCGCGTGAAAGCGATAGCCGAGACCATGCCGCCATGACTGGCGAGGGCTTACACGAGAAGCCGCCGCGAGGCGGCAGGGATAAGGGAGCTTTAGGGATGGACAACGAGACCATAAGCGAGCTTGCAGCCCAGGCGTTGAGGGCGATAGCGGCGGTAACCGTCTGCGCATGCGCCGCGATAGCGGGGTGCGCGGTTGCCATGACCGTGCTCGTTTACGCGGTGAAGGCGTTTGCATGGGCGGTTGGCATAACGCCCGCATAGACAGGCGATTACATTAGGCGGTGGCTACGGCTGCCGCCTTTTTTGCGCGTGACGGCACCCAGACAATAGGGGCATGTCAAAGGAGAAATGCACAGACGAGGTTATAGCGCACGCCGTGAAGCTTATGCGTTGCGGCGCGAAGAGCAAGGACATAGCCCTGGCTGTCGGCGTGCGCCCTAACACGTTTAGCACATGGGCGAACCATCCGAAGACAGCCAAGCAAAAAGAACTGTCGGAAGCCCTAAAAAAAGCGGAGATAGACCGAACGACCAACATGGTCGAGGCGGTAATGAAGGCGGGTTTAGAGAAGGATTGGAAGGCGGCGGCTTGGTGGCTGGAGCGCAACAAGCCGATGGAGTACAGCCTTAGCAACGCCCGCATGCAACGCCTGATAGAGCAGCATGAGGCGGAGAACCCGAAGCCATTCATCGACACATCCCTGCTTGTGCCTCCCGCATACTGGGACGTTTGGCGCGACATCATGGGCGGCAACCACGAGACATACGAGGCGGTTGGCGGGCGCGGCTCCCTCAAAACGTCCATGTTCACGCTCGCGCCCCTGGTGCTCATGCTGAAAGACCCCAGGCTGTGCGGTGTCGCCTTCCGCCAGGTTGGGGCTACTATCCGCGATTCGATCATGGCGGCGTTCATATCCGCCATAAAGCGCTTAGGCGTTGAGCATGATTTCACATGGACTTTTCAACCCATGGAGATCACCAGGAAGAGCACCGGGCAGGTGATCCTCTTCCGCGGCCTCGACGATCCAGAGAAAGCGAAGTCCCTCACTCTGCGCGACCCAGACATGTACCTGGGATTTGCCGTTTGGGAAGAGTTCAACCAGTTCCGCGGGATGGCTGACGTTCGCAAGGCTGAGCAGACCGTGAAACGCGGCGCTGCCCCGCTGTTCCGTACCTTCAGAATGTGGAACGTCCACCCCGACTGCGAGCACTGGAGCAACAAGCACCTGGAGGAAAGCGAGGAAGACGCGGCAACCCTCGCCGTGAAGATCAATTACGACCAGGTGCCGCCCGAATGGCTTGGCGAGGGCTTCCTGCGCGATGCGGAGAAGCTGAAAGCCACAAACCTAGAAGCCTACATGAACGAGTACCAAGGCAAGACGACCAGCCTAACGGGGCGCGTGTTCGCGAACGTCGATGATCGCGAAATTACTGCTGATGATGCGGCAGCGTTCCACTGGTCTAGGTGCGGCGTTGACTGGGGATTCATGAGCGATCCCTTTGTTTGGCTACGTGTTGCGTACGACCGCAAGCGCCGCGACCTCTACATATTCGACGAGGTTTACAACACGGAAACCCTTGACGCGCCGAACATCGAGCGCGTTAGGCGCAAGCTCGCAGAGCGTGACGCTCAGGGGAGCATACGCCTGGGGAGCGACGGCACGCCGATATACGACCGCCGCAAGCCTTGCAACGAGATCAGGGCGGACGCTGCAGCGCCGAAGGACATAGCCACGTGGGACAGCGCGGGGCTTCGCATCATTGGCGCATCGAAGCGCGTCCCCGTAGCCGATGGCGTTATGTGGCTCCGCAAGCGCGCCCATATCTACATCGACCGCAGGAAGTGCCCCCTCGCGTGGGCTGAGTTCACACGCTACCGCGCCAAAGAAGACGACGATGGGCGTTTCCAGGGCTTCCCCGACCAGGACAATCACACGATCGACGCGGTGCGTTATGCCGTGTTCGACCTGATCAGCGACCCAAAGACCAGCTAACCATAGGGGGTTACATTGCCTAACGACCTTACGACCAACGCCACGCGGTGGCTTGCGAGCATCGGATACCCAGCACAATCGCTGCATACGCCGATGGCGGGCAACATCAACGAATGGTGGGGCTACTACATGCGCACAGCGTCCTTCTACTGGCGCGAGGAGACCGATGAGAAGGGCAACACGAACAAGGTCAAGGTACGCAGCTGCACGCCCGCTGATATGGTGTGCAGCGACATGGCGGGGCTGATCTACAACGAGAAGGCCAGCATCAGTGCACCAGGCGCGGACGACACAACAGCCGCATGGCTAGATGCGTGGCTCAACGCCGTGAGCTGGCACGACACCGCTCCCCTTGCGCTTAAACGCATGTGCGCAAGCGGCACCGCCGCGTGGGCTTTGCACATCGAGGGCGCGGCGCAGGTCGGAACCTCTAGCAACCTTCGCGTTGCTCCCGTGCGCTACGATGCGCGCTCTATCATCCCGCTTCGATGGGATGGCATCGGATGCAGCGAGTGCGCGTTCACCTCGCGCCTGTGGATCAGGGGGGAGCGCTGCACACAGATCGAAGTGCACCGCCCGAACGAGGAAACGGGCAATTACGAGGTTCTTTGCGCATTCTTCAACGCCGATGGGGAGCAGTTCGAACCGAGCGGCTACCTTCAGGCGTTGGAAGCGCTGGACACAAAGCAGCAGCGCCCGACATTTCAGCTAATCCGATTGGCGGAGGATAACCCCTATTGGGATTACAGCCCCATGGGTGTTGCGTTGTTCGACAAGGCTATAGACGCTTTGGAAACCGTAGACATGGCATTCGACAACCTTGGTAACGACATTTTCCTAGGTCGAAAGATGCTTGTACTGCCTGAGAGCATGCTACGCCGCACCGACACGGGCAAGCTCGTTGCGCCTCAGATGGACGGGCGGCAGTTCTTCCTCGCCGCGGAATCCAACGTCTACGACGGTGCCCCGGGCATTTTCGAGTACAACCCATCGCTGAGAGCAGAGGAAAACCGCCAGATGCTTGCCACCGCTTTGCAGGTGCTTGGCAAGCGCATAGGCTTCGGCTCAAAGGCTTACGCACTGGACAGCACGGGCAGCATCACCACAGCCAAGGAGGTGGCAAGCGACAACGCGGAGATGATGCGCACCGTGCGCAGACATGAGCACGTGATAGAGCCAGCCATCTGCCGAATCGTGGAGGCGGCTGCCAACGTCAGCCGCACGCTTGGCGGTGCTCCCCTGCCAGACATGACGGGCGCGGTTAGCGTCGTCATGGGCGACAACATCATGCAAGACGATGACACGTTGCGCGACCGAGACCGCGCAGACGTTGCCGCGGGTTTGTTAGAACCGTGGCGCTACATGGTGCGATGGCAAGGCTACACAGAGGAAGACGCTAAGGCGGCGACCGCGGCGGCTGGTGTCGGTGTGCCCCTGGACGTGTAGCCGATGGCGCTATCAAGCAAGGACATAGAGAAGGCGGTTAGCAAGGTGCTTCACGGCGCAGAAGAGCGCTATATCAAGCGCCTTGCCGCTTTGTTGGCGAAGATGATAAGGCGCGGGCTTGCCGATGACTGGAGCGCCGCCACGATCCAAGCCATAGCGGACGAATGGCAACCTAGAGCCGATGAGATCACGGCGGCTCATAGGGACGCTGTAGCCGCTGAGGCGGTCGAGGCGGTGCAAGGCGCTTTAGAGAAAGCGGGGAACGCCGACCTCGCAGCCCTCGCGGTGCTCGCCGCCTTGGCGGCTAAGGGCAAGCTGAAGGGCAGCGGCTACCATGCGCCCATACGCAGCGATGCGGCGGCGGCTAAGCGAGTGACCGACATAGCCCAGCAAGCAGCCAAGGGCATAGCCCAGACGCTTGCAAGCCAGAATCTGAGCATGACGGCAAGCGCCGCCAAGGCATGGCGCGAGGCCGCCATACGGGCGGTAGTGACCACGGCATCGACACCCGTTTCGCGCGATGCCCTCATAGCCCAGGCGTTCAAGCAGGTGGGCGGCTCCCTGCGCGTAGCCTACGCCGATGGGCGCGGCGTTGGGCTTGACGTTGCCCTTCGGCGCGTGATGGTGAGCGAGATGAGCAGGGCGGGCGGCGTGCTGACCCTCGATGCATTGGGCTCCGTAGGCTGGGAGCTAGCCCACACAGACGCGCATTACGGTGCGCGCCCAGAGCATGCGGAGTGGCAAGGCTTGCCGTTCGGAATCAACGGCGCGGTTACCGTGGGCGGCGTGAGCTACCCAGGCATGGCGGAGATGACGGGCTACGGCACCATAACGGGGCTTAAAGGCGTTAACTGCCGCCACGTGATCGAGATATACATACCGAGCGTAACCGACCTACCAGACAGAAATTTCGCCGAGATGACCGACAGATACGGTCGCACATCGCCCGAACAGTACGAGCTTGTGCAGCGTCAGCACGCTTTGGAGAGGGCAATGCGTGCCACCAGGTACGACATAGCGATGATGCAGAAGGCTGGAGTTCCCGACGGTTGCAAGGCGCTGGTACAGAAACAGCTGCATCTAAGCAACCTGGACAACCGCCTAGATGCCTTCTGTGCCGCCTCTAATCTCAGAAGGCACAAAGAGCTAGAGCAAGCGTACGGGATCGATTAGCCAGTGACACCGCTTGGACAATTGCAGCATCGCAAAGCGGCGAGCGAAGAGCCGCACACGCAAGCAGCGGCGAACAGCTGCATCGATGCGCGCAGTGAAGCGCGGAACAAACGCCGATAGAGAGGAACTTACGGCATGGCAAACGGCAACGACCCAGAACCAAAGCAGGGCAACGGCAACGACCCAGAACCCAAGGGCGGCGAACCCAAGGGCACGCCAAGCGACGAGCAGAAGATGAAGCGCCTTGAACAGCAGGTTGAAGCGCTCAAAACCCAGCTCTCAGAAGCACAGCAGCAGGTTACCGACCTCACCGCCAACCTCGACAAAGCGCTTACAGAGGATGACGTGAAGGCGGCTGTGGCTAAGGCGAAGGAAGAGGCGGAGACGGCGCAGAAGGAGGCTGCAGCGGCGGCAAGCAAGCGCGAAAAGCGCCTTACCGTTGAGAACGAGCTTATCCGCGCGAACTGCATCGACACAGCCGGGGCTTTGGCTCATATCGACCTTGGAAACGTCGAGGTTTCCAAGGATGGGCACATCAGCGGCCTTGATGTGTCGGAACTGTCCGAGAAGTACGCCCATCTTTTCAGCGCGCCGAACTCCCGCAAGGTGGCAAGCGCTGGAAACCCAGCCTCCGCGGGCAACGAGATCACGAAGGAGGAAATCCTGAAGATCGAGAACCCCGCGAAGCGCCGTAAGGCAATCGAGGAAAACATTCACCTTTTCGATAAATAAGGAGACTATCAAATGCCTGATTTCAAGAAACTGGCACACGTTGCGGACGTTGATTTCGCCACGTCTTTCGGGCTTTCCGCCGAGAAGCTAATCAAGATGCTGGGCGTGGTTGAGCCTATCAAGAAGGCTCCCACCGCGACCCTGAAACAGTACAAGATCACGGGCACCGCCGCGGACAACTCCACCAGAACCGCTGGGCAGGAGATCAAGGCCAGCAACATCACCCGCGAGGTTGTTGGAACCAAGGAGATCAAGTTAAAGCCATACCGACGCACCTCCACGCTGGAGGATATCCAGGCCAACGGCTACGCCTCCGAAGTCGCCGACAAGGACGCTGAACTGCTTGCCCTGATTCAAAAGGACATCAAGAACGACATCGTGGAAGCGCTGGAATCCGGCACGGGCACCGCAAAGGGCACCAACATGGTAGAGGCTGCGACCGCCGCATGGGCTGAGCTGCAGAACGCCACCGAGGGTTATTCTGCTGCAATCCCCGTATATTTTGCGAATCCCGTTGATTTCGCCAAATGCATCGGCGAAAGCAACGTCTTCACCGCGTTTGGAGTTTCTTATCTTGAAAACTGGGCGGGCTTGGGCAACCTCATCTCTACCGCTGCCGTTCCCGCTGGCAAGGTTTACGTCACCGCGGCAAACAACCTGAAGGTGTATTACCTCGACGCAGCGAACGCCGATGGCTTCAACTTCGAGACGGACGAAACGGGCTTTATCGCCGTAACGCACGCCGCCGAAGCCGTCAACCTGGCCTATGAGACCGTTGCATGGACTGCGTTGACCATTTTCCCCGAATATCCCGAGTTCGTTGTGAAGGCGACCATCACAGCCAAGGCCACTCAGTAGCCATGGAGCCAAGCAAGCCGACATATGACGATTACACCGCATGGGGAGGCGCAGCGGACGAGGCGACCTTTTCCGCAGCCCTCCCCGCGGCTTGCTCCCGCGTGAAGCAGCGTTGTGCCGCCCATGGGCTTGACGACCTCACGGAAGGCGAGGCCAAGGCGTACGCCAACGCTGTATGCGCTTGCGTCGATGCCCTTTCAAGCGACACGGCGGGCGCAAGCGGCTACAGCGCGGGAAGCATCAGCGTGACCTTCGGCGCTGCTGCCGAAGCCTCCAACACCGTAGATGCTGCAATAGAGCGCGAGCTTAGCGGCACCGCCCTGATCGGCACGGTGCTGCTATGACGGTCTACAACAGCGCGGCAACCGTGTGGAAGCGCGAAGAGGATGGGCGCACGGTCAAGTGGCGGCGCATCGTGGTGTCACCTGTTCGCATGGAGTGCACCAGCGGCGCAAGCGCAAGCGCAAGCGGAGACGCTACCGCGCGTGTGGGCACCCTTTACGCGCCTAAGTCGATCGGGCAGCACATCAGCCTGAAGGACAAGGTGAGGCGCGGCACCGTGGACGCTGAAACGCCGCCCGCAAACGCCTACACGGTAATGACCGAGAAGGCCGTGGCGATCGACTGCGCAGTTCACCATTACGAGTTCGGGCTTAGCTGATGGCGGTTACCGTAACAAAGTACGACCCCGCCCGCCCGTTGGCTAAGGGCAAGCGCATGACCGAGGCGGGGCTTAAAGCCTACGCGTTGGCGGCACGTGACGACGCTAACAGGCTGGTGCCGTACGAGACTGGAGCGCTAAGAGGCTCCAGCGAGCGGGCTATCACCGTCAGCGGCAACAAGACAACACTGAAATGGGGCGGCACCAACGGCGTTGGGTACGCCGCTATCCAGTATTACGCGCCAAGCGGTTGGCGCTACACCACGGCGGGCACGTGCCCAAAGTGGTTCGACAAGGCCAAGGCGGCAAACGCAGCCAAGTGGCTGAAGGCGGCGGCAATCGCCATGAGGGGGACTAAATGAGCAACCTTGCAACGGAAGTGCTGGACATGATGGAGGCGTGCGCGAAGGAAGCCGCCCCCGATGTTCCCGTGCGGTTCGAAGAGCTGAGCGCAGAGCCTGGGGAGCTTCCCCGCATGATGATGCAGCCGCAAAGCGCTGGAAATTACGAGCAGCGCTATATCTCCGAATCTGTGCGCCCGTTCCCCGTGTCCCTGACGCTGAGGCTGGCGGCAGACGACCAACAGGGGCGGCTTGATGCCGTGGAGACGCTTGACGCGCTTTCGGCAGCCTTCACGAGGCGTTGCGCGGTGCTCCCCCATTACGTGGCATGCATCAAGCCGACCGCAACGCCGCCATACTGCCTCGGGCGAACGGCGGCGTTCGAAGATTGGCAAATCACATTCGACCTAACCTATAAAGCGAAGCGAGGTATTTAAATGGCTGAGGAAGTACCAGTATGGGGCGATGAGCTTCAGGATTACATCAACATCGGCGGCGATGGCGCAGAGAACTGGGTTAACGTCTCCAACCTTCTGAGTTGGGAGTTCGACGACGACGCGGACGCGTACGAGCCTGAGTACATCGACACAAAGGCGCGCCCATCCTACGTCCGCTCTAAGTCCGCATCTATCGATTACGAGAAGGATTTTTACAAGAACAACGTCCTTGACGAGTTCCTTACCGCCCACGAAGACGACAGCAATATTTCCGTTCAGGTGTGCCGCGTGCGCACGTGGGAAGAGGCGACCGGTGGAGGCAAGGGCGCAAAGATGGCCAATTTCCTGCTTACGCCCTCGCAGCTTGACAAGAACAGCGCGGGCGAGCCTATCAAGCTGAAGGGCACCCTCAACATGAGTGACGGCGCTTGGACTAAGGGCGCTTGGGACGGTACCAAGTTCACCGCCGCAACCGCCTAGCGCAGGGCATGCAACCGACATAGACATTTCCACCACCAAGCCTCAGCGGGCTTTACTACCTTTCACCGCTGGGGCTTCGGCTTTTTCAGGAGGCAAACAATGGCTTTTACTTTCAAAGAACGCGATATCCGCGTGGCTATCGGTAACAACTGGTATGTGATCCACATGGGCAACGCCTCGATGCTTGACGCTGTGGCGAAGGCGAAGAAGGCGCTCAACGACCTCGACATCAGCGAAGCGGGAGACAACCCAGCCCGCACGGTGTCGGGGCTTCTGCGCGATTACGTGGGGGCGGTGCTCGGTACGGAGGCGCAGAATGCCATATTCGAGAGCCGCGAGCCTAACCCGCTTGACGAGTTGGAGCTTGTGGCTTTCCTGGTCGAGACGATGGATACCGAGGGCGCTAAAACCGACAGTGACGGCTTGGCGAAACTGGCTAGTGACATTGGGATCAAGTCTAGCGGCTTGATCGAGTACATGCAGGGGCTAAACACCCTGCAATAGCTAGCAAAGGGGCAAGCAATGGGCTTTGAGTTCAAGAACCGCAAGACCACGGTAGAGGTTTGCGGCAAAACATACGAGATCGAGCAGGGAAACGTTGAGTTCGTTCAGAACGTGGCGAAGGTTCAGGCACGGCTTGCCGCAATGACGGAGAGCGCAATCGCCAAAAACCCTAACGCCTTGGTCGAGGTGTCGGACACCATGCGCGACCTTGTGGGCTCCACCCTCGGCGCTGAGGCTCAGACTGAGATTTTCAGCGACCGCACGCGCAACCTGATTGACGAGATCGACCTTCTCACGTACCTGCTTACGGCGGTACAGGGGCAGCAGAACGACACAGTGGACGAGATTCTATCCCGCCTCAACGTAGTACAGCAGCCCGCCAAGCCCGTGCCCATCAAGCCCGCCATCAAGCCCGCCAAGAAGCCCGCTAAGAAGCCCGCTAAGAAGCGTTAAATGATCGGCTTGCTAACGGGCGGCTTGCCTGAGCACGTGGACGTGGGCGGCGTTTCCGTCCGCGTCCGCACCGATTGGCGCGTTTGGGTCGATGTTTGGCGGGTGATCGACAACGCAACGGCTAGCGACGAGGACAAGGCTATAGGCATTCTAGCCCTAGCCTTCCCCGACGATGAGGAGAAGCCCACACCGCTAGATGTTGCGATGGGCAGCCCAAATGAGGCTATCGAAGCGGCTATGTTGTTCCTTGAACGCAAGCGCCCAGGGGAAGACAGCCGCCCGCAGACGGCGAGGGAGCGCCGCAACGCGAAGAAGCACCTTCTCGATTGGGATTACGACGGTTCCAGGATAGCCGCCGATTACCAAAGGGAATACAGCATCGACCTAACAGGCGCTGACATGCATTGGTGGCGCTTCATGGCGCTGTTCAACGGTCTCAGCGACAAGAGCCAGATCATGCAAGCGGTAAGCACCAGAGCCGCCGACATGGACGAGAAGGGGCTTACCAAAGAGGAACGCAAGGCGCTGAGGGAGCGCAAGGCGGCATACGTGCTACCAGCCAGAAACCGAGAGGAAGCAGCAGAGAACAGGCGCATTTTGCGAGGTGAATAGG
>ERZ1034855.734-NODE-734-length-10940-cov-27.881488_pt1 | contig 10940 bp, 7 predicted proteins | sample MGYA00520699_ERZ1034855 | MGnify/ENA primary metagenome ERZ1034855 (study PRJEB33766, sample SAMN09781730) | gut metagenome | biome: gut microbiome | host: Homo sapiens | place: Madagascar | study: EMG produced TPA metagenomics assembly of the PRJNA485056 data set...
CAATAATGAAGAGTTAGAAGATAATTATAATTTTAAAATTGGAATATCAAAACTTGATACTACAGATTATTTAAAAAGTAGTAATGTTATTTTAAATGAACTTGCTACAAAAACATTTTATGCTTTAGTTAAAGTAAATAAGGATTATAAAATAGAGTATAGCTTGGCTGAAAAAATTGAAAAAATATCAGATACTTCATATAAAATACATTTAAATCCTATATATAAAGTAACAAGTGATGAGGTGATTACATCTTTTAATAAAATAAAACTAAATCAAAAAGATAGTATATATTATAGTAAAATTTCAAATATAGATAAGATGATAAAAGAAGATGATAGTGTAATAAATGTATCACTTTTAAGTCCTGATCCATTTTTTGTATATAGTCTTGTTTTCCCTATAAATGATAGCTCAAATAAAAGTACAGAATATATTATGAATGATGTTTCTTTAAATAGTGCTTCTCTTGTAAAAAATTCATCTAAAAGTTCTTTAGGTGTAATTTCTCTTACAAATTATGAAAATACAGACGATATGGTAGATAATTTTAGAAATGGAAATATTGATATGTTTACTGCATCATCTGATAGCATTATGCAGCTTATCGGAAAAAGAGAATATAATGTAAAAAAATATAGAGATGGTGAAACAGTATTTTTGCTTGGAAATAAGGATTCTGCTCTATACAAGAAAAAAGAAGTAAGGCAAGCTATTGCGTATGCTATAAATAGAGATGAAATAGTAAAAAATGTTGATATGAAGTTTTCAGAAGTAATTGATATTCCATATATATATTCAGATATTAAATATAAATATGATTTATATGCTGCAGAAAATGCATTATTAATTAATGGATGGAAGAAAACTAGTGGTATTTATACAAAAAATGATGGATATGAATATCAAAAACTTGAATTAAATTTACTTGTAAATAAAGATGATACTGTAAAGTCAAAGATTGCAGATAGTATTAAAGCAATGGTTGAAAAAGTTGGAATAAGGATAAATGTTTTAAAATTATCTGAAAATGAAATCACAGAAAAGGTAAATTCTAAAGATTACGATATTGTTTTATCAACTGTTTATATAAACGATAGTCCAAATATTGAATATCTATATGATTATATAAATGTAAATGATATAACAAACTCTGCAATTGAGAATGTAAAAAATAGTGATGTATCAAATATTGAAGAAAATGTACAAACTTTAAAAAATGCTATATCTAGTGAAGTATCGTGTATTGGAATAATGGCAAAGACTACAAATGTTGTATATCAAAAATATATAAAAGGATTTGATAATATCTCGTATATGAAAGTTTTTGATAATATAGAAAATATAGGTAGAATAAAAGAATAAGGGGGATATATGGAATATACAGGTGTAACATATGATATGATATATATGGCAAAGCAAAATTTAAAAACAATTGTTTTGCCTGAATCAGAAGATATGCGTATTCTTAAAGCGGCAAGCATTGCAGTAAAAGAAAAAATAGCAAATATTATATTAATTGGAAATAAAGAAGATATTTTAAGTAGATGTATTAATAATAATATTGATATATCAGGTATAAAAATAGAAGATAATTTAAAATCGGAAAAAAGGAATTTGTATAAAGAGGAACTTTTTAAATTAAGAAAGCATAAAGGAATTTCCTTGGATGATGCAGATAATTTGTTAAATGATAAAATATATTATGCAACAATGATGCTAAAGAACAATGATGCTGATGGCATGGTATGTGGTGCATGTAATTCAACGCCAGATACCCTTAGACCTGCATTGCAGATTATAAAAGCAAAAAAAGGATTAGACCTTGTATCATCGTTTTTTATAATGCAAACACAAAATACAAATTTAGGACTGTCTGGTAAATTCATTTTTTCAGATTGTGGACTTGTTATAAATCCTACTGAAGATAATTTAGTAGAAATTGTTTTAGCATCATATGATAGCTTTAAGAAGTTATTAAATGAAGAACCTAAAATTGCACTTTTATCGTATTCAACATTAGATGATATAAAAGATGAAAATGTAATTAAATTACAAAATGTTGTAAGAAGAGTAAAAGAAATTAATAACAATATAAACATAGATGGACAGTTACAATTAGATGCTGCAATAATTGAAGATGTAGCAAAAATAAAAGCACCTAATAGTAGTGTTGCAGGAAAAGCAAATGTACTTATATTTCCAAATTTAGAGTCTGGAAATATTGCATATAAAATTGCTGAACGCTTTGGAAATATGACAGCTTTAGGTCCAATAACACAAGGAATGGATAAACCAGTAAATGATTTATCTAGAGGATGTAGCGTTGATGATATTGTTGGAGTTATAGCTATAACTTGTATTCAAAGTATGTAGTATATAAATTAGTAGTATAAAAGGGGGATTTTAAATGAAAGTACTAGTAATTAACTGTGGAAGTTCCACAATAAAATATCAATTAATTGATATGGCAAAAGATGAGGTTATCGCAAAGGGAAGATGTGATAAAATTGGTTATGAGGATTCCAATTTAATTTATAAAAATTTAAGAGATGGAAAAAAATTAGATGAAGTTCCTGTATCTATGCCTGATCATAAAGTTGGTATGAAGGTTTTACTTGATACACTTCAAGATGAAAAAATTGGTGTAATTAGTGATATTAATGAAATATCAGCTATAGGTCATAGAGTTGTTGCTGGTGGCGAAAAATATAACAAAGCAGTAATTGTTGATGATAATGTAGTAGAAGATATTTTAGAACTTGCAGAAATTGCACCACTTCATAATAAAGGGGCTGTAATGGGAATAAATGCAATAAGAGAGGTTGCAAGTAGTATACCAAATGTTGTTGTGTTTGATACAGCATTTCACCAAACAATGCCAGACTATAATTATCTTTACGCTATTGATAAAAAATACTATACAAATAATCATATAAGAAGATATGGAGCACATGGAACATCATATCAATATATAACAAAAAGACTTGCTAAATTAATGGGAAAAAATAAAGATGAAATAAATGCTATTATTTGTCACATTGGTGGTGGAGCAAGTGTATGTGCAATAAAAAATGGAAAATCATATGATACATCTATGGGATATACTCCACTTGAAGGATTAATAATGGAAACTAGATGTGGAGATATAGATCCTGCTGTAATATTAAAAATAATGAGAATTGAAAATTATTCTGTAGATGAAATGGATGATTTACTAAATAAAAAATCAGGAAGAATTGGATTTACTGGAATTGGTGATTTTAGACTTATGAAAGATGCAGCTCTTGAGGGAAATAAAGATGCAATTTTAATGAGAAAAATGCAAACACAAAGAATAAAGAAATATATTGGTGCATATATGGCTGAATTAAATCATGTTGATGCAATTGTATTTACTGGTGGAATAATGGAAAACAACGACGATGAAATTGCAAATGCTGTGTCAGACATGGAAGAACTAGGAATTGAGTTAGATGCTAAAAGGAATAAAGAGGCTTTTAGAGGTGAAGGACTTGTTTCAACAGATTCATCAAGAATAAAAATCTATCTTATTCCAACAAATGAAGAACTTGAAATTGCAAATCAAACTGTAGAGTTAGTAAAGGATATGTAATATGACTTGTCTAATTCAAAATGTATTAAAAAAGTATAATAAAAATATTTGGGTAATGTATAACAATGAAAATAGCGATAGAATATTTTGCAAATATTTTACTAAGCATTTAGCAAGTAATACTATATGTATAATCTCAACTCAAAAAGTATATATCATTTTATCTAGTTTAGATAAAGATAATGTTGAAAAACTAAAATATGATCCAAAAAAAGTTCAGTTTTTTTCATATAAATCAAGAGATGAACTTGACGTTATTTTAGAAAATATTATTGCAGATTTAAATTTTAGTAATAAAATATGTCTTAACTTTTCTACTATGTCAGACAGAAATACAGATATAATGAGTCATGGGGATTATGTATATTTAACTAAAATTTTGAAAAAGCCATATTTAAAATATAAAAAGAAGGTAAAATTTGAATCAGCTGAGGAAATGATATATGATTTAGAGTCAAGAAAAACTGAAAAAGAGATAAATAGACTAAAACTTCTTGCTGATATTACAAACAGAATTTTAGAAGAAACGTTTAAAAAAATACAAATAGGGGATAATGAAATTCAAATTGTAAATAAAACAAAAAGAATTGCTGATGAAATAATGAAGTTATATGTTGGCTCAAATGATATCGTATCATATGATATGGCATGGGAAAATTGCCCTATTGTACTTACAGGTATAAATCTTGCAAAAGGTGGCCATTCGCTTCCAAGTACAAAAAAGTTATTTAGGGGAGATACTATATATTTTGATTTTGGAATAAAAGCTACGTTTAGTGATGAGATGGTCCTATATACAGATATGCAAAGAATGGGATATGCACTTAAAAAAAATGAATTTAGTCCTCCAAAACAAGTTATGAAGGTATTTAATACTTTAGTTAATTCTATATCAGATGGTATTGATGAAATGAGGCCTGGTGTAAAAGCATATAAAGTAGATAAGGTTGTTCGTGATGAAATTATAAAAGCGGGTTACCCAGAATATAATCATGCAACTGGCCATCCTGTTGGTAAGGAATTACATGATATTGGAGCTATAATTTCTATAAAAAAATCTAAGCTTGCAAATTTAGAACTTATTGAAAATGGTGTTTACACTTTAGAACCTAGAGTAAACATTTCAAATGGAGGCTCAATTGAGGAAATGATCCAGGTAACAAAATATGGAGGTGTTCCACTTACTCATTTGCAAGATGAAATTTATCTTGTAAAATAATATATAAAAATTAAATTATTGTAATAATTTATACAAAATTAAGAAATATTATATAATAGAAAATTAGAAAAGGTAGGTAGATGGTATGAAACTATGTTATGAAAGAAAAGACATATATAATAATGTTGATGAGGAAGAAATATTAAACGCTAAAAAATATTCAAAAAAATATATGGAATTTTTAGATAAGTCAAGAACTGAATATTTGTGCGCTGCTGAATGTCTAAAGATGTTAAAAGATGCTGGATTTAAAGATATTACTGAATGTGAAAAATTAAATGTGGGAGATAAAGTATATTTTGTAAATAAAGAAAAATCTATATTTGCCTCAGTAATAGGTAAAGATGATCTAAAAAATGGTGTAAATATAGTAGGTTCACATATTGATAGCCCAAGACTTGACTTAAAACCAATGCCACTTATAGAAAACCAAAATATGGCGTTATTTAAAACTCAGTTTTATGGTGGTATTAAAAAATATCAATGGCTATCTATACCACTCGAAATGCATGGAGTTGTATATACTGAAGATAATGAAAAAGTTGAAATTTCAGTTGGTGGAGAAGATGACGATTTTTGCTTTACAATAGCAGATTTACTTCCACACCTTGCAAAAGATCAACTTAGTAAAAATGCAACTGAATTTATTGATGCAGAAAAAATGTCTGTACTTGTTGGAAATATAAAGGATGAAAAAGCAAAGAAAAACAAGGTAAAAGAAAATATTTTAAAAATCTTAAATGAAAAATATGGTATTAAAGAAATTGATTTTGTAAGATCAGATATTTCATTTGTTCCAGCTTTTAAAACTAGATATATTGGTTTTGATAAAAGTATGATAGGTGGATATGGACATGACGATAGAGTTTGTTCATATGCAAATGTAAAAGCTATAATAGATGCAGCAAGTGAAAACAAAAAACTAAATAAAACTGCTATTTGCCTTTTAGTAGATAAAGAAGAAATAGGAAGTGTTGGTAATACTTCAATGAGTACGCAAGCTTTTGATTTGTTTTCAAAAATGATTATATCAAAGACTGGAAATAATGAATTAAGTGAATTAGAGATGTACTATAATTCAAAAATGTTATCTGCTGATGTTACAGCAGCTGTTGATCCAGATTATGATGAAGTGTCAGATGTTCCAAATGGTAATGTTATTGGTTGTGGTGTTGCTATTGAAAAATATACAGGTGGAAGTGGTAAATATAGTGCTAGTGAAGCTACTGCAAAATTCACATCTGAAGTAACACAAATATTCGATAAGAATGATGTTATATATCAATTTGGAGTACTTGGAAAGCAAGGAAAAGGTGGTGGAGGAACAATCGCATATATACTTGCAAACAAGGGAATAGATGTAATTGATTGTGGTACACCAGTACTTGCAATGCATTCTCCATTTGAAGTAGTAAGTGTGTATGATACATACATGACTTATCTTGCATACAAAACATTCTTTAACTCATAAAAATATGTAAGGGGGAAATTTTATTGCTTAAAAGTTTATTAAAAAATACAGATTATGTTGTATTAGTTACAGTTCTTCTTCTTTTTGTAATTGGAGTTATAGCAATATTTTCGGCAGGATATAACACAGATGTAAATAAAGATGAATATATAAAGCAAATAATGTGGATGGCAGCCGTGTTTGTAATGATGGTTGTAATATGGGCAGTCGATTACAAGGTGTTTGATATAGTAGGATATATATTATATGGCATAAATTTAATTTTGTTAATGTTAGTTCTATTTATGCCTTCCCTTATGGGAGCAAGCAGCTGGTTTAATTTAGGAGGTATCCTATATCAGCCATCAGAACTTATGAAAATTGGATTTATCATATGTGCAGCAAAGCTTGCAACAATTTACAAAAATAATATAAATCAAAATGATAAAAAGAAAAAAATTATCATGATTGCAGTAATGTTACTTACTTTTTTACTCCCTGTTATTTTAATTATGTTACAACCAGATTTTGGAACAGCAATGGCTTTTGTTGTAATAGCTATATTTATGTTGTTTAAATTTGGTATAAAATACAGATATATATTTATAGGAATACTTGCAGCAGCTATTCTTATACCACTTGTTTACTTTTTTGTACTTAATCCAACACAACAGGAGAGAATTAAGGTATTTATAAATCCTGAACTTGATCCACTTGGAAGTGGATATAACGCGATACAATCAAAAATTGCTGTAGGATCTGGAATGTTATTTGGAACTGGAATACTAAAAGGAGCACAAACACAATATGGTTATCTTCCAATTAAATCCACTGATTTTATATTTTCAGCTATATCGGAAGAAATGGGATTTATTGTATCGGCAATAGTTGTAATTTTATTTGCAATACTATTAATTAGGTTAATTAGAATATCAAAATATGCACCTGATGAATTTTCAAGTTTTATGACAATAGGTGTAGCAGGCCTTATATTTTTCCATTTTGTTCAAAATATTGGTATGACAATAGGGCTTTTACCAATAACAGGTGTACCACTTCCATTCGTAAGTTATGGAGGTAGTAGTTTAATTACAAATGGTATGGCTATAGCAATTGCACTTAATGTTTCTGCTAGAAAATCAAGGAAATTATTTATGTAAAAGTAGAAGATAAATTAAAAAATGTATTGATAAAAGTTTAAATATAATGTGGTATATTTATGGAGGGGAACATTATGAAAAAAAGTTTAAAATTTATTGTTGCTTCTTTTGGGTTAGCACTTGCAATTCCAGTTATATTTGTATCAAATATATTTTGCGCTGCATATGAAAACACAACAACTGAGGATAATGCCCAGGTAATAGTGAGTGTAAACTCAGATAAAACAAAAATAGTTTCAGGTGAAGAATTTACAGTTACATTTTCACTAGATAAATTACCAGATAATGGTTATGGCCTTGCAAGCTTGAGCCTTAGAATGTACTATGATGCATCAAAAGTAGATGTTATAAACATAACAGAAACTGATCTTGCAAATGAATTTAAAATGGCTGTTGGACCATCAGATGAAGATGCAAACGGAAGTGAATTTTCATCAGCAAGATACATTGTGTTTGGCGGAGCCAATGGAGGTGCAGATGCTGTATGTTCAACAGGAGAACTATTTACTGTAAAATTTAAAGCAAAAGAAAATACATATGGAAATGTCAAAATGTATCTTGGAAGTACAGATGGATTTAATGCTGGCGCTGTTACACTAAATTCTGATGGAAATCCAGTTACTGATAAAAATCCAGTTCCTAAATATTTAAAGTCAAATTTAAGTGAGTTAAAGATATCGAGTACAACAGGTTATATAAAAGGTGATGTAAATAAAGACGGAAGAGTGGATGTAGCAGATGTAATATATGCAATGAATAAGCTGTCAAAGGGAACATTAACAGAAGAAGAAAAAAATATAGGGAATGTAAATGATGATAATATATTTGATGTGGCAGATATAATAAAAATAATGAGATACTTATCTGGAAAAATATCTAGTCTATAATGAACATAAAGAGTGGTTTAGTTTTATACTAAGCTGCTTTTTATTTGTAATAACGAGCATATTGAAATTTTAGTGTAATACTTGAAATTTTAAGATTAGATTATATGACAATTATAGCTGATTTCTAGTTTATACAAAATATTCTATATACTGGAGTTAACTATGAATGAATATATGATAAAACATTCTTTAGCAGTTGCTAGAAAAATGTTTGTAATAAATTCCAAAAATGATACTACAAGAAATGAGTGGCGCTATGGATTTAGAGTACATATATTGTGTAATGCTCGATATGTGGTACCAATAAAATATAAGGTAAGTCTGCCAAATAATTCAGAGTAAACAAAAAAATATAGATAAAACAAACTTGAAAATAAAATGCAATAATGGTAAAATATAATGTATAAAAAATAAAGTGTAATTTTATAGGAAGAAAAATGAAATACATGTTAAGTTTTAAAGGTCTTTTTAATAGCATGTTTTTTATTCGACTTATGATGCATACTAGATTTTATAAAATTTTTGGGGGATTAAATATGAAAAAATTAAGGCTTTTATTTATAATGTTTCTTGTTTTAACTTTAGCGTTATATACTAAAGTTGAAGCAGCAACTAAAGAGGTAGAATTAGGACAAGAAAAATATGAAGTAAAAAATGGAACTGAATATATGAGTAGAAAAGAAATAGAATATATTAAAATTTTAAGCGATAGAAGTGGGACAAGCAGGATTTCATTAGAATTTGATTTATCTTTGATTAAAGATTATGATTCAACAAATGGTATTGTTGAGTATAATAATTTAAAAAAATGGTTAAATAACTTAGAAGATGTATATGATTTATTTTGCGAACTAAATTTAAAACCAAATAAAGATGAAATTGTTATTGACTATACAGGTATAAGGGAACAAAAAAAAGGTGCATATGTAAATGGGGATAGTAATAGAATTGTTGTAAATAAACAATATAACATAAACTCAATTAAGATATTGGATAGAGATTATAATAATGGATTAATAAATTTAGATGGCACAGTAATACATGAAATGGGGCATGTTTTTACAAAAATTGAAAATGGTCCTTCCTTTACAAATGAACCTTGGACATATGGAGATGAGTATATAAACCAAGCAATGGTTCAGTATGTATTAGATAAAATTATACTAAGTAAAGATAATATAGTTACTACAATTAATCCATATGACTATGTAATTTTTGCATCAAAAAATGTAAAAACATATACAAATTTAAATGGTGAGCAAAAAGAAGTTGTTCATAGCTATAAAGACGGATATGATAAACTATTAAATAAATATAATGTATATTATCCTTCAGATGCATCCTATACAAAATTAATATATAATATTTCTGCAATATTAGATGCTATAGGACTTGATTCTGTAAAGAATGTGTTTAACTATTATGGCAATAATGATTTATCATATTATACTTGGGCAAGCAAGTATGATAAGTTTATTTTATTTATGAATATTGTAAAACAGAATACCACAAATGAAATTTGGAATAGTGTACAGTCAAATTATAACGAAGCTTATGATAAGTTTGTTATAAATATTTCAACTGGTAATATAGGTATGAAAGTTATAAAAGGAAAAGAATTTCTTCCTGTATATAATGTATCATATAATTCTAGCAATCATAAGGATAATTATCAAATTAAGTTTCTTTCAAAAAATTCTAATGTTGTGCAGGTACAAGAAAATGGAAAACTATATGCTAAAAATTTAGGCTATGCTACTATTGAAATTTGTGTTGGAAATCAAAGTGAAACAATAGATATAGAGGTCGTTGATGGAACACCAATTTCAAGTATGAAGATAAATACAAATAGTTATACATTTACAAATATTGATGAGATATATACACCGAGTGTGGATATAAACCCATCAAATGCTACAAATACAAAATTAAAATGGCTAAGTTCTGATAAGAATATTGCAACCGTTAATATTATTTCTGGTGAAATAACACCAGTTGGAAACGGAAAGTGCAAGATCAATGTATATGCAACAGATGGATCTGGGCTAGTTGCTCAGTTAGATGTAAAGGTAGATATAAAAGCTAAAAGTGTATCTTTTGAAAATTCAGAGTACAATATAACAAGTGCTGGTCAAAAAATAAATGTTAATGCAAGTGTATTACCTGAAAAAACAAATAATAAAACACTAGAATATAAAAGTAGTAATGAAAAGATTGCTGTTGTAGATGGAGAAGGAAATGTAACACCTGTTGGAAATGGAACGTGTCAAATAACAGCAACAACTACAGATGGGAGTAATTTGCAAGCTAAATGCAATGTTAATGTTGATATAAAGCCTATAAAAGTTACGGGTATAAAAATTAGAGATAAAAGTTACACTATAATAAGTTTAAATCAGACACCATCATTTAGAGCAACAATAACTCCCTCTAATGCTACTAATAAAGAAGTAAAATGGACAAGTAGTAATGAAAATGTAGCAAAAGTAAGTACAATTGGAGTTATAAAACCAGTAAAAAATGGAGCATGTAAAATAATAGCGACAACAACAGATGGAACAAATTTAAGTGCATCTGTGGATTTAACTGTAAATATACCACCAACAA
>ERZ1034855.735-NODE-735-length-10915-cov-7.137385_pt1 | contig 10915 bp, 9 predicted proteins | sample MGYA00520699_ERZ1034855 | MGnify/ENA primary metagenome ERZ1034855 (study PRJEB33766, sample SAMN09781730) | gut metagenome | biome: gut microbiome | host: Homo sapiens | place: Madagascar | study: EMG produced TPA metagenomics assembly of the PRJNA485056 data set...
TGCCGCGCTTGCCCGGGCCGTAGTTGTGCGTGGGCAGCGGGTTGCGCTGTTTAAGGTCGGTGAGCTCGTAGAAGCGCGGCTTGCTGATACGCAGCAGCTTCATCACCTGATCAGGCTGGTACACGTCCTGCATGAGCACCGGCTCGCGCAGCAGCGGGATGACGAGCATGCGCGCGCCTTCGTTGTCGAGCGAGGACGGGATGATGATCTTGATATTCTTCTTTGATTCGCTGAACATGATGTTCACGGCCTTTCTCGATGGGATTGCCGTGAACGGCGCCGTTCACCTTTGCGCCTCTAATTGTCCTATGTATCCCCAGGTCAAAGTGATACCCTGAAAGCGACCCTTCCTTGCTTTTATTGTGAATTGCGTTAGAAGGGGCTTGAGACAGCAAACTTAGCAAACCGAAGAGAGCGCTTCTCCATCAGCGAATAAGCCATCGTCGGGAGGAGGCTTTCATGGGCGTTACATCTGGCCAACCTATCCGCATTCCAGACCCCAGCCACATATGGGAAAGCGATTTCGTTCCATCGGGGGTCATGTTCAATCCGAAAACAAGTGAAATTAGCTCTCATCGATTCATCGGGCTCGACAGCGAGAACAATCTCGTGTTCTCGCCAGACAGAAGAATTGAATCCGTGAATCAATCGCTCAACGAGTTCGACAACAGCGATTTCCTAGAGAACCAATTCGACGACGAACTTGCTGAGCTGTCCGAATTAAACCAGTATGCCTGTGAGAAGTTCGCTAAAAAGCATGGGCCGCTGTTTGGCACAATGTATTTTGAGAATGGCATTTGTAAAGAGCCTTTAGATATGTGGCTGGCGGCATCGGCTTTGGTGCATCTAGCACTCAACATTAAAAGTGCCATGGATAGCGGCAATTGGAGGGTTCTTGACGAGAAGAAGCTCGTTGCATTCAATTTTGAGAGATGCGTCCGCGCGAACGAGCGAGGAGAATACGAGGTTCTTGCGGACGCGAATTTCAGATTTCCGAACGGGCTTCCCGTCGATTATGCGAAACTAACTTTAGGCAATAATCTCCCTACGAGAATATGGAGCTCGAAGAATTTTGACCCTCCGGGAATAGTTTCCAAAATATGGCGTCCTTTCCCAACCCCGGAAATAGGCATCTTTGACCGAACGGAGCAAGACCGCAAGGAAACGGCTTACGACAGCATGCCCGGCCTCGATGTATGTATCTGGGTAAATCCCACGGATTGCGAATTGAGACTCGAAGATGAGGGGGCTTTCTCGAAGCCAACAGTAAGGTTGGGGTTGTCCGATTTGCCAAAGGACAAGGCAGACGAATTCGCTCGCATGCTGTGCAGGGCCATATTGGAATCCCTGATAAGCATACATACACGATCTATTCATCATGACTGGGTCGGCCACCAATTTAGGCCGATTCAACTCGAGAAAATACGATGGCTGTGGTACGTGTTCGCGGTATATATGACGAAGACCCAGCACGCCTTCTGCAAGCATTGCGGACGACCGTTTATGAAATCGCGTCCAGACAAGCTATACTGCAACGACAAATGCCGTAAAGCAGCAAATCGCTAACGAGAAGGAGCCAGTTATGCTATTCGGAAGCGACAAACGGAAAGACCGCAGATACAGCAAGCTGAGCAAGAAAGACGATGCTTTGGTCAAAAAGCTGGATGCCCTAAATTGGGATGACAGCCGGAAATCGAATCGTCTTTACAAGAAGCACAACAAGACGCTCCAAAAGCTCGAGAAGAACAGAACGTGGCATCTGCCGAAAAGAGAGCATGGCTGGTATCTTCCCAATGACGACTGAACAATGTCGGAGTTTTTTGTCGCGCCAAAACCCAGCAAAGGCTCCACATTGGATATCGCCACTTATTCCCGACGTTGCCACCAGCCGAATAATTTGCTTTTCAGATAAGCGCCGAGGTTTAGTTTCTGACGATTTTTCCTCGCTGCTTTCAAGCACCTTTACTTTCGCGGCGCGCTAGACGAACCGCTGGGAGCCCACCACCGAACCTTCGCAAACGCAAAAGCATGCTACTATGTGCACTGGTTAGCCCCGGTACGACCGCTGATGCAAGTCGCCGGGGCTCACTTGCTTTTCGGGAAGGCCATCTGCGCCGGATATGCCAACGGTCAACAAGGCATGTCGCATGGCAGTTCTTCATGTCCCTACGCGGCAGGCACCCCAGAGCCCCCAATACCAAGAGCCCGATCCGCTGCGATATTTGATTATTAGACACTCAGCAGCTACAGCATGCGTTCAATAATCAAAAAAGGACAGCCGGGCAGGACTGGCTTCGCATTGAATCTCACAGGGCTCCCGGCATTCACGAACTGAGCTGAATAGCTCCTTTAAGCTTTTTCTTCCATTCGATCGGCGATTGCCTCCTAAACAGAATAGCGGTCCTCGGCGATTACAGAAAAGGCATTATGGATTCCATGACTTCCCGAACGGCATCGAGCGTTTCCCCGAAAGACAAGCTTGCGGCGTAAGAGTGTTTCGACGCGTACGCCTGCCATTGCCGGCGAAGGCCCGCGTCCTCCCTCATGTCATCGATGATTTCCTCGCGACGCTCGACCGCCTCCCAGCTGTTGCGCTTCTCGCACGTCGCCACAAGAGCCTGGGCGAGGGTGCGAGTACGGACCGCATGGCCCCGAACGCGCCAGAGCTCGTAGATATCGTAGAAGTCGCGGATGCGCGTGGTCGCGACGTTCCTCGCCAGGACGGTCTCGATCTTCTCGGCCATCACGGTTTCCAGCGGGTAGGCCATGACCGTCGCAGAGCCCTCGTCGAACACGAACGGGTACTCGTACGCGATGGCGCTGGGCGTGATCTTGTCCCCGGTTGTCACATCGACTGTGAGCGGGACGGCCAACGGGTCGTAGCAAGCGCGCAGAAACACCCGGATGCCCGGATACTCGTCCGCTTCGCGGATATCGTCCGTGCGCAGCAGCTCGAAGGAAAGGTCGTCTTCTGCGTCTATCGCGCAGATCTCGCCAAACACCTCGGCGGCCTTCGAGTGGGTTAGGGTGAAGCCCCTCACGGTGGTGTCGAGGTCCTTCGTGGTGCGCCTGTCCACGCCGATGAGAGACCCGATGAGCATGCCGCCCTTCACGATGATGCAATCGCGCCAAGATGATCTGGAAATTCGGTCGATCAGCCGCTCGAGCATGTAGTTCTGCAGCATCAGCTGGGGCGACACGCCCGCCGCCTTCGCCCTGTTGTTGATGAGCGCCTTGAGCTGCATAGCGTTCCTGGTTTTCAAAGCAGCACCTCCATGTATTTTCTCACCTTCGCAGCCACGCCGAGCTTGTCGGCGAACGACTGCAGCTTCGGCAGGTTGCACCCTCCCGACGAAAGGTACAACCGGAACGCCGGCGAGAGCAGCTGCAGGTCGGGCGACGACGTTCCGCGCAGCATGTCGCACAGGGTCCGCTCGGCGCCGTAGGCACGCACCGCGTTGCCGTACGGGGTCGTAAGCTCAGCGAGGCCGAGGTCGTGCAGCCCCTCCGGCGACGACTTCGCCACGATGCCCGCCCTTTTCGCGGAGGACGGGTTGTAGCCCCTCGGAAAGCACATCGTGAGCGACTCGGGCGCGGAGTCGCAAAGCTCAAGCAGATAGAGCGCGGTATCGTGTGAGAACACGCCGCGCGCGAAGCGGTGTTGCGCCACCACGTACTCGTCCTCCCAGGTGTCTGGCGTGCAGTACAGGCCCCGTTCGACCCTGACGAGATCGGTGCGCTTCACCGCATCTGCGAGATCGCGGCTACGGATACCGTTCTCCCCGGCTATTAACGCAGTCAGGAAGCCACCGTTCGCCGCAGCTATTTCTTTGATCTCTTTCGTTTTGCCATCCCGTCCTCTCATGCTACATGTTTCACCATATTGTAGCATGGTAAATCCAAAAGGGAGGGTATTGTCGCGAACGCAAGTGCCACCCAGGCCACCGCGCCTCCTTCCGAGCGCGCACTCGGAACCCGAATCCATCGCAACAACGACCAAGGGGGGGTTCCTATAGTTTTGTCAATTGATTTGTTGGCGAATTTCGCTCGATGGGGACAACGCTGCCGCGGGCCCCGTAAGGGGCCTGCGCTTTTTCTTTTCCAATCGGCTCGCTAGGCCGAGTACGGGACCTTGTCCCGCATAATCGCGTAGATCACCTTGAGCCGTTTCCTCGCAACGGCCTTCAGGGCCTTGCCGTGCGGCATTCCCCTGTCGCGGCAGCGCGCGTAGTAGCCGCCCCATCGGTTGCGGCTGCGCGCTAGGCAGTTGCACGAGAATACGAGCAGGTTCTTCAGCCTCTTGTTGCCCTGCCGCGACGCCGACACCGACGATATCGACGTGCCTGACCGCCGGTTGCGCGGCGCCAGCCCGCAGTACGAGGCCAGCCTGTCGTGGCTCGGGAAGTCGGCTATGTCTATGGATATGACCAGCTCGGAGGCCGTTCGCGGCCCTATGCCGGGCACCGTGAGCAGGCACCTGTACGTCTCGTCGGCGGAAAGCAGCGCCGATATCTCGGAGGTCAGCGACTCGATCTCGGCGGCGTTCTCCGATATCCTTCGCGCGAGCAGCCGGACGGCGCGGTCCTCGCAGGCGACGGCCGCCGGGTGCGGCCTGCTCGACGATCCGACGGATTCGACCAGCGCAGCCACCTTGGCGCGCCCGCAGCCGCGCGTGAGCGCCCCGACGGCCTGCGGCGACGCCTCGGATATCGACCACGGGCCGCCGACGGCGGCCATGAGCTTGAGGGTCGCCGGGTCCGAGAGGTCGGCGTGCGCCTCGAATTCCGGGCACGATTCGAGCAATATGCTGCGGAGCCTGTTCTTGCTGCGCGTGTTCTCGCAGGTCAGGAAGTCCCTTTGCGCGGCGAGCGACCTGGCCGCCTCTATTTCCGGCGGCCTGTCGGCCACCGGCAGCAGCGCGTCGGGTATGCCCAGCGCCGTCTTCGCGATGACCATCGCGTCGCGCTCGTCGGTCTTGGCGTCGCCGGCGAACAGCCTCGACGCGCCGTGAGCGGCGAGCCCGGGCAGGTACGCGCGCGGCATCCCAGCGAGCCTGGCGCGCGAAAGCGCCAGCGACCCGATGTTGCGGACCTGGTCGACGACGACCAGCGCGCCCGGGTACTGCGCATAGAGCCCGTCGATGGCGTTTTGAATCTGCCCCATTTTCGTTGACGGGTCCTATGCCGCCTGCGTGCGGCCCTTCCAATTGGCTTTCTCGAACTCGTCGGGACTCAGCCAGCCGAGCGCCGAGTGGATCCTCACGGGGTTGTAGAATCCCTCTATGTAGTCGAATATCTCCAGCACGGCCTGCTCGCGGCTGTCGAAGGTGCGGGCGTGCACGCACTCGGACTTTATGCACCCCATTAGCGACTCGGTGACCGCGTTGTCCCACGGCGACGATATCGCGCCCATCGACGGCCTGATGCCCGCGTCGCGCATAGTCCTCCCCATGAGCAGCGACGCGTACTGGGAGCCGTGGTCGCTGTGGTGGATGCAGCCCGGGCCGGGCCTCCTGGTCGATATCGCCATCCGCAGCGCGTCGTCCGCCAGCTCGGCCGTCATCCTCGGCCCCATCGACCAGCCCACGACCTTGCGCGACCAGATGTCCATCACTGCCGCCATGTAGAGCCATCCCTGCCTGGTTCGGACGTACGTGATGTCGGCGAACCACGCCTCGTTGGGCCCCTTGGCGCTGAAGTCCCTGCCGACCAGGTCCGGCACCCTCGGCGCATGGGCGGCTTGCTTGCCCGTGCCCCTCGGCCTGCGGGCGTTTCCCCTGGTGGTGCCGCGCCAGCCGTACTCCGACATTATGCGCGCCACGCGCTTTCGCGACGTCCTCACGCCCTGCCTGCGCAGCACCTGGTGCACCTTGGGCGACCCGTATATCCCGCGGCTTGCCTCGTAGGCGCCGCCTATCAGGCGGGCCAGCTCCGCGTCCCTCTCCTCATGGGCGCTGGGTGCGCGGGACGCCCACGCGTAGTAGCCCTGGCGCGTCACCTTGAGCGCGGAGCACATCTCGGCCACGCCGTACTCGGAGCGATGGGAGTCTATGAACCCGAACTTCGCCCTCTTCGCCTGGCTGCCTACAGCTGCTTGCTGGCGAAGAAGGCGCTCGCTTTTAAAAGTATCTCGTTCTCCCTCTTAAGGCGCTCGTTCTCGCGTCTGAGCCTTTTCAGGTCCTCGGCCATCTGGAAAGGGTTGTCCGCCGGCGCTGCGCCCGCTGCGTCCGCCTTCCTGACCCACGCCGACACACTGCCCGCATCGACGCCGAGCTCACGCCCGATCTGGGCGTAGGTGGCGCCCTCCGTCGACCTGTACAGCTCGACCGCGTGCCTCTTGAACTCTGGGGTGTACTTGGGCGATGGCATGCTCATATCCGCCTCCGTTTCCTCCGTTGCCGACATCATGCCGAAACGGAAATCGATGTGTCAACGGATTCGGGGCAGATTCATTTTCCCTGTTCAAGACAGGCTTGCTTGCCAGAAGCTCGCCCTCGCGCGTGACCACGCACGCCCAGTGCGACGACTTCCCGACGTCGAGCCCTATGACGATTTCCGGCCTGGCGGGTGGTGCCATGGTGGTATCCTCCAATCGGTAGGCCGATCGGAAGCCCTCCCCTCGACACCCACATTACCTGGCCGTGGCCCCCGGGCCCGGCAGTTTCCTATCAGTCGTTCGGAGCGGCGAGCGTCCTCGGTGGCAACACCCCCCGGGCCCTCGAGGGGCAGGGGCACGCGGCCATCCGGGGACGCCCGATCGGCGGCCCCTCGGGGCTTGGCCAAACTGTAGGCCATGCGCCGAATGATCGCCACCGAAGTTCATCGATGGCTTATCTCAGACTGTAATGGGTGCCAAGGTCGACGGTGCCCGATATCGTTTCAAGACGCATTTAGGCGCGTCCCCGAATCACCCCTTTTCAAGCCACCCGCTACGAATCCCGGCGAAAACCTGGGAGTGATTAAAGGAGCGACCTGCGGTTTCGCGAATCAATTGAGTCATTCCCGAAAGCGCGAATCAAGGGCCTGATTCGCCCAAATTGCGCACGAATCAGCCCTTCGGCGGCATGGCACGACACGGATTGGCAGCACCCGTACTGGACTGGTCACTGAGTGGGAGTAAGCCGATAGAGCTTTGAACTGCGCTTTTGAGTGCCGCACTGTGCCGCTGAGTTTCGTTTCGTACGAGAGTCATGGCAAAGCCGCCAGCAACGACGGTGAGTAAATACGATTTTCTAGCCTCCATTCCCGTCTTGGGTGGAGGCTTTTTCTTTGATTTTTTACTCCCTTTCACCTGCGCTTTCGCTATTTGCTCCCCGTGTCTGAAGACAGTAAGGCACGGGGCGGTATTCGGGGGAATGGGACTAAGGGTTTATCCCAAGTGAGTAGACGCGCGGTTTTTTGCCCCCGAGGGCGAGACGGTGCCGTATCGGGGTCCGTGAAACTCAAATCGAGCTCAATGGGCTTTTCGGTGGTCTCTGCACGGCGTTTCCCCAGGCAGTTAATGGGGAGTAAAAACTCAGCGGGAGCAAAAGTGCACAGCGCTCACCGCCTAGTCTGCCGTCCTGATTTGATGCATTGATTGCGATTGCTGCGGGTCGCTACAGCGAGGCTTTCCAGCCCTTGCATTCCCAGGCATCGATCTCTCCGCTCTCGAGCTGCGCCTGCGTCATACCCTGCCCACCTGGAGTGCCGCTCCCCCGCTTCGCAAGCCTACTCGCGCGCCAAATCCCCCGCTTACCGCGTCCCCAACCCAGTAGCTGCTTGCCCGTGACGCTGCGTCACCTCCTATCATCCTCCCCATCTGGAGGAAAGGATGACGATGATCGTATCGTGGATGACAACCAACCGGTGCAACCTTAGGTGCAAGCACTGCCATCAAGACGCGGCCAAATGCGACAGCCGGGAGCTGACGACGGCCGAGGACAAGAAGATGATCGAGGAGATCACGCTCGCTGGTTTCAAGATCATGATTTTCAGCGGTTGAGAAGTGCTCATGCGCGACGACTTCTACGAACTGGTGACCTACGTCGTTCTTGGACGTCTCGGCATGCTACGAGGCCATGAACCTGATGCGCCTGCTCAGGGACGAGCACAGAAAGACCATCGTCACCGTACTGCATGACATCGACATGGCGCTGCGGTATTCGGACGAAATCTGCGTGATGCGCGAAGGAAGGCTGCTGGCCCAGGGAACCCCCCTGCGACCACGACGTGCTTGATGGGATCGAGGCAGCCTTCGACGTGCGCATCGAACACCTGCACGGCAGGCTTGGCAGCGCCTATGCGCTGTTCAACCAAGCCTGAGGCGCCTCGAAACCCCGCCCCCCTCAAGCTAGTCGAACAGGCTCGGCATGTCGTCTTCCTTCATGGGCGCACCCGAGGAAGGCAGGCTCTGGGCCGTGAACTTGCCTGCCGACACGCTGGCCCCCAGGAAGTCTTCGGTGATGCCCACATTGGTGATGATGCGGTTTGCCTTGGACGTGAAGGCCTGGACGCCCTGCGTGCTGGTGGTCGTCTTGGTCTTGAGCAGCGAGGTGTTGAAGTTCATCAGACGGTAGTCGCTCGACACCAGCGCAAGGTCGCGCTCTTCCTTGAGCACCTGCGCATACAGCAGCTTGCTACCCCCGTAGATGGCGTTCTTCAAGCGCTTGCGGTTGGTCTTGGTAACGTAGCCAGCAAGCGCGATGCGGGCAACGCGGCCGTTTTCGAAGACGAACAGGACATCCGCCTTGTAGTCCTCGGGGTCGATCACCCAGGTAACCACCTCATCGGGATCCATCTCCAGGTCAGTGGGCAGGTACGAACCCAGCTGGGCCGACTTGGTGTCCTCGAACGACGCCACCTTGCACTTGTACACCTGGCTCTTGTCGGTAAACACCAGCAGCTCATGCGTGTTGGACGAAGGGAACTCGATGAAGGGCTCGTCGCCGTCCTTGTACTTAAGCGAGTTGGCCTTCTTGAGCACGCGGTCGGTCATTTTCTTAAGGTAACCACTTCGCGAAAGCATGATGGTGACCGGGTATTCCTCCACCTCGGGCTCCAGGCTGACCTCGACGACGTCGGAAGGTTCGATCCTGCCCGTGCGGCGGGGCATCACGTGCTTCTTGTTGATAGCCGCCAGCTCGTCGCTGATGACACCTTTGATGCGGTCCTCGCTCGAAAGGATCCCCTCAAGCTCGGCAATCTCGCCTTCAAGCTTCTTGATGTCCTTGGTGCGGTTAAGGATATATTCCTCGTTGATGTTGCGCAGCTTGAGCTCGGCGACAAATTCCGCCTGAGTCTCATCAATGCCGAATCCTTCCATAAGGTTGGGCACGACCTCGGCTTCCAGCTTGGTCCCGCGGATGATGGCGATGGCCTTGTCGATGTCGAGCAGGATTGCCTCAAGGCCATGAAGAAGATGCAGGCGCTCGGACTTCTTACCCAGGTCGAAATTCACGCGACGACGCGTGGACTCGATGCGCCACGAAACCCACTCATGCAGGATCTGGCGGACACCCATGACGCGGGGATAGCCATCCACCAGCACGTTGAAGTTGCACGAAAACGAGTCCTGCAGCGTAGTCATGCGAAACAGCTTGGCCATGAGCTTTTCGGGGTCGACGCCACGCTTGAGGTCGATGGCAATGCGCAGGCCCGAAAGGTCGGTTTCGTCACGGATGTCGGAAATCTCGCGGATCTTACCTTCCTTCGAAAGCTTGATGATGCGCTCGATGATGACATCGGTCTTGGTGGTGTAGGGAATCTCGTAGACCTCGATGATGCGCTCTTCGGGAATCCATCGCCAGCGCGAACGGATCTGGAAGCTGCCCAGGCCCCGCTCGACGATGCGCTCCATTTCCTCACGGCGGTAGATGATTTCACCGCCGGTGGAAAAGTCAGGCATGGGCATGTATTCAAGCAGGTCACAGCTGGGGTCTTCGAGGTAGTGCATGGTAGCAGTGCAAACTTCGTTGAGGTTGAAGCCGCAGATGTCGGAGGCCATGGCAACGCCGATGCCCTTGTTGGCAGAAACCAGAATGTTGGGGAAGGTAGTGGGCAGCAGACGGGGCTCCTTCATGGCGCCGTCGTAGCTATCGACGAAGTCCACAGGGTCCTTGTCGATGTCCTTGAAGATCTCGGCGCAGATGGGGGCCAGCTTGGCTTCGGTATAACGGGACGCAGCGTAGCTCAGGTCTCCCGAATAGTACTTGCCGAAGTTGCCCTTAGATTCCACGAACGGCGCCAGCAGGGCTTCGTTGCCTGTGGCAAGACGCACCATGGTCTCGTAGATGGCAGCGTCGCCGTGCGGGTTGAGCTTCATGGTCTGGCCCACGATGTTGGCACTCTTCTGGCGGTCGCCCTTGAGCAGGCCCATCTTGTACATGGTGAAGAGCAGCTTGCGGTGCGAGGGCTTGAAGCCATCAATTTCGGGAAAGGCACGCGAGACGTTGGTGCTCATGGCATAGGGCATGTAGTTGGACTCGAGAGTCTCCGTGATGGGCTGTTGCGTGACCTCGGAATGCAAGCCGATGACGTTGGCGTCGTTGACCTGCTTCTTCTTTGACTTGGTGTCGGTTTTCCTCTTTGCCATGGATTCCTCTTGATGCTTCTTTCTGGGGCTTCTCGATATGCCGCACGCAAGACGGCGGCGCGTAGACACCGCTTGCTGCCGCAGGATCACTTCCTGGTGAAGGGCTTCCTGCTTGAGGGCCTGCTTCCTCTTACGGATGCGCTCCCTGTAGCAGGGCCGCCTTCTACTGCAGGTCCAGCTGGTCTAGGTACTCTTTGCCATGCTCGGCGATGTGGCGCTTGCGTCCCGCCTCGTCGTTGCCCAGCAGCAGATTAAACATAGCCTCCATCTTGGTGACCTCTTCGGGCTCCACCTTGATCAGGCGGCGCGTCTCGGGGTTCATGGTGGTGAGCCACATCATGTC
>ERZ1034855.738-NODE-738-length-10912-cov-4.253753_pt1 | contig 10912 bp, 7 predicted proteins | sample MGYA00520699_ERZ1034855 | MGnify/ENA primary metagenome ERZ1034855 (study PRJEB33766, sample SAMN09781730) | gut metagenome | biome: gut microbiome | host: Homo sapiens | place: Madagascar | study: EMG produced TPA metagenomics assembly of the PRJNA485056 data set...
GGCCTGGACCCCCTGGCTTTTCATCGCCGCCCGGGCGCTGGTGGGACTGGGCTACGGCCTTTCCCTGCTCACTGCCCAAGCCTACACGGTGCGGGACGGCAAACTGGCCGACATGTTTGCCGGTGTCTATGCCGGATCCCTGTGCGGCAGCGCCCTGGGGGCCATGCTGGCCGAACGTCTGGGCTACGGTCCCGTTTTCGCCATCTCCGCCGTCATCCTGGCCTGTCTGGCCCTGGTGCCCCTGCGTCTGCTGCGCGGACAGGAAAAGCAGGAAGACGTCCGGGAAGAAGCCCCGGCCGCCAGACTGACGCTGCCGCAGATCCGCCGCCTGCTGGCGGACCGCCACTTCCTGGCTTTCATCCTGCTGGCTCTGCTGCCCTCGGCCCTGCTCTGCGTGGGTTTCCTCAACTACTTTTTGCCTGTCTTCCTCAAGCAGGCCGATGTGGCCCAGTCCAACATCGGACGCATCTACATGCTCAACTGCCTCATCGTCATCTACAGCGGTCCCCTTTTCGCCCGTCTGGTCGGCAACAGCCTGCACAAAGGCCCGCTCCTTTTCTGGGCCGGCATCCTCTCGGCCCTGTCCGTGGCCTGTTTCTGTTTCCTTCCTCCCCTGCCGGCTTCGGTGGCGGGATCCATCCTGCTGGGACTGGCCACCGGTCTCAACATCCCGGCCCAGAGCGAATTCCTGCTGGAACTGGACATTGCCCGGGCCATCGGTGTGGATCAGGCCATGAGCCTGCTGGATGCCCTGCAACGCGTGGGGCAGGTCATCGGCCCGGTCTGCGTGGGGGCTGTCATGGCCATCATGAGCGTGGATGACGCCGCCCGCTGGGCAGGCATCATCCTGGTGGCCATTTCCCTTCTTTTCCTGTTGCTGGTCCGCCCGGCCCGCCATTCGGGAGACAGGGCATGACCTCCGCCCGGGACTGGATCCGCAGCCGTTGCCCGGAGGCATTGGCTGCCTTCGAACAGGCAGGAGCGCAGACACTGGCGGACTATGCGGCAGGCTTTGGCGCGGATGCCGCCCTGCCCAGGCCGCCGCAAGCCGCTGACGACCTTGTGGAACTGGCCGCCACGACTTGCGCCCGGCTGTATTCGCCTGATCTGGGGCAGGCCCTGCGCCGTGAACTGGAGAGCGATCTCCATGCCCTCACGGCCAACCATCACGGTGTGGATTTCCACCCGGAATTCTTCCAGGGCGACTTGCTGTTCGCCATGAGCTGCCGTCACGCCGTGCCCCTGTTCAACTGCGGCGCTGTCCCGGCCAACAACGTGGCGTATCCTCGCGGCATCCTGCTGGGATGCGGCACTCCGGAAGAGGTGAGCTTCCGCAGCCGCAAACTGCCCATCCTGCCGGGAAGGGACCGGCATGGGCTCATCAGCGTGCGCCCGGCGTTCACCGCCGCCGAGGTCACCCTGCCCTCGCAGCTTTCCGGTCACCCGGAAGAGCCGCATGCTCTGGACCGTCTTGTCCAGGCCGTCTACCGCCATCCCCGCGTCCTGGAACAGCAGACATTCCGGGATCAGGCCAGCGTCATGAATGCCCTGCTGTGGCAGCAGGTCATCCCGAAAAGCTGTGATCTCCCGCCGCTGGTCTCGCTGGACATGCAATGGCTGTGCGGCCGTCTGATCACGGCCGATCTGGAACAGCCGGACAGCCTTGTCCGGCACCTGCTCCTGCATCCGCCGCTGGCCGCTGCTATCTGGGATGCCCTCAACGGGCAACGGGCCTGCTGGACCGGGGATGCGCAGGGCCTGCAGCGAGGCACCTTCCTGTTCTGGGGCGTGGACGGCAAAGGCCGGGCCCTGGCCCTGCGGCCTGCCCGCGATTTCAGCTCGCTGGTGGCTGTCCGGGATGCAGGCTGGCGCCTGCCGCTGGATGCCCGCAGCCTGGGCAGGGCCCTGACGGAAGAGCGCATCCTCCCCTCGCTTTTCCTTTATTTCGCCACCGTGACGGCGGCCAGGGGCCTGCGCTGTGCCGGAGGCATCTTCCAGACCTCCTACCTGCCGCGCATGATCCGGGGCATCTGTACGGCTCTGCGGCACTGCGGTGCCGACGGGCCGGCCACGCGCATCGCCGGGGCATTCCGTCCCTGTCCGCCCTGCACGGGGCTGCTGCCCCTGCGTCTGCCCTGCCCTGACGGCCCGTTGCGGCAGACCGGCCGGGGAGCCGGCGCCGCGGACCTCTGGCTGGCCGGCGGCCTTTCTCCCGCCCTGTGGCAGTCACTGCGGCACAGCCGGGTCGATCATGCCCTGGCAGCCTCGCTGCCGTATCATTATGAAGACCTGTCCGCTCAGGAGATGCGACCGCTGCTGCTGGACAGCCTTTTGCAACAGGCCCCGCCCATCGGGAGCCTGCCCTTTCTTGCGCCTTTCCCCCTGGAGATGCCTCATGCCTGAACTGGAAATAAATCTGGATGCCCTGGCTCATAATCTGCGTCTTATACGGTGCCAGGAACAGGCCTGGGGCTTCCGTTTCCTGCCGGTGCTGAAGATGGTGGCTTCCCACCCGGACGTCGTCGATTTCCTGCGTACGCAGGGCTATGCCTGCTACGGCATCGCGGACATGACGGAGCATCTTCTGTACGGACAGGAGCCGCCTGCACGCACAGGGCGCGTCCTGATCAATCTGGCGCCCCCGGACAGGGCGGACGACGTCGTCCGCCTGTTCGAACGCAGCGCCTTTTCCTGTGAGTCGACCTTCCGGGCCCTGGATGCTGCTGCCCGTGCCGCGGGCCTGCATCACGAGGCCCTGCTCATGGTGGATATAGGCGACATGCGCGAAGGGATCCCGCAGGAAGATGCCCCCGCCCTGCTGCGGGCCGTGGCGACCGCGTCGCAGCGTGCGGCCCATGGCCCGGGCGCCCATGTGGCGGGCATCGGCGTCAATCTCGGCTGCCTGTACGGGACCTGTCCGGACGACGAGAACATGGCCCTGCTCGAAGCCCTGGCGGCCCGGGCAGGTGCCCTGCTGGGGCATGCCCTGCACCGGGTCAGCCTGGGCGGGAGCATCTTCTGGAACTGGTTCGCCCGCCGTCACGGGCATGGACCGCATCTGCCGCCCGGCTGCATCATGGAATTCCGCATGGGGGATCCCCTGCTGCTTGGCCGGGACATGTACCGGGACGAAACCCTGCTGGCCGGGGACTTCCGGCAGGATATCTTCCGCCTGTCGGCCACGGTGCTGGAAGTGACGGAACGGGACATCCGTCCGCCCCGACAGAGCGTCCACAACGGACGGGGGCTGCACGCCGACTGCCCTGATCTGGGAAAACGGCTCCGGGCGCTGGTGGACTGCGGCAGCCTGCATACGGACGTCCGGGGCCTTTCCCTGGCCCGCCCGGACTGGCGGATATCCGATTTCAGCGGCAATTACGCCATCCTGGACTTGAGCGGCTGCCCGCAGGCTCCCGTGCCGGGAGAACATGTCCGGTTCATCCCGTCCTATTGGGCCGTGGCCCGTACCTGCCGTATGCCCCACATCCGCAAGACCCTTATCCACGATACTCTGCCGGGACGATCCCTTCCCGACTCCCGGCCCGCCTCTCCCCAGCAGGAGACGGCGCCCCTTTCGGAGGTTTCATGAAGACGTCACGATATGTTGCCCCTGTGCTTGCCTGCCTGCTGCTCCTGCCCCTGCTGCTCCGGGACTGCGCCTTTGCCGCCCCTGCGCAGGCCGATCCCGAAGGGGAAAAGGTATGGCGGGTGATCTATGTGGAAGGCGGCCCCTTTTCCGATTACCAGCGTATCTTTCAGGGACTGGCCCTGGGACTGGAGGAACGCGGACTGATCGAGAACGGGCATGTGCCTCTGCCCAAGGACAGCGAAGAAGCCCGCGGCATGTGGGAATGGCTGCACCAGCATGCAGGCGGCAAACGTCTTGTCTTTCCGGCGGACGGTTTCTACTCCGCGGACTGGGACGGCCAACAACGGGAAAAAGTACGCCAGGAGGTCCTGCGCCGCATCCGGGAAAAGAAGGACGTGGACATGGTCCTGGCCTTCGGGACCTGGGCCGGACAGGATCTTGCCGCGCAGGATCTGCCTGTTCCGGTCATCGTCTCGTCCGTGACCAATGCGGTGGACGCGGGCATCATCCCCTCGGTGGAAGATTCGGGGCGGGACAATCTGGTGGCCCCTATCGAGCCTGACCGCTTCAAGCGCCAGGTCCTGCTCTTCCACGACATCTTCGCCTTCAAAAAGCTCGGCATCGCCTACGAAGATACCCCGGCCGGCCGCGGCAGCATCGCCCTCAACGAGATCGAGGATGCCGCCAGGGAACTGGGGATCACCCTGCTGCGCTGTACCGATACCTTCGACATCCAGGACACGGACCTGGCCTCGGAGCGTCTGCTGGCCTGTCATAAAAAACTGGTGGACCAAGGGGCCGAGGCTGTTTACCTCACGTATAATGTCGGTCTGCAGGCCGGTGCCATGCGCAGGGTGCTGCAGCCGCTGGCCGATGCGCATGTCCCCACCTTTTCCCAGCTGGGCGCACCGGACGTGATCCACGGGGCCCTGCTGAGTGTGGCGCAATCCAATACGGCCGAAGAAGGCCGCTTCAGCGCCGGTCTGGTGGAGGCCATCCTCAAGGGCGCACGCCCGCGTGATCTCTCGCCGGTCTTCGAAAGCCCCGTCAGCATGGCTCTGAACCTTTTCATGGCCACGCTCATCGGCTGGAACCCGCCGCTGGAAGTGCTGGCCGCCGTGGACGAATTCTATCAGGAGATGAAGTAGCCACAGCCCCCTAGGACGCACGAAACACGAAAGGCGTACCGGATACCGGTACGCCTTTTTTGTCTGCCGGACGACATGCACCGCGTCATGTGTGACAGCCCGTATCTGGCGGCCGCCCGGCTGCCGGATACGGAGAGCCTGCCGCCAGGCGGTATCGGCGGTCGGCTGAGCAAGGGCCATATCGACTACGACCCCTTTGCGGCCACGCTGGACTGTCTGACCCAGGCCATGCAAGCGCGCAGCGTCTGTACCGTGAGCTACCGTGCCGCCCTGCACCGGCAGGAAAAGACCTGGCAGTATGCGCCGCTGCGCCTGCTGGCCTATCGCGAGAGCCTTTTCATGCAAGGCTATATGGTCACGGATGACGGTCCGGTGGAGCGTCTGTTCGACGATACGACCCTGCTGGCGTGCATCGCATCACGGCCAGTCGCGTCACCGGACGCAGCTCTGCCGCCCTGCCGGACATCCCCGCACCGTCCGGCGAGGGGCTGGGCATCAGGGAAATGGAAGAAGAACCTTCCGAAGTCAGCGTGCGCTTTGCCCCGGAGGCCGCCACCTATGCGGCCGAACGCCGCTGGAGCCGGAGCCAGCGTTGCGAAATGCATGACGACGGTTCCGTCAGGCTGCCTATCAGGGCGCATAACGAAGCGGAGTGTCTTTCCTGGGTGCTGGGCTTTGCTGACAGGGCCCAGGTGCTGGCCCCGGACTGGCTGCGCAGGGAGATCAAAAAAACGGTCTATGCCATGGCCCGCCTGTACCACACGCCGCACAAACCGGCAGACACGGCCGAAAGCGGCGGCTCGCCTGCCGCGGCCTGCTCCCTGCGGCTGCGGGAGTAACCCACGATGCCGGACCTGTGTGCATCCCTACCGGATGTTCCTCTATCAGGTACTTCGTCCTGGCCACCCCGTTCGCATCCACGCAGGTTTCAGTCAGTCCGTACTCTACTTTGCCCCAGCGCCTGAAGGGCTCCTGGGATACCCATGCTCCGCCCTGCCGTGATTCCCCTTTCCTATCACGGGTAATGGGAAAAAAGTATTTTGCGGCATCAGAAGGTTATGGCATAGAGTCCATTGGAAATGAAAATGAATTTTTATTCCATAACAAAGGACGGACTGCATGACCATTCATTCCACTTTCGGCAAGCTGGCCTTCTCTCTTGCCCTGGCAGGGACATTCCTTTTTCCCGGCCTTGACGCCCGGGCCGCGAATGACACGACCGATACGCTGAATTTTGTCAACTACCGGGATGTCCGTGATCTCAACCCCCACCTGTATGCCGGTGAGATGTATGCCCAGGAAATGATCTTCGAGACCCTGGTGGACATCACGGCCGACGGTTACAAGCCCTGCCTGGCCGAAAGCTGGGATATTTCTGCCGACGGCAAAGTCTACACCTTCCATATCCGCAAGGGCGTCACGTTCACTGACGGGACCCCGTGCGATGCTTTTGCCATCAAGGCCAACTTCGATGCCATCCTGGAAAACCGTGCCCGCCATACCTGGCTGGAGATGATGCACCTGCTGGAAAAGGTGGACGCGCCTGATGCCCATACCTTCCGCATCTTCATGAAGGCTCCGTACTGGCCCATGCTTACGGAACTGGGCGTGACCCGTCCCTTTGCCATCATCTCGCCCAAGGCCATGAAGAACGGCTCCACCAAGAACGGCGTGACGGCCTATGTGGGCACCGGGCCCTACAAGCTGACCAAGGTCGTTACGGACGAATACGCCGTGTTCGAGGCCAACGAGAACTACTGGGGCGAACAGCCCAAGATCAAGCGTGTCGTGGTCAAGGTCATCCCCGACAACCAGACCCGCATCCTGGCTCTGGAAAAAGGCGAGATCGACCTGATCTGGGGCAAGAACATGCTGGATGCCGATGCCCTGAACAAATACAAGGACAGCAAAGGGTTCGGCGTTGCCCTTTCCGCCCCCACCTCCACCCGGCACATCGTCCTCAACGGGCAGAACCCCGTGCTTGCCGACATCCATGTCCGCAAGGCCCTGCAGCATGCCACCAACCGTGTCGCCATCGCCAAGGGGGTGTTCCACCATACCGAACTTCCCGCGGATACGCTGTATGCCCGCAGTGTCCCCTATTGCGACATCGATCTGAAACCCTACGAATATGACATGGCCAAGGCCGCCAGGATCCTGGACGAGGCCGGCTGGAAGCCGGGCTCCGACGGCATTCGCCAGAAGGACGGCAAGCGCATGGAGCTGGGGCTGCTCTACAACAGCAACAGCGTGACGGAAAAGACCATCGCCGAATACCTGCAGCATGAATACGGCAAGCTCGGCATCAAGGTGAGCCTGCGCGGCGAGGAAGAACAGTCCTATCGCGACAACATGAAGAACGGCCTGTTCGACATGATCTTCAACATCTGCTGGGGCATGCCTTACGACCCGCAATCTTCCATGGCCGCCATGCGCCAGCGCGTCTACGGCGACTATGCCGCCCAGCTTTCCCTGCCCGACAAGGCCCAGATCGATGCGGCCATCACGGAGATCATGTCCTCCACCGATCCGGTCCGCAGGCAGGAGCTTTTGACCTTTGCCCTGACCCATCTGCATGAGGATGCCATCTACATCCCCCTGACCTACGAGACCAACAAGGCGCTCTTCACCAAGCGCCTCAAGGGGGTGGGCTTCAACCAGACCCAGTACGAAGTGCCGTTCACCAGAATGTACTTTGAAGGGAAATAGCGGGACGGAAGTCCCCGCAGGGAAGGGCTATCCCGCCACAGGCCGGCCCTTCCCCGCCTTTCCCGCCCGGATCGCCTCATGAAAAACTACATCATCATGCGCCTGCTGGCCACCGTGCCCCTGCTGCTGGGCATATCCTTCCTGTGCTTCGTCTTTATCAACCTTATCCCTTCCGACCCTGCCGAGGTGGCCCTGCGCATCCGCCAGACCCCCATCATCACGGAAGAACTCATCGCCCAAACCCGTGCCGAACTGGGTCTGGATCAGCCCTTTCTGGTGCGCTATGCCCACTGGCTCTGGGATTGCCTGCACTTCGACCTGGGCGTGAGCTACACCAATCCTGCCCGGACGGTGCTGGGCGAGATAGGCCGCTGTCTGCCGGCCACCCTGGAACTGGCCGGGCTCTCGCTGGTCTACGTCATCGTGCTCAGCCTGCCCATCGGCTTCCTGAGCGCCGTCTACAAGGACACATGGTTCGACCGCATCATGCGCGGCGTGGTCTTTGCCACCACGGCCATGCCCGTTTACTGGGTAGGCCTGCTGCTCATCTGGATCGTCAGCATCAAGCTGGACCTGCTGCCCACCAGCGGCTACGGGGGCTTTTCCAGCCTTATCCTGCCGGCCTTCACCGTGGCGCTGAGCTACATCTCCACCTATATCCGCCTGATCCGCAACAACATGCTGGAAAACATGCGCGAGGATTATGTGCTCTATGCCCAGGCCCGCGGCCTGAAGCAGCGCAGCATCCTCGTACGCCATATCCTGAAGAACTCCCTGCAATCCTGCGTGACCGCCATCGGCATGAGCATCCCCCAGCTCATCGCCGGCACCATCGTGGTGGAGAACGTGTTCGCCTGGCCGGGTGTGGGGCGCCTGTGCATCGCCTCCATCTTCAATCGCGACTATCCGGTCATCCAGGCCTATGTGCTGCTGGTAGGCGTGCTTTTCGTCTTCTTCAATCTGTTCTTCGACATCCTGCAGTATGTGGCCGACCCGCGCCTGCGCGAAAGGAAAGCGTAAATGTTGCAACAACTTTTCAAGAATCCCATGGCCCTGCTGTGCATGGGGATCGTCCTGGTCACGGCCCTGCTGGGCATCTTTGCCCCGTGGGTGGCGCCCAACGATCCCTATGCCAACGACATCCTCAACAAATTCGACAGCCCCTCCTGGCAATATCCCCTGGGCACGGACCATCTGGGGCGCTGCGTGTTCTCGCGCATGCTCTTCGGCATACGGCCCACGCTCTTCCTTTCTCTGCTGACCATGCTGGGCACCATCGGGCTGGGCGTGATCATGGGCATCACCGCAGGCTACTTCCGCGGCACGGTGGATGAAGTCATCATGCGTGTGGTGGACGTCATGCTCTCCTTCCCCAGCCAGATCATCATCCTGGCCGTGGTCGCCCTGCTGGGGGTGGACATCCGCAATGTGGTCATTGCCAGCATCTTTATCAAATGGGCCTGGTACGCCCGCATGATCAGGACTGCGACCATCAAGTATACGGGCATGAACTTCGTGCTTTTCTCCCGCAGCATCGGTTCCGGAAACTTCTACATCCTCACCCGGCACATGCTTCCCTGCATCGCCGCTGAACTGGCCGTACTGGCCTCGCTGGATACGGGATGGGCCATCCTCAACATCTCTACCCTTTCCTTCCTCGGGCTGGGCGTCCAGGCCCCTGTGCCCGAATGGGGCGCCATGCTCAATGAAGCCAAGAACGTCATGGTCTCCAACCCCGAGCAGATGATCGTCCCCGGCATCGCCGTGGTGGTGCTGGTAGGGGCCTTCAACATGCTGGGCGACTGCCTGCGCGACGCCCTCGATCCCAAGGCGGTGCGCCAATGAACGATATCCTCACCGTCAGGGACCTGTCCGTCCACTTCCGACAGGGGAAACGTCTGGTGCAGCTGGTGGACCGGGTCTCCTTTTCCGTGGCCAGGGGAGAATGCCTGGGCATCCTGGGAGAATCGGGCAGCGGCAAGAGCATGACCTGCAAGGCCCTGCTGGGCCTGCTGGACGACAACTTCCAGGTCACCGGCAGTTCCCGCTTTGAAGGCAAGCCCCTGCTGAGCCAGACACCGGAGCAGCTGCGCCGCCTGCGGGGCGGCAAGATCAGCATGGTCCTGCAAAATCCCATGTCCTGCTTCGATCCCCTGTACCGCATCGGGGAGCAGATGGCCGAGACCCTGCAGGAGCACACCGCCCTGAAAGGCAGGCCCCTGCAAAAAAGGATGGAGGACATCCTTCGCCTGATGCGCATCCACGACCCGGCGGACGTGCTGCGCAAGTACCCGCACCAGCTCTCGGGCGGCATGTTGCAGCGCGTCATGATCGGGCTGGCCATCTGCATGCAGCCTTCGCTGATCATCGCCGACGAGCCAACGACAGCCATCGACTCCATCAGCCAGTATGCCATCATGCAAGAATTCCTGCGCATCAAGCAGCGCGGGGAAGTCTCCATGATCTTCATCTCGCATGACCTCGGCGTGCTGTCGCTCATCGCTGACAGGCTCATCGTCATGCATGACGGCAAGGCGGTGGAAAGCGGTACGGCACAGGAGATCTTCGACAACGCCACGGACACCTACACCCGACACCTCATCAAACAGCACAGGGCCGTCATGCACCGCTTCCTGGATGCGCTGCATGCTCCTGTCCCCGGAAGGATACCCGCATGAACACACTGCTCCACGCAGACGACATCCACGTCTCATTCAAAAAGGAAAACCAGAAAAGCCTGTTCGGCCGGGAACGGCAGCAGGTCTTGCGCGGCATCTCTCTGAGCCTCCGCGAGGGGGAATGCCTGGGCATCATCGGTGAGTCCGGCAGCGGCAAGAGCACGCTGGGGCGTGTGCTTTCCGGCCTGCTCAAACCGGAGCGGGGCACAGTGCGCATCAACGGGCTGGATCTGTATGCCAGACGCTCCGCCCGCGAGGCTGCCGCCCTGCACCACAGCCTTTCCGTCGTCTTTCAGGACTATACCTCTTCGGCCAATCCCCGTTTCAGGGTGGAACATATCATCGGGGAGTCCTTGCGGGCCCTGGAACGCAGTACGGGCCAGCGTGTGGACCGACGCGCCCGGATCTGTGAGCTGCTGGAGCAGGTGGGCCTGCCGGCCGCGTTCATCTCCCGCTATCCGCATGAACTGAGCGGCGGTCAGTTGCAGCGTGTATGCATCGCCCGTGCCCTGGCCATCCGGCCGCGCATCATCCTTCTGGACGAGGCCATCAGCTCGCTGGACGCTTCCACCCAGGTGCAGATCATGGACCTGCTCATCGAGCTGCGCCGGGACCTGGGGCTTTCCTACCTGTTCATCACCCACGACCTGACCAGCATCACCTACCTGTGTGACCGGGTCGTTTTCATCGACGCCGGCACCATCGTGGAACATGTGGACGATATCCGGTGCATCGCCATGATCCGTAACGATTATGCCCGCAACCTGCTGGGATCCGTCATGGGCATC
>ERZ1034855.739-NODE-739-length-10904-cov-10.876486_pt1 | contig 10904 bp, 16 predicted proteins | sample MGYA00520699_ERZ1034855 | MGnify/ENA primary metagenome ERZ1034855 (study PRJEB33766, sample SAMN09781730) | gut metagenome | biome: gut microbiome | host: Homo sapiens | place: Madagascar | study: EMG produced TPA metagenomics assembly of the PRJNA485056 data...
ACGGCGTGACCAAATACACCTGCGTCTGGGTGCCGAAAGCGCTGTTCGGCCCGCCCTCGCTGAGCTACCAGACCAAGGGCGAGAACATCCAGTTCAACACGCCGACCACGACCGGCGAATTCCTCGCCGACGATTCGACCGACGAGCTGCTGCTCGAAGTAGAGACCGTAGACAGCGCGACCGCCGCCGCCGCATGGATCAAGGGAAAGCTGGGTGAATCCTGATGGAAACGACCAGGCTGAAAACCGTAGACTACGAATTCGAAGGCCGAAAATACCGGCTCGTCTGCAACATGAACGTCCTCGCGCCCGTGCAGGAGGCCTATAACGGAAATCTGCGGCGCGCGCTGGAACGGCGGCACGGCATCAAAAGCACGCTGCAATTTCTCGCGGCCATGCTGACCGAGGCGGCGCGGAAGCAGAACATCACCGACGGCAACGGCCTGCCGCTGCAATTTACGGCGGAGCAGCTGGGCGAAACGCTCTCGTGGAACGAGACGATGGAGGCCGGGGCCAAGATCTGGCCGCTGGTCGAGGGCGCATTCTGGAGCGCCGAGCAGCCGGAGGAGCAGACCGGGCAGCAGGAAGAAGCCGAAAAAAACTGACGCAGCCGGGGGAACCGAAGCCGATGGGCTTTGATTTCCCCGGCTATCTCGCAGTCTGGATCTTCCGCCTGCACCAGCCGGAGCAGGCGTTTTGGGAAACCATGAACCCGTACCGCCTGACGCTCCTGCTTGATGCGCTGGAGCCGCCCAAAAAGCAGGAGCCGCAAAGCCTATCCGAATACCTCAGCGGAGGAGCATAGCCATGCCAAACATCAACACAAGATTTACGCTTTCGGGCGAAAAAGAATATAAACAGGCGATCTCAGAGATTGGAAACGGCATGAAGGTGCTGGACGCCGAAATGCGGAAAGTTACGTCTGCCTACGGGAAAAATGCCGACAGTGCAAAGCTGCTTGGAAAACAAAACGACATTTTGCAGCGGCAGGTATACTCACAGACAGAAAAGATCCGCTATATGCAGGAGGCGCTGAAAAACTCCGTAGAAAAAACGGGGGAATCCAGCAAGGCGACCATGGCATGGCAGACCAGTCTGCAAAACGCGACGGCGAAGCTGAATGATCTTAACAACCAGATCCGCGAAAATGAGCAGCGCATGGACGGCGAGAATGAGCGGAAATACAGAAAAAACATTGAAGAACTCAATGCCAGCATGGGTGTGCTGGACGCCGAAATGCGGAAAGTCACGGCAAAGTACGAGGATAATGCGGATGCTGCGGAGCTGACAGCGGCGAAAACCGATATTTTAACGAGGAAAATATCCCAGCAGTACAGCAAAATCGATATGCTGAACGAGGCCGTTGACGACGCCGCAGAGCATTATGGCTTTGGAGCGGTAGAAACAAGCCGATGGCAAAAGGAGCTTGAAAACGCGGAAGCCGAACTCTACAAAATGGAGAACCAGCTGAAGCGCAATACTGAGCAGATGGCAAAAGCCAACGAGGAAACCGGGGAATCCGCGCAGAGCATGGGCGAAATCGGGGATGCGGCCGAGGAAGCCGGGAAAGGCATGGGCAACCTCGGCGACGTGGTGAACGGCCTGACCTCCAAGCTCGGGATCCAGCTGCCGGACAGCATGAAAACGTCCATGAACGGCATGCTGCAGCTCGACACTACGACAGTCGCAGTTGCGGGCGGATTTGCCGCCGTCGCTGCGGCGATCGTCAAGGCGGAAAAAGCGCTGATCTCCATGACGAAGGAAGCCGCCTCGAATGCGGACGATCTGCTGACGCTCGCCTCCGTGACCGGCACGACGACCGATTCCGTGCAGGAGCTTAACTACATGGCCGACCTCACGGACGTCTCCTTTGACCGTATCAAGGACAGCCTCAAGGAAACCACCAACAAGATGCAGGAGGCCGCGACCGGTACGGGCGACGCCTACGAGGCGTACAAGCGGCTGAAAGTTGAGATTACAAACACCGACGGCAGCCTCCGCAGCGCGCAGGATGTATTTTACGATACCATCGATGCGCTCGGCGAGATGAAAAACAAGACCGAGCGGGACGCACTGGCTATGGATCTCATGTCCGAGTCCGCACAGGAGCTGAACCCGCTGATCGAGCTCGGAAGCGAGAAGATGCAGGAGTACGCGCAGGAAGCGCACGACATGGGCTATGTCCTCGACAGGGACGCGCTCAAATCCCTGCAGGCCGTCGACGACGCCTATGCCCGCCTGCAGAACACGCAGGAGGGCGTAAAAAACCAGCTGTCCGCCGAATTCGCCCCGTACCTCGAAGAATTCTACGGCGATGTGACCACCATGGTAAAGGACGGCGGCAAGGCGCTCAAGGACTCCGGCATTGTCGACTCGTTCGGCATGCTGCTGGAGACGGTCGGCGATATCCTGAACCCCATGTCCGATTTATCCAACAACCGCGTCCCGGCGCTCACGAAAGCGCTTCAGCCGCTTGCAAAAGTTATGGCGCTCATGGCCGACGCGGCGGAGCTTTTAAAAGGCGTCATCAACTTCAGCACCGGCCACATCAGCGAGGGCTGGGGACAGATGACGCACGCGCTCGGCTTTGGCTATTCCAGCGGAAACGGCAACAATTATCAAAATCTGCTCGACAGCTACACAGCGCAGCAGTGGGGCCAGAGCGCGGCAGATCTCGCCAAGGCCTACGAGGACGCAATCGCCCGCGGCGACCCGTCCACCATCGGCATCACGGAGGACGAATGGATACGCCGCTATCTGGGCGGCAACGCCGCCGGAACGGACAACTGGCGAGGCGGCTGGACGCGAGTGAACGAAAACGGCCTCGAGCGGATCTTCCTTCCCTCCGGCTCCCGCATCCAGACAGCCAGCGAAACGCGCTACACCTCCGGCGATACCTACAACACCACCGTCTACGTTGATCATGTGGACGGCCTCGACACCATCCTCCGCATCGCCAAAAACGCACGCATCACAGCCAGAATGGGGGCGAAGTAAATGGCAACCTTTACAGTACCGGCGAGTGGGTCGACGGCAGTTGCAAAGAACCACCCGAATACAAACTACTCAAATCTTACGCAATACAAGTTGTTTGTGGAGCCGTTTACAAACAATTCCGGAACATTCGGAGGGTGGGACAACATACTACTGAAATTCGGAGAACCGGCAGCAGCGTACAAGTACAAACGCATTACAAAGGTTAAGCTTGTGCTATATGCAATGCCAACGAAAGGCATATTGGGGAGCTGGGGGGCAGCGTATATATCAGCCTATGCGCTCGGGCTGAAAGAACCGCTTGATGTAAGTACGGCGACATATGCGACGCAGCCGCAGCAGTTGAAAGATGGATCAACAAGCGGGTCGGCAAGTTGGAACGAACTCAATAAAGTTGTACAGGCGCAGGTGACATTCACAATGTCGCAATACAATGCAGCGGAGAAGAATGGACTTGAGCACGGTCTGCGCAACGGCTTTTTGTTTGCATTTATAACGGGCGGAGAAGGACACGCATCAGAGGCGATTTTTTTTGGTGCAAAATCATCATACAAACCATTCCTTGAGTGCGAATACTCTAATGATAATGTAGGAATAAAAGCGGAGAATTTTGCACCGTCGTCAGGGGCTTTTGTAAACAGAACGCAAAAAAATACATTTACATGGGATACCACTGACGACACAGATCTCACACAGACGTGCTTTGCGGAGATAAAACAAACCTCCGCTGTTTTTGAGTGGCGCGTAAAAAACGCAAGCACATCAAAAACGATAAGCGTATCTGGCTCGACGACCTCTTGCACGGTACCGGCAAACACATTCCCGTCCGGGACGCTCGAATGGCGCGTAAAGGTGACGGCAAACAGCGGCACGACAACGACGTCCGCATGGCAGGAGATCACGACAACAGACGTTACCCCGACGGCCAAGCCTGTCTCCCCTTCCGGCATCGTCATTGACGCGACAATCGTCAACCGCTTTTCATGGCAGCACATCATTTCCACCGGCACGCCGCAGAGTAAAGCGGATCTGCAGTGGTCCGCCGACGGCACGACGTGGAATACCCTTGCGACCGTCACGGGAAAAAACCAGTATTACGACGTTCCGGCGAACACCTTCACCAGCGGCACGAAATACTGGCGCGTGCGCACCTACAACACAGACGGCACGCCGTCGGAATGGAGCGACAAGGCAGAGTTTATCGCCATCAACGCTCCGTCCGCACCGTCCATCGTGATCCAGTCTACCGGCCCGCGCCCGCGCATCACCTGGCAGACCTCCGAGCAGGAAGCCTATCAGATGACGCTCTCGAGCGGCTACGCCTCCGGCACGATCTACGGCACGGAGAAAGCATGGCGCTCGCCGGTCTACCTCGCTGACGGCAGCTACACCGTCCGCGTGCGCGTGCAGAACAAGTACGGCATGTGGTCCGAGTGGAGCGCAGCCGCGCTCCCCGTTTCGCACACCGAGGGCGAGGCGATCACGCTGTCGGCCAGCGAAAGCCATGAGGCCGCGCTGACCTGGCAGACCGCAGGCAGCTATGACTTTTACCTGATCGAGCGGGACGGCGTCGCCATTGGCCGCACCGTCCAAAAGCAGTACGTCGACCACACCAGCATCGGCTCCGTCACCTACCGCGTCCGCGGCTGCTACGACGAAAGCGATAACTACGGCGTGTCCAATTTCGACACTGTCGAAGTGCTGCCCGAGACCAACATGATCTGCGACCTCGAGACCGGCGTCTGGCTCGAGATGCGCCTGTCCGAAACGCAGCTGCGCACCAACCGCACCAGTTTCTCGGCCGGCGTCTCGACCGTCCATCTGGCGGGCCTTGCCTACCCAGTCGAGGAGCGCAGCGAGCAGCGCGACCGCGCCCTATCCGTCGCCTGCGCCTGGCCGCACGCGCAGCGGGCCGCCGCCCTTGCGCTTGAGGCCCTTGTAGGCCGCCTCGTCTGCCTCAAGGACCGCTACGGCAACATGGCCATCGGCTCGCTCCCGTCGCTCGAGAGCAACTGCGACGAGTTCATGCGCCGCTATTCCTTCACCATCTCGCACACGAACCGGAAGGAGGCGATCACCCTTGACCCGTGACGTAAGCTACCGCATCGACGTGCTCCGGAACGGCGCGCCCATCACGCAGCTGCAATGGGACACAGGCAGCCAACCGCAGATCATGAGCGACCGCGCCGCGAACATCCACGGCACGCTCAAGGGCAGTTTTCTTCCCAATGCCGTAGCGGCGTGGGAATCGGACGAGCTGCGGCCATGGATCATCGTAAATGGGACGGAGCACTCTCTCGGCATCTATCAGGCTGCGACCGTCAGCCAAAAAGGCAGCGTGGGCAGCACGCGCGTAGAGATCGAAGCATACGACCGCTGCTGGCGCGTGTATACGCAAAAAACCGAGACGATCCTGCATCTTGCCGCTGGCTCGTCGTACATCACCGAGATCCGCAAGCTGCTGACAGCCTGCGGCATCTCGCTCGTGATCGCAACGCCGAACGCCGCTGTGCTGGCGACAGACCGCGAAGACTGGCCAATCGGAACAAGCTACCTGACGATCATCAACACGCTGCTCTCGGAGATCAACTATGAAAGCCTCTGGTTTGACGCCGACGGCGTCTGCCGCCTCGAGCCGTATCAGGAGCCGTCCGCCGCCATCATCGACTGGCGCTACGGCACGACGGATCTGTTCCTCCCGGAAAAGCACCCCGGGCAGGACTGGTCCGACGAGACGGACATCTTCGACGCCCCGAACGTCTTCGTCGTGACCTGCAACAATCCGGATATGGACGCCGCCATGGTGGCGACGGCCGTCAACGACAATCCGGCGTCCAAAAAATCTACCTTCAAGCGCGGCATGCGCATCACCTCCGTCGAGCGGGTGGACAATATCGCCTCGCTGGAGGAGCTGCAGGCCTACGCCAACAAGCGCCGCAACGAATCGCTGCTGGCCACGCGCACGATCACATTTTACACACTGACCGAGCCGGGCCACGGCGTCGGCGATATCCTCGCCCTGACGCACGACAAGATCGGCGGCATCTATCTCGAGACCGGCTGGTCTGTCACCATGCAGCCCGGCAGCCTCATGACACACTCTGCGAAAAGGACGGTGATCGCCTGATGGAGGGCATCGACAGCCTATTTGTAACGAATATCGAGATCCCGGACGAAAACCTGCCGGAAAACTTTCTGGCGACCGTCGGCGCGGTCTATGACGACGGCCTGTCCCTCATCCTCGAGGGGCAGACCGAAGCCACGACCAAGCACTACCGGTGCAACACGTCCGTCAAATTCGCCGCGGGCGACCGCGTCAAGGTCGCGCGGATCTCCGGCAGCTATATCGTCGAGTACGTCGTAGGCCCGCCGGGCAGCGGCGGAGGAACAGCAGAAACACCATACGCGCTACAGCGTGGAGATAACGGGATCTACGTCGCCCCAAACAAAAATATGCTGCTGCCGATGGCGGTACCAATGACGTTCGGAGCGTACAACCAATATTTTGGTTCAATGTATGGGCGTGCGATATATCTGTGCTATAACGCCGCAACCAGAGGCGTCATAGACGTAACAAGCACAGGAAAAATCCGCGTAAACGGAACGACGATAGGCTAGGAGGCGAAATAACATGATCCAGATCCACATCACCAAAGCCTCCGCGCATCTGTGCTCGCCGCCGGAGCTTCTGACGGCGGGCATGGCGAAGGCCGTCAGCGTCGAATTCGCGTTTTCATCCGACTGGGACGGGCTGACGAAGACCGCCGTATTCACCAACGGCAGAACCACCGTAGACGTTCTGGCGGCGAATTGGGACGGGGATACCGTGACGGTCGCGCCGGAGGTTCTGGCCGTGGCGGGCCGCTATGCGCGCGTCGGCGTCTACGGCACGAACGCCTCCGGCGTCGTCCTCCCCACCGTCTGGGTATCGCTCGGCAAGGTGCAGCCCGCGGCAGACCCGTCCGGCGATCCGTCGACCGATCTCACGCTCCCCGTCTGGGCGCAGCTGCAAGACCAGATCGGCGACCTGAAAAACCTCAAGACCTACAACAAGAACAACCTCGTCGCCGCTATCAACGAAGCCCGGCAGTCGGGCGGCGGTTCTGGCGGCGGCATCCAATCCGCGCAGATCGACGAGATCCGCGTGCTGACGAAATCCGCATATGACGCGCTGGCCGTAAAGGACGCGCGGACACTGTATCTGGTGGAGGGCTGATATGCTGGCAGTTGGACTAAAGCGCATTCTGGAGCTGTTCATCGGCTCCATGGGCATCAAGTCCGCCCATCTGGGCGAGAAAACCATCTATGAAAGGCCGGGCGGCTTTTTGTACATCGAACTCAAAAGTGAAGAAAGGGGTTAAATCCGAATGGCAAGCTTTTTTAATCTGACACTTGATACGCTGGCGCCTGCCGGTCTATCGATCATCCTGAATGACGGCGCGCAGTACGCGACCAGCGCCAATGTCACCGCGAAGATCTCCGTCTCCGACGAGGCGACGACGGGCTACCAGATGAAGATCTGGGGCACGAAAACGGCGGCGACGGAAGAGGCTGCGTCGTGGGAGACGTTCACGGCGGAAAAGGCCATTACGCTTCCAGACGGCGACGGCCTCAAGACGATCTATTGCAAGGTCCGCGACGACGTAGGCAATGAATCTGCGGCGGTCAGCGACTCCATCACGCTCAATTCCACGATTCCCGCCGTGACCATCACTGGCCCCGACAAGAGCCGCATTTCCAAGGTCACGGGCTACGACGCAGCGGCGTTCTCCTTCGTCTGCGATGTGGACTTTGAGGAATACACCGTCCGCGTCGTCCCGGCGACGAGCAGCCTGCACACGGCAGGCACGCAGATCCCGACGACTGGCGGCTCTACGAACGTCAGCGGCACGGCGGGCGGCTACAAGAAGAACACCGCCATCAACGTCACCATCAAGGGCGCAGACCTCGAAACAGCGTCTTCCGGCGACGGCGTGAAGATCGTGAAGGTCTTCGTGAAGAACGCCGCCGGTACATGGAGCGCCGCGTAATGGCCGCGCCGGAACTGACGTTCTCCATCACCGGAAACAGGATCTCGGCAGTGGCCGGGTATGACTCCATCACCGTCAAATTCTCGTCGGATATCGCCTACACGGCCTTTGAGTGCCGCGCGACGAAATCCGGCGAGGACTGGGGCCGGGGAAAGGGCGCGCTCATCGCGTCCTTCTCCCAGACCCCGGCGGGGACGCAGCGCACCTTTGAGGTATACGACGATTTCCTGCTTTCCGGCGACGGAGAATACCGCATTTCGCTGTTCGCGCAGGGCGCGGACGGCAGCTGGAACGATAACTATGGATTTATCCCGTTCGGCCAGTCGCAGACCATGAAAACGGCTGACGGCGAGGATTTTCTGTGCATGAAGGAGTGATCACATGGCGTACAACAGCCAGTATACCGGCGCGCAGATCGACGAGGCCATCAGCGACGTGCGCGACAATAAAACGGAGTGGAGCAAGAAGGAGCTTCCGGCCGTGACCGCCTCCGACAACGGCAAATTCCTGCGGGTAGCAAACGGCGCATGGACGGCTGAGACGGTCAGCGACGCGGAAGGAGTGAGCTTCTAATGGCGGAATATCTGACAAAAACGGAGCATCTGAAAGCGGTCGCCGACGCGATCCGCGCCAAGGGTGGTACATCCGCCCCGCTGGCTTACCCGTCCGGTTTCGTCTCGGCGATCCAGGCGATCCCCTCCGGCAGCGCCAAGGAAGAGCAGGAGAAAACCGTCACCATCACCGCCAACGGCACAGTAGAGATCACCCCGGACGCCGGGAAGACGCTGAGCAAGGCGACTGCGGTCGTCAACGTCCCCACGTCCGGCGGAGGAGGCGTAACCTTAAACCCAAGCGCACTTTACACTGAAATCGTATCAAAAGGAACACAGGTGCCGCTCCCGACTGGCGCAACGGGGCTATACGTCGAAACAGGGCAGACATATATCGGGGCATGGATCGCAATCAAAGGCGAAAACGGCACAACGGCGATCTTGTATACTCCAGTTAACGGGAAAACTAGCGTTTATGGATACGATGAGATAGCCTTCGATGCAGTGACTTTATACTCCGGATCGTCGATAGAAGATATATGGCGCATAATCACAGAAATGAATCCGGATACAGGAGAGGTGACTGCGTCGGAAGCTGTAACAGAGGTACATTATTTGCTGGTATAAATAGATCCCGCCCGCGCCGGGGCGGCACACCCAATCAGACAAGCTCCGCAGCGCATGGCAGGCCGGACAACCCCCGGCCCCCAGCCAGCAGGGCCACGCCTTGCGGAAAATACAGAAGGGAGAATGAAACCAATGACCACAGAAGAGCGCGTGACCGAGGTGGAGCAGCGGGCGAAAAGCAACTCGCACCGCATTGACGAAATGCAGTCCGACCTCAAAAACCTCACAGAACTCACAGCCAGTGTAAAGGTGCTGGCGACCAAGCAGGAGAACGTGGAATCCGACGTCCGCGAGATCAAGACCGACGTCAAGGCCCTGACGGAGAAGCCCGGCAAGCGCTGGGACGCCATTGTCGCGGCCGTCGTGACGGCCATTGTCGCGGGCCTCGTCGGCTGGGCGCTGGCCCACGCAGGGCTGGGATGATATGAGCACAAAAGGAAAGTGGACGAAGGGCGAAATGTCGCGCACGATCGTCGTTTACTGCATCAAGGCCCTGACGCTGACGCTGATCTGGGCCGTCGCGCTGGAGACGATCGCCGTGCTATTTTCGCTCGAAATCGATCTGACCGCCGTGCTCACCTTCGCCGCAGCAGCCTTCGGCGGGGAACTCCTGCTGCTGGCCTTCAAGCGCGTATTCGCAAAGAAAAACGATCCGGTAGAATAACGAAAGGGGTATACAAATGGAAAACATCATCAAACGTCTCGGGAATCTGTTGAGCGTCAAGTCCATCGTCACGCTCGGCCTGACGATCATCTTTGCCGTCCTCGCCCTGCGCGGCGATATCACCGGCAAGGACTTTCTGACCATCTTCCTGACGGTCATCACGTTCTATTTCGGCACGCAGAGCCAGAAAGCGCAGGACGCGATTGATAACGCCACGAAGGAGGATGCGCAGAAATGAGCATCAAAATTGGGCAGGCCAGTCTTGGAGAAACCGGAGGACGCAACCAGCAGCCAGGAAACCAGACCGGCCGGGAGCTGAACGTTTCCAACTGGTATAACGGACACTGGCTCGGCGTCCTGCGCTACAAGAGCCGCAAAAAGGCCGAGCGGGCCGCGCAGACGTGCGAGGCGGCCATTAAAAACCGGAATATCGGTTACGATATGAGCGACCGGAACACGGCGTATGAGGCTGCCAGAGCCGTCGGGTGGGATGTGAGCAAGATCACAAAGCCAGTGGAGACGGACTGCTCCGCACTCATGATGCTCTGCGCCGTGGCCGCAGGCTGCGCGTCGGTCGAAGCTCTCTACCGTCGGCAGGGCAACAGCTGCACGACATACTGCATGCTGCACGATTGGCCCGCAACGGGCGATTTTGTATTGCTGACCGGCAGCAAGTATCTGACGACGGACGCGAATCTCCTGCGCGGCGACGTACTGGTAAGCTCGGGCCATACCGTGATGGCCCTCGAAGATGGAAAAAATGCAGAGGAGGAAACCGAAATGGTAGAAAAGAGCAAGATCATCGTCGACGGCAAGGAAGTCGCCGTTGAGCGCATTCTGAAGAACGGCACGAACTACGTCAAGGTCCGCGATATCGCCGCCGCGCTCGATCTCGAAGTAAGCAACAAGGGCAATATCGCCGTGCTGAAGCACAAGGAAAAGTAAGCCCCGCCCGGCGGCGGGCCGAAGGGAGTGACAGCGAATTACTGCGCGGCTGGCTCTGCCGAAGGAGCTGGAACACCTCACGCGCAGCGACTGG
>ERZ1034855.740-NODE-740-length-10878-cov-9.418183_pt1 | contig 10878 bp, 8 predicted proteins | sample MGYA00520699_ERZ1034855 | MGnify/ENA primary metagenome ERZ1034855 (study PRJEB33766, sample SAMN09781730) | gut metagenome | biome: gut microbiome | host: Homo sapiens | place: Madagascar | study: EMG produced TPA metagenomics assembly of the PRJNA485056 data set...
CTAATATGGTGGGGCAGTTTGCCAAAGGGGAAAAGTATCAGACCATAAAACTGGATAGTTATGCCGAATTTGCTCCGCTTATTTGTTATGAAGTCATATTTTCCGGACAAATTGTGCGTAAGCAAAATAAGCCTAAATGGGCGGTGGTGCTGACAAACGATGGCTGGTATGGTATCAGCGCCGGCCCTTATCAGCATTTGGTTGCCGCGCAGATGCGGGCGGTGGAAGAAGGAATTTCAGTTGTACGCAGCGCAAACAGCGGAATCAGCGCCGTGATAAATCCGTATGGAATAATCACTTCGCAAATCGGTTTGGCAGAGCGCGGTTATGTTGACGATACAGTAAAAATCAGTATGTCGCATAATACATTGTTTGGGCAATATGGAAATACTATACCGCTGCTAATGGCTTTGCTGCTGATTTTGACAGCTGCCGGTTTGAACTATTTTACGAAAAAATCATAATCCGCCGGTGTGGAACAGCTTGTTATATTTATAGACAGAGCCGTTTGGTATTGACCAGCTGAAGTCATTTTCCATGGCGGTGCGCTGCATTTGGTGCAGCTGCTTAGGCGATGTGTAAAAACAGCGGATAGCTTTTTCCAGAGTTTCAAAATAGGCGTTAATGTTGTTTTTGAGGTGCTGAGCCTGCAGGTTCGGTCCGTAAACACGGTTTCTGTCGGCAAAAAATACTTCAGTTCGGAAACCGTCTACGCCGTCTTGAATGGTATCAACCAAACCGCCGGTAGAAGTGGCAATCGGCAGGCTGCCTTTCGCCATGGCTTCCATCTGCGTCAATCCGCAAGGCTCAAAATATGACGGCATCAGGTAAAAATCGGCAGCTAGCTGTACTGAATAGGCAAACTGGTCGTTATAGCCGTGAAAAACAAAAATGCGTTTGGCAAAGTCACGGCAGATTTGCTTGGTATTATCTTTTAAGGCCATCAAGTCATGAAATAAATCTTTATTGCCGGCGCCGCCCAGTACAAAAATCGGAAAATCCTGCGGAGAGTTTTTGTATTTGTCGGCCATCCGCAAAATGGCGTTAACGGCGATATCATAGCCCTTTTGCTCCACCAGACGGCTGGTCATGCAGATAAACGGTATATTTTCGGCTTCATGTAGAACAGAAAGAATATTGTCAAAACCATAGGTATCTATGTTTGGTATAACCTTTTGGCGGTAGTTTGCATCGGCGGCTAAATGCGACAGCAATTTTATACATTCTTTTTTGTTATGCAGCTTGTTCTGCAGCGAATGTTCGTTATAAACTTTAAACTGCGTGTCGCCGAAATAGCTATTTATTTGTTCAATTTTTTTAGCATTCGGAGAAATCAGCTTTTTTTCGTAGCCGTTGACAATACCGAAAAACGAACGGCAGTTTTTACGGATTTTCAGAATATCGCGGAAGTCAAAGCCAAAGCTCTTTTCCCGCGATACTTCTTCCATGTAATTTTTAGAAACCGTAACAATGCGGTCGGCAAGGTGCATATTGCAGGAAGCCTGATTATAGGTATCGCCGACCAAAAGGGTGTTGGCGGTGCGCGGATTGCTGTTTTTTACGGCTTTGGCGTTTTTCAAAACCAAGGTGGCTAAATCTTCGTATAAAGAGTTTAAAATTTTAGAGGTGTTGTTGTAGTCCCAGCCCTGATAGCCCATGTGGTGGGCAATGTGGATTACCGGAATATTGCTCAGCTGTTCGGCAGTTTCCGGCGCCAGGCGTTCAGCATAGACTTTTGCCAAAGTCAGATATTTAGTCAGACCGGAAATGGCGCCGCTGTGCCAATCGTTTGCCAGCAGCATATTCGGCAGGCGGATATTTTTAATTTGATTTAAGGCTATGCTTTCCAGCAAGCAGTAAACCGCTTTAGATAAAAAGGCAAAGCGCTCAACTTCATCAACATGCAGGCTGTTCAGCACATAGCAGCCGCCTTGTCCGGAGGGATTTTCGGCAGCCGGATTGATGGAAAAGAAACGGTCGTTATGCAAAAACAGATAATCGGCGCCGTTTAGATTTCCGGAGTATACTTCTGCCTTAAAATGGCAAAAACGGTTGCGGCTGCCCATAAACGGAACTTTAACAGTGCAGAGTTTTTTCAGCTTTATCTGCCTGCCCTCGGCTCCGGTATAAACATCATCTTCAAAAGTGCATTTTTTACGTCCGGTGTCGCCTAAATACATCGGGGTTATAATCGTGATATCGCTTTTTTGCGAAGCAAAAACAGAATTGTAATTTTCCGGCAATTCGGAAGCGACCATGCCCAAGCCGCCGCATTTCATAAAAGTAGCGGTTTCGGCGGTTATCATCCAAGCGTGAATCTGTGAGCTTTCCGGCCAGCATTTATCAGTCAGGCATTGCTTTTTGCCCATATTCTGCATTTGCCGTAAAAGCGGATTATGCGGAGTGCCGTAATTTATACTAAACTTGTGTTTGTTGAAGTTTGTTGGTAAAAAAGAAAATTTATTTTTAGCCGAGCCAAGATTTAATATAGACATCACAATTACTTTCTATGCAAAATACACCTTTAGTGTATCATCAAAAATTCAAACATTCAACAGAAAAAGAACTTACGCTCTTGACTTGTCTGCGATTAGCCACTAAGTTCTATATAGATATTATCCAAACAAAATTAAAGAGGATGCAGGAATGACTGATAAAAAAGAAAAGATATCCGCTGAAACCGAAAATAAAAAAGAACAAGCTGCGGCGGAAGAAAATTCTGAAGATGTGCAAAACTCCGAATGTAAAGATGAGCTGAGCCAGCTTAAGGAAGAAAATCAAAAACTAAAAGATTCTTTTTTGCGCGCGTATGCTGAGGCTGAAAATACCAAAAAACGCTGCCAGCAGGAAATTGAGAAAAATTCTAAGTTTGCCATTTCTTCTTTTGCCAAAGAGCTGCTGGGCGTGGCTGATAATCTGCAGCGTGCTTTGAGCGCCGTTGACGATGAAACAAAGTCAAAATGCGAAGCTTTTATTAAAGGCGTGGAGCTTACTCAGAATGAACTGACTAAAGTTTTCGGCAAATTCGGCATTAAAAAATTGGAAAGCCTGAATAAGGTTTTTGATCCGAATTTTGAACGCGTGGTGCAGGAAGTGGAAGATAAAGAAAAGCCTGCCGGCACAATTATAGCTGAGCTGCAATCCGGCTATACGCTTAATGACCGCATTTTGCGCGAAGCCATGGTTGTGGTAACCAAAGGCGGAGTTGTAGTATCTAAATCTGAAAAAAAGTAGATAAAAGCGTTTTAAAATACCTAAAAATTTAAAAGTCCGTGCAGTTGCGGACTTTTTTATTTGACGCGGCAAAATAAATGGTATATTTGATAAATTGTTATTTATTACAAAAAAACTTGGCGTTATACTTTTGCGCATGAAAATATTGAACGTTTATATTTTTAAGCAGATTTTTATTGGTTTTCTGCTGGTTTGTTTCTCTCTGCTGGCTATGCTGTGGCTAACGCAGTCGCTCCGTTTTGTGGAAATGGTAACTCGCCAAGGACTGCCGGTTTATCTGTTTGCCGAGATGACCTCGCTGTTAATGCCGCGTATTTTTAATATACTTTCACCGGTTGCGGTTTTTGTGACCGTGCTGTTTGTTTATAACCGCCTGATTGCCGACCGGGAACTTGTGGTTATGCAGTCAGCCGGAATCAGTCCGTGGCAGAATTCTAAAGCAGCGGTGCTGATTGGCTTGATGCTGGTTTTGTTCAATGTGTTTGTCATGAACTGGGGAATTCCTTGGTCGGAATATAAATTCAGAGATTTGGAATGGCGGGTAAAAAATAATTTAACGCAGATGGTTTTCCGCGAGGGCGAATTTACTACCCTCAAAAACGGAATTACCGTGTTTGTCAATAAGCATGAAGACGACGGCTCGGTCAGCGGGATTTTTGTCAGCGATGAAAGCAAGCCGGATGTAAAAGTTACGCTTACAGCAGAAAAAGGCCGCTTAATTCAAACCGATAAAGGTCCGAGAATCTTGTTTATAAACGGAGTGCGGCAAGAAATGAACACCAAAGACTATAAGTTTAGCACGCTGTCTTTTGCCCGCTATTCGGCTGAATTTAATAATGTGGAAAGCAAAAAGAAAAAAGATCAGACTGTCCGTGAGCGTTCTATCGGGGAGCTGCTTAATGCTAAAAATGACCCGACGCTGGATGCTCCTGCCGTCCGCAAAAGCATTGTGGAAGGACACCGCCGCATTTTATATCCGCTCTATAATTTATTGTTTGCTTTATTGGCCTGCGTTGGCTTGCTGGTGGGTAATTTTAACCGCCGCGGGCAGACAAAGCTGATTACGATTGAAGTTTTAAGCATGATTGTGATTTTAGGCGGAGACTTGGCCTTTACTAATTTGGCGGGGCGTTCGCTGATTCTGCTGCCGGTGCTGTATTTGAACTGCCTGCTGCCGCTGTTGGTCTGCTTTTATTTGCTGTTCTTTTATAATCCGTTTTATTTCCGCCGTTTCAGGGCAAAGGAGCATTATGAAAAATAGTTGTATATGGGGTATAAGAATATTGCTGCTGCCTGCAATGCTGTATAGCGGACAGGCTTTTGCCGTCAGCGAAGCCGGAGAAATTCAGCGCAAGGAGCAAAAAACTCCGCATGCCGAAATGAATGTGGCTCATAATATTACTAACATTCAATTTGCTGAAGACAGCAATATTGCCGGTCAAAATGCTGTTAATTTCAGCGCCGATGAGCTTACTAACGATGAAAACAGCGGCTTAATCACGGCTTCCGGCGAAGTGGAAATTGAATATAACAATATGCGCCTTAAAACCGATAAGCTGATATATGACCAAAACAATGATGTGGTTACGGCTAACGGCAATGTCCGCCTGTATTCTTCTGACGGCTCTATTGTTTACAGCGATGAGGTAGTGCTTTCCGAGCAGATGACAACCGGAGAAATGCACCACATTAAAGTGCTGCTTAAAGATAAATCCCACGTTTTTGCCGAAAGTTTTAAAAAGAAAAATAATCAGAAAAAACAGCTGGCTTATGCCACATATACGCCGTGCGATATGTGCGACGCGCAGTCTCCGCTGTGGTCTATCAGCGCCCGCAAGGTTCAGCATGACGAAAAAAGCCAGAATGTTCACTACAATGACGCTGTAATAAAAGTTAAGAATGTTCCGATTTTCTATACTCCGTTTTTTTCACATCCGGATCCGAGCGTAAAACGCCGTTCCGGTTTTCTGGCGCCGAGCATGGGAAGTTCCAACTATTTGGGAACGGTGGTGCAGCCGCGTTATTTTTGGGCGGTTAACGACCAGACCAATGTTGTTTTCTCGCCGATTTATTCTTCTGACCGCGGAATGGTTTGGGGCGGCAGCTATCAGCAGTATTTTTACAGCGCCGATACGGAAATTGCCGGCAGCTATATGAAAGACGGCAAAGAAGACCGTCCGCAGCACCGCGGCAATGTTTTTGCCAAAGGACGCTATGATATCAATGATTTGTGGCGATTTAAATATGATCTGAAATATGTTTCGGATTATCTTTATTTAAAAGAACTGAGCTTGCCGTATCAGGATGACGCATGGCTGACTTCCAGCGCGGCTTTTGAGCGTTTCAGCGGACGCGATTATGCTTCTGTAGAAGCGTATTATTACAAAATTCTGAGTTATAACCTGCGCCGCAGCAATGACCGGCAGTTTAACGAAATCAACAACCGCAAGCCGACGGTGGCGCCGCTGGTGGATGTGGAAATGTATTCTGACCCAAGCTCTATCGGCTCATATTTCAAAAATGAATTTAACAGCGCGTCTGTTTATCATCAGGACGGCCGAAACACTCAGCGTCTGACTTCTATCAACGCTTGGGAACTGCCGTTTACATCGTCTTTCGGCGAAAAATATCGTTTGGTCGGTTCCGTAAAATCGGATGCTTATTATGTGAACCGTTATCAATATCAGCAAAATAACCGTTACAGCGGCACCGTTACCAGATTTTTCCCTCAGGCCGGTGTGGAATGGCGTCTGCCGTTTGTAAAAGCAACAGAGTCTTCACGGCAGATTATTGAGCCGGTGGTTGTCGGCGTGGTTGCGCCGAAAGGCGGCAATAAAGCCGATAAAATTCCGAATGAAGACAGCGAAGATGTATATTTTGACGATACCAACGTTTTGGATTTGGACAGATACGCCGGTTATGACCGCAACGATACAGGCAGCCGCGTAAGCTATGGACTGCGCTGGAGTTCATACGGAGATATCATCGGCAGAACCTCGGCTTTTATCGCTCAAAGCTATGAAAGAGACCGCGACAGCAGCTTTACCAGAAGTTTGGATGAAAACTATGATTCTAATTTCAGCGACTATGTCGGACGCATTAACGCCGAACCGAATGAATATCTGAATTTGAACTACCGTTTCAGATTGGATAAAGATTCTCTAGACGCAAAATACAGCGAATTGGGCGTCGGCGCCGGACCAGATTTTTTTCGGGCGTACGCTTCTTACATCTTTTTGCAGGGAAATACTTATTATAACCAGTTGTATTCGGAACGAAAAGAATTATATACTTCTATTAGTTCGGCTCTTTCGCAATTTTGGTCGGTCAGCATCTATAATCTGCAGGATTTGACTGAAGACAGCCGCGGTTCGCTGGAACACGGCGGAAATGTGATTTATGAAGACGAATGCTTAAAATGGGTAACCAGCGTTAAAAAATATAACAGCAGCAACCCAGATTTGAAAAATAGCTATGAATTCGGCACTACTTTCTATTTGAAAACGATAGGCAGCTTTGGTTCATAGGCGAGGAGGAAAAATGAAAAAAATAATACTGTTTTCCGGTTTGTTTTTGCTGATTGGCAATGTTGCTTCAGCCGAAGATTTAAATCTGCAGGATATAGACAGTCAGGCGCGTATGGAGCGTCCGAACACCAATTCTATTATGTTCCGCCGCAATGCCGACCAATACCGCCAGCTGAGCGATGAAGAAAAAGCCGATATTGCCGCCCGCCGCGAAGAAGTCCGCAAAATGCGCCTGCAGCAAGAGGAATATGCCCGCCGCCGCGCCGAAGAAGAAGCCCGCCGCCGGGCGATGGAAGAGGCTCAGAAAGAAGCTGAACGCCGCCGCGCCGAGGCTCTTAAGCCGATTACCTTATATGAAAATAAGCTGAAAATTTATGCTTTGGTTAACGGCGAGGTTATTACCAGCAGCGATATGCAGAGCCGGATTAACGCTTTTATTTTAATGACCGGAATTCCGTATAATCAGCAGACTAAAGCCATGATAACCGGCAAAGTCCTGCAGTCGGCGATTGATGAAAAGCTGAAAATACAGGAAGCCGAAAAAAATTGACAAAGCTTTGCGCAAGTTTGAGCAAAGTAACAACATGCCGGCCGGCCAGCTGAAAAAAATTCTGCATGATGCTAAAGTCAGCGTAAAAGTCTGGAGTACGCAGATAGAAGCTGATTTAGCTTGGCAGAAGCTGATTGCGCAAAAAGGCTATAATGAAGTTAATATCGGCGAAAGCGATATTAACAAGGCTTTGGCCGATATTAAAAACGACCAGAAAAAACAAAAATTTATGGTTTCGGAAATTGTTATAGATAAAAAAGATGCCAAAGATTTAAATCAGCTGGTAGAAAATCTGCGCCACGACCCGCGTTTTGAACTCTATGCCATGCAGTTTTCGCAAAGTCCGAGCGCGGCCAACGGCGGTCATTTGGGGTGGGTAAGCAAAGGCAAGCTGCCGTCGGTTTTGGAAAATTCGGTGCTGAAGATGAAAGACGGAGATGTTTCTGACCCGATTGCTTACGGAAAAGATTTCTATATTTTAAAATTGGAAAAAATCTTTAATCCGGCAATAGATAAACCGGAAATTCCCTCCCGCAAAGAAGTTAAAAGCTTTTTGGAAAATAAAAAGCTGGAAGAATATTCTAACCGCTATATCAAAAACCTGCGCAGTCGCGCGCTGATTGAAAAGAAAGTATAATGACAGAGCTTCTTTCTTTGCGCGAAACGGTTGACAGCCATGGCTTAATGGCAAAAAAAGCCTTAGGGCAGAATTTTTTGCTGGATCAGAATATTACAGATAAAATTATCCGCAGTTCTTTGGAGGCGCGGGGCTTAACCGATTTTTCCGGCGAAGATGTTTTTGAAATCGGTCCCGGTCCCGGCGGGCTGACCCGTGCGGTGCTGAAAGCGAATCCGCACAGCATCACGGTTATAGAAATGGATGAACGCTGCATAGAAATTATGCAGGAACTGCAGGCGGTTTACGGCAGCAAGCTGCAAATTGTCAACGGAGATGCGCTGAAGTTTGATTTTGGGCAGAAAACGGAATATCCTAAAAGCATTGTCAGCAATCTGCCATATCATATATCCGTGCCGCTGCTGCTGGGATTTTTGCAGCAAATGCGGCAGTTCAGCAGTTTGACTCTGATGTTTCAAAAAGAAGTGGCGGAGCGGATTTGCGCCGAGCCTAACAACAAAAATTACGGGAGGCTGTCCGTTATCTCTCAGCTGGTCTGCAAGGTTAAGCTGCTGTTTAATCTGAATCCGAGCTGTTTTGTGCCGGCGCCTAAAATCTGGTCTTCGGTGCTTTTATTTACGCCGCAGAAAAATATGCCGTCAGCCGAAGAATTGCAAAAGCTGGAAAAAATTACGGAAGCAGCTTTCGGACAGCGCCGCAAAATGATTCGCCAAAGCCTGAAAAGCCTGCCGAATTTAGAAAAAGCCAGCGCGGCCGCCGGTGTGGCTTTAACGGACAGAGCCGAAAATATTACGCCTGAGCAATATTTGATTTTAGCGCAAAATATTTAAGCAATCTCTTGTTTTTTATAAAAATGTTAATATTTTTTCCGTAGCCTGTAAAAGGTTAAAACTTTTTAGGATATCGCAAAATGCACACAATTCATACGCTGATTTTGGACCTGACGCTCATCACGATTTATGCGGCGATTGTTACTCTGCTGTTTAAAAAATTAAAGCAGCCGACGGTGCTGGGCTATATTTTAGCCGGTATTTTGGCGGGTCCGTATTTTGATTTGCTGCCGACGGTGACGGATAGAGAAAATCTGAGCCTGTGGGCGGATATCGGCGTGATTTTTCTGCTGTTCGGCTTGGGATTGGAATTCAGTTTTAAAAAGATGATTAACGTGGGCAAAGCGGCGATGATTACGGCTAACGCCAATATTCTGTTTATGCTGTTTCTGGGCTATAACACCGGTTTGCTGCTGGGCTGGACAACCATGGACAGCTTCTTTTTAGGCAGTATGATTTCTATGTCGTCAACCACGATTATTATTAAAGCCTTTGACGATTTAAATATTAAAAAACAAAAATTTACGGATTTAGTATTCGGCGTGCTGGTGGTAGAAGATTTAGTGGGCATTCTGCTGCTGGTGCTGCTGCCGACAATCGCTTTAGGTTCCACCATTGACGGCGAAGCGCTGCTGTTCAGCACCGGCAAGCTGATTTTATTTTTAGTTTTGTGTTTTGTGGCCGGCATATATCTGGTGCCGACGCTTTTAAAGAAAATTGACAGTTTTCTAAATGCCGAACAGCTGCTTTTAGTAATTATTGCCTTGTGTTTCGGTATGGTAGCGCTGGCTAATTATTCGGGATTTTCTTCCGCTCTGGGCGCTTTTATCATGGGGTCTATTTTAGCTGAAACGCCACTGATTGAGCGTATAGAAAAAACTATAAAACCTCTTAAGGATTTTTTCGGCGCTGTCTTTTTCGTTTCGGTCGGCATGATGGTTAATCCGGCAATGTTTATTGAATATGCTTGGCCGATTTGTGTGATTACTTTTATTGTGATGGTCGGCAAAGTCGCATTTTCATGCTTTGGCTTTATTGTTTCCGGCCAGCCGCTTAAAACCTCGGTTCTGGGGGCTTTTTCGTTGGCTCAGGTCGGCGAATTCGCTTTTATTATCGCCAGCCTCGGCATGAGCTTGGGTGTGCTGCATAAGCAGGTATATCCGATTATTGTGGCGGTTTCGGTTATCACAACTTTCTTTACGCCGATGATGATTAAATTTGCTGAGCCGATGTTTAATGTAATTAAGCGCTATCTGCCGGAAAAATGGCAGGAATTTTTAGCTAAGCATGTTGCCGGACAAAAGGAAACCAAAAGCGAAGAGCGTTTGTGGAATATGCTGCTGAAAAACTATCTGCTGCGGCTTATCTTGTTTATTATGATTAACTATGCCGTTATTGGTTTTTCAAATTATTTTGTGCGTCCGTGGGTGCATCAATATCTGCCGAATATGGCGGCGCGGGCGGCAGTTACGGCTATCACTCTGCTGCTGATGTCGCCGTTTTTAAAGGCTCTTATCGGCTGGGAAACAATCTTGCCGGTAGTGCTGTCAGAAAAATTCCGTCCGCTCTCAGAAACAGCTCATCAGCTGTTTAAGGTCAATATCTGCGAAAATAAAATGGTGCAGAAAGTTAAAGATACGCTGAGTTCCTGCGAAAGCGAAAATATAAAAAATCTGTTTGTTTCAAACAATCAGGTAGCGACGGTTTATTATAAGCTGTGGAAAGCTAAAAAAGCCAATCGGCTGCCGCTGCTGTTTTTAACCAGTTTCCGCATGCTGATTGTTTGCTTTTTTATTATGACGGTAGTTCATCAGTTTTTAACCGAAAACAGCAAGGTTATTTTTTGTTTGGTGCTGATTTCTTTGGTTATGCTGTCGCAGTCGCGCTGGCTGTTTGAACAATATATGAAAATTGAAAAACAGTTTTTGGATAATCTGAACGGCGGTGCTGAAAAAGAAACCGAGACTAAAGAAATTAAAGAAGAAAAATAAACTTTCCCCCGCCGGAAAGTAAAAATAATTTTAATTTAATGAAATTAGATGGCTGTTTTGTCAAAAGTGTGTAAAAAAAACGACCGTTTAAAAGGGACAGTTTTTAGGC
>ERZ1034855.741-NODE-741-length-10875-cov-10.158503_pt1 | contig 10875 bp, 11 predicted proteins | sample MGYA00520699_ERZ1034855 | MGnify/ENA primary metagenome ERZ1034855 (study PRJEB33766, sample SAMN09781730) | gut metagenome | biome: gut microbiome | host: Homo sapiens | place: Madagascar | study: EMG produced TPA metagenomics assembly of the PRJNA485056 data...
GCTGAAAACCAGCCTCATAACTTTTTTTATCAATTTATTTTTTTGTCGCTTTTACATAAGCCATGTTGGCGTGCTCTTCGCAATAAGTCTGTCCCATACGGACTTTTTTTCCGCAAAAGCAAAAATCTTCATCTCTTGGGTCGCCCAGAGGCCAGCGGCAAGTATGACTATCCAGCTCCATCAATTTTACATGATGACCGCCTTTATGAACTTTTTTCGGCGCTTTAACTTCTGCAACCGGCTCCTCTTCTTCCGGCAAAATTTCTTCCGGAGTTTCTATTGCCGGAGCTTCTGCCGCAATTTCTTCAGCCGGAGCAGTTTCATCATCTTTCTTTTTGATTGGAGACGGTCTGGCTTTCAGGCACAAACGATGCACTTTTCCGACAATAGAATTTTTTGAAACACCCAATTTCTTGGCAATTTCATTTGCGGTCAAGCCCTCCAGCCACATTTGGCGCAACCCTTCAACCATTTCTTCTGTCCAAGCCATTTCAAATCTCCTAAAATTATCTTTTTTTAGATTTTTACAAAATTATTTATTTTATGTCTAGTTAAAAATCCGCAATTTGTCACTTTTTTTTAATAAATATGCATTAACTTGTTTTTCAGGGAGAAATTTATGCGGCTGTTTATTTTTATAAGTCTGTTGTTTTTAGCGTTTCCTTGTCAGGCTCAAATCAAGGAATATCAGCATTTGTACGACATAAATCCGGATGAAGAAATCCCTATGCTGTGGCGCCTGCAGAAAGAATACCGCAAATTCCGCAGCGACTATGACTGGCACTATGATTACAACTGGAACATTCCTCCGGTATTTGATAAAGAGTTTGCTCAAAATATTGAACGATTCGGCAAAGTGGAAAAACGTATAGACAATCCTGATGAAGAAGACATTTTAAGAGAACTGCGCCGCCTGCCGCCTGAGTTTTATCCTTATATCGGTCCGGTTCTGCACACGCTTCCCGGGCTGTCCGGAAAAGTTCTGGATCTTCCAGGCATAAAAGAAACCAAGCACCAATTTCCTAAGCGCATTGCCTCAAAGCTGGCCGCCATTCCGGATATTGAGTTTTTATCTCCGGGGCTGTACATATATTTAATGCCGGAGCTGTTCGGCGAAGGCTCAAACACCCGAGAGTTTCCGCAGTCGGTCAGCAAATATCCCAACCTGCCGCCTATCCGCATAAAAAAAGAACTGCTCGCCGCGGCTCTTAAAGAAGTTCCGCCCGAAAACTTTGCCATAGACAAACCGGAACAGCCGGAAGATTTAGGCATCCGCCACTATTCCGCCGACGCAGGCACTCCGCTTTCTAAAGCCGATGTCCAAGCTTTTATCGCCACTATTGACGGGCTGGCAAATTTTTCCGCCGACCTTAAAACTAAAGTAAAATATATTTCCCTGAACAGCCTTATGAATTATTGGGATGAAAAAAACGGCACCGATAAAAACGTGGCTTTTTTAAAAACCATGGTTAACCCGTGCCAAACTTTAGCCCGCAAAATAAAATGGCTCGGCGCCCGCAGTCAGTTTCAAGACGTTATATCGCCGCAGGCTTTCGGCTTGGACGACTGGGCGTACACCTGCGATAAAACACTTAAAGCCCTGCGCGCCGTCAGCCAAAGCAATGCCGAAATCACAGCTATGAATATTGCAAAAAAAGGCTATATTTATGACATGATAAATCAAACCGGCTATTACACGCCGGAAGAGCGCCAAGCCCACAAATATTTTATTGAAGCCTCAATTCAGCTGTATCAGACCACGCCGGAAAATAAAGAAGCCGTGCGTCCCTATGCTGCTGAGCTAAACAAAAAGCTTGCGGTTTTCGGCGCTAATCTTCTCGGCAGTCCGCTGATTCTGCCTTAAACATAAATACCTACCTGCTATGCCGATTTTCTGCTTTACCTTTTTTGCAAAAGATAATATACTTTATCTGCAAAAGTAAGTAAGGAGAAAAATTATGAATGAAACTATTTATTACCATTTCAAAAAAAATTACGTTTGGCTTGTTTTGAATATTTTGGCCTTGACCGTGCTTTGTTCCTGCCTGTTTTGCAGTCTTTCTTATGCTTATTGGTGGGAATTTCAGACTTTGTTCGGCGTACTGATTTTTTCTCTTTTAATCTGGATTTATAAATACGCCACCAAACAGGTTATGGCTGTAATTACCGACGACACTATTAAAATAGACCATTCTAATCCGATTGCTTGGAAAGACATTGAAGTCGGCGAAGAGCGCATGGTAAAATGCTGCGGCAAAGAGCGCCGTGTGATTGTGCTGATTCCAAAGAAAGGCATTGATTATAAATATAGCTTTTTGCAAAAGCATAACGGCGATTTCACTCCATTCTGCCTGCCTCTTTACGGGCTTTTAACTCCGGAAGATGAAGAAAAAGTATTCCGCATTGTGGCTCACAAAGTCGGCTTAAAGGCCTTGTAATCCATGCGCAAAGACTTTTACGTTTTCCGCCACGGCGAAACCGAATTTAACGTTCAGCACCGCCAGCAAGGCTCCGGCATTGATATGGATTTAACCCCAAAAGGCAAGGCGCAGGCGCTGGTTCTGGCGGCAAAGCTGAAGCCGTATCGTCTGGAAGCAATTTTCAGCAGCCCGCTCAAACGGGCTTTGCAGACGGCGCAGGCTGCAGCCGCTTCTTTTGCCTGTCCGGTTATCATAAAAGAAGATTTGCGCGAATGCTTTTACGGCGACGCCGAGGGCATGCTGCAGCCGGAGCTGACCGCTGAATATCCGGAAGTTTACAATAACTGGAGCAACCCTGAGGTTTGGGATATTGCCTATCCTAACGGCGAAAGCAAACAAGCGGCGCTGTCGCGGGTTTGGAAACAAATAGAAAAATTGCTGCAGGAGCCTTACAGCGTTTGCGGAATTGCTATCCACGGCGGCACCATGGGCAGCCTCCTGAACTATCTGCATTATGACTTTGCAAAAATAGAAAACTGCGCGGCTTTTCATTTGGTTTATGACGGCGGCTGGCGCATATACGGCGATTTGTTTTAATATTTCCGGTGGTTTTACACCGCCTTTTTTGTTGGATTTTAACCTTAAAATATGTTAAATTAAAACTATATTATTAGCAAAGGAGGCAAAAATGACCAAACCTGTTGTTGTAGGAATCGGCGAACTTCTGTGGGATATGCTGCCCGAGGGCAAGCGTGCGGGCGGAGCGCCGATTAACTTTGTATATAACGCCACACAGCTCGGCGCCGACGGCTATGCAATCAGCGCAGTCGGCAAAGACGCCTTGGGCGATGAAATCATTAAAGAACTGGAAAAAAGCCATATTCATCATGTGCTGGAACGCAACGACTACCCGACCAGTATTGTGGAAGTTGTGCTGAACAACGGTATTCCGGCCTATACCATAGTAGAGGGTGTGGCTTGGGACCATTTAGACGCCACCGCCGAAGAAATCGCCGTAGTGCAGAAAGCCGACGCCGTCTGCTTTGGAACTTTGGCTCTGCGCTCGCCGCAAACCCGTCAGGCCGTTATCACGCTTTTGAAAAACGCTCCGCAGGCTGCCTATAAGCTTTTTGACGTCAATCTGCGCAGCAATTACTATTCAAAAGAGCTGATTGACGAACTTCTGCAAGAAGCCAATGTTTTCAAAATCAATGATGAAGAGATGGTCAAAGTTCAGGAATTATTCGGCTTGCATCTTTCCGATGAAGAAATATGCAAATGGTTTATTCAAAAATACGATTTACGCTATTTGATTTTCACCGCCGGAGAAAAATACAGCATTGTTTACTCAGCCGGCGGCGAAAAATCATATTTAGATACGCCTAAAGTCAAAGTTGCCGACACAGTCGGCGCCGGCGATTCGTTTTCTGCCGGATTCGTAATGGGACTTTTAACCGGAAAATCCATGCGCGAAGCTCATAAGCAGGCTGTTGCCACCGCGGCGTTTGTCTGCACCAAGAGCGGAGCTTGGCCTGAGTATGAATAAATCCGCAAAAGGAGAAAAGCTATGATTAAAAACGATTCGCTCAAAAAACTGATACCGATTATGTTTGCCTTTTTTGCCATGGGTGCCGTAGACTTTGTCGGTATTGCCACCAACTATGTAAAAGCTGACTTTGCCCTTTCTGACACTATGGCAAACCTTTTTACCTCTATGACATTTTTCTGGTTTTTAATTTTTTCGGTGCCGACCGGCCTGCTGATGAACAAAATCGGACGCCGCAAAACCGTGCTGCTGAGTTTGGTTATTACCATGCTGGCTTTGGTTTTGCCGATGTTTGACTACAGTATGATTATCATCATGATTTCATTTTCGCTTTTGGGTATCGGCAACACCATTATGCAGGTTTCATTAAATCCGCTGGTTTCCAACATTGTTTCTAAAGATAAAATGTCCAGCGCCCTCACTTTCGGACAGTTCATTAAAGCCACAGCTTCATTCGCAGCGCCGATTCTCGCCGGCTGGGGAGCGATTCATTTCGGTAAATGGCAGATTCTGTTCCCGTTCTTTTTAGCCGAAACCATTCTCGCCTTTATTCTGCTGTCGCGTGAAAAAATCGCCGAAACCGAAGTGGGTAAAACTTCAGGCTTCAAAGAATGCGCCTTGCTTTTGGGCAACGGCACGATTTTCCTTTGCTTTATGGCTGTAATGTGCCATGTGGGCTTGGATGTAGGCACCAATGTAACAACGCCTAAACTGCTCATGCAAAAACTGGGCTGGACTTTGGAACAAGCCGGCTATGCCACCAGCATATATTTCTTTTTCCGCACTATCGGCAGTTTCAGCGGCGCTTATATTTTAGCAAAATACTCTAACCATAAATATTTTTTAGGCAGCGTTATTTTGATGACTGCCGCCTTAATCGGCATCTTTATGTTTAACAGCAAAGAACTGCTTTATATTTGCATTGCCTGTGTCGGCTACGGCAACGCCAATATTTTTCCGGTTGTCTTTTCGCAGGCCATGAAAACCATGCCTCATCACGGCAACGAGGTTTCCGGCTTGATGATTATGGGGATTTTCGGCGGCACGGTATTTCCGCTGCTGATGGGCATTACCTCCGATTTTGCCAACAACCAGCACGGCGCGGTTGCGGTTATGCTGCTTTGCGCTCTGTATCTGCTGGCTATGAGCCGAAAGGTCAAAGACTGAGTTTTTATAAATAGCTATTGTAATACGGCCGAAAATATGTTTTAATCATATAAAAACATATAGGGAGTTAACGCCATGCGCAAAATGATTGATATAGATTTCGGTTCATCTCGCTATAACGAACTAGTTGAGCTGCGTTATAAAATTTTGCTGGAACCGCTGGGCTTAAAGTTTTTGGATTCGTTTCGCGCTAAAGAAGCCAACTATCTGCACATCGGCTGTATAGAGCAGCTGGACGACAAGCTTGTCGGCGGACTGATTCTGGCGCCGATTGACAATGAAAAAATCCGTTTAATGCAAGTCGCCGTAGATACCGTCTACCGCGGAGAGGGCGTGGGGCGCGAACTGGTAAAATATGCGGAAAAACGCGCTAAAGAAGCCGGCTACAGCCAAATTATCATGCACGCTATGCTTTCGGTTGTCGGTTTTTATGAAAAACTCGGCTATCATGCTGAGGGCGATATTTTTGACGAACAAGGCATAACTTTTATAAAAATGGTTAAGGACTTATAACATGGCTGCTAAAAAGACTCTGATTGCCGATTACTTAAAGCATCGCTTTTTTGAAAGATATGATGTCAAAGGGCATGATTTGTCGGCCATAGCCTTGCGGAAGCTAAGAAATAATCTGCCTAAAGAAGAATTTGAACCCTTTCAGCAGCTGGATTCGGCGACCAACAAAATCATAGACCTTATTTCTGAAGATGAAGAGCGCGACGGCACTCCGGCTGATGAAGAAATTATAAACAGCTACGAAAAAATGGCCGATAATAAAAACCTGCCGCGCGCCGTCCGCATAAAAATGTATGATTTAGTTTTGACCGGTCATGAAAAATACATTGAGGGCAATACGCTTTATCTAAATGTTATGGATAAAAAAATTTCCCTGCTGAACAAAAATCATATTTCTGACCTTAAACACGCCGCTATGCTGATTAAACAGCATTCTTTCGGTGTGTTATACAGCTTAAAGCATAAGCTTTTGTCAGCAGTAAGACATAAACTTTCTGACAATGATTATCCCAATATGCAAGAAGGTTTAGAGCTGAAAAAACAATCAACTCAAAATAAAAAACAACAACGTATTGCTTCTGCACGCCAAAAAATTGCCGCTATTGAGAAAGCGCTGAAAAAGAACATCTCTCCCGATGAAAGAGCCGAACTTTTGTTGCAAAAAGCAGAAACTCTGAGCAATTGCGGATTCGGCAGATTAAAAACCTGTCGAGCAAAAGCCGATATATATAATGAATTACAATATCTTTCAGCCGCAAACAGAGATTTTGAAGCTGCCGATTTTTATGCCCGTGAAGAAGCGCATCAAGAAAATGTTGCCAATAACATATTCAAGCATTTACACATCAGCAAAAAAGGGCGGGATATTTAATTATCCAAATACATCGGACTCTGCTTATAGTTTTTAATCAAATATTTCAGCCATACGCCGATAATCGCCGCGCACGGAACAGCGATTATCATTCCCAGCAATCCCAACAGCACGCCGCCGGCCAGCAAAGCAAACATAACCCACACCGGATGCAGTCCGATATTTTCGCCCACCAGCTTCGGAGTTAAGAAGTTACCTTCAAAAAACTGCCCGATTCCGAACACAGCCAAAACTGCAATAATTTTCGGCATAGTGCCGTATTGGGTAATTACCAGCGCCATCGCCATCAAAAAACCGGAAATGCTGCCGACATACGGAATAAATGAAATAATACCGGCTAAAAAACCGACAACCACGCCCATTTCCAAACCAACCAGCCACAAGCCGAAAGAATAATAGCTGCCCAAACATAAGCAAACCAAAGCCTGTCCTCTCAAATAACCGGAAATTATACGGTTTACCTGCTGCATTCCGTCCAGCACCGTTTGCTTGTGCTTCTGCGGAATCAATCCCTGAATTTTAGCTGTAAACTGATGCCAGTCGCGCAGCATATAAAACGCCACCACCGGAGAAATCAGCAGCAAAGACAGCACATTTATAAAAGCAAAACCGTTGCTGACAATGCTTTGCAGAACTTTTCCGGCAATTTTCAAATAATTTGCCATATTTTCCTGCAGCACATTTTCCACATTGCCGTAATTAAAGCCGAAACGCTCCTTTACTTCGCCCAAAACCGGCAGCAGCCGCTGAGCAAACAAACGGGCATATTCCGGAAGCTTTGCCGCATATTCCGCTGCTTGCGAAAACACGGCGCTGCACAGCAAAACCAGCAGCGGCAGCAAAATTAAAAGCGACACGCCCATAACAATAGTTGTGGCAACTGTACGCGACGTGCTGCCGTTTTTAGAAACTTTGCTGACCAGAGGGTCTAAAAAATAGGCCAAGACAATACCGACCACAAACGGCAGCAATACCGAGCGCAGGGCATATAAAAAAACTCCGCAAATCACAAACACGCACAAAAACAGCATATAGCGCTGATTATCAACATTTTTCTTAACCATTATTTTTTTACCTTAACACATAGAAATTGTCATTTGCCTCATAGCTCAGCCCCAGCTCCTGAAAAGAACTCAGCAAATCGTCCAAAGAACCGTTATAGTTTACCGTAAAGCTGACTTTGCCGCCGCCGATGCTTTTGGTGTCTATACCGTCAACCTGCGGCAAAGCGGTGATAGCCGCGCTTTTAGCCAGCCAATCTTTCATATTGCCGTATTCATAAACGGCATTCAGCGTGCCGTTAGCAACAGTTCCGCTGCTGCTTTCGGCTTCACGCTCCATATTAGAAATAAACATCACGCTTTTTTCAACAGCCTTGTCAAATAAATTGCCCTCGCCGTCGTTATAAACCGAAAAGCTGTTTTCATTTTTAGTCTTTTCGTTTTTAAGAGTTACCTTTAAGTCGCCGTTTTCCAACGATTCGGCATATATCACATATACCCTGTCCGAGCCGAAACGGCTGGAAATTTCATTATATAAAGAAGAGTCCATATAAAGGGCGTTTTCAGCAGTTAAATCAGATATATCCTGAAAGCGGGCATCCGCAGTCTGGACTTCCATAGTGCCGAACTTAATCAGCCCCTTGCTGCGCCAATTTGCCCGCCAGGCATTTGTATTTTCCCACAGCTGCGGAGCGGTGCGCGGCATTTCTTTATATACCGGAATAACCAAAAGATTGGTTGTTTCGGCTTCTATCATACTGTTTTCCGCTAAATAATCTTTCAAAAGCGGCTCATTTATCTGCACGGTTAAAACGGCTTTATATTTTGTGCCGCCGGCTTTTTCATCGGCCACGCTGACGGCCTGCACAAAATGCAGAATTTCATCATCACTCAAATTCTTTAAGGTTTCCACATTCTCAGCCGAAGTCAACTGTCCGGCGACCTCCAGAAATCCCTGACGCTGCGCTTCCTGCATCGCCTTATCTTTGGCTTTTACCGAATTTTCGGCTTCTACATCAACCGGAACCTGCGCCTCAAAACTAACTTTTGCCCAAGCCGGAAACGCCATCAGCACGGCAATAACCCAAACAACTATCTTTTTCATAAAAATTCTCCTTGAGTCTTTTCTCTTAAAATAGTATAGCTTAAACAAAAATGCAAAACTTTTATCAAATATTTTAATCTATTTTTAAAAGATGAGCGCTTAAGTAAAGGTAATAATTTTTAATATATAAAGGACGTTTGTAATGATAAAAAGCACATACATCAAAAGCCTGCTGGAACGGGCAAGAAAAGATTTAAAAACAATTGTACTTCCGGAAGGCGAAGATGAGCGTGTTTTAACCGCAGCTCACATGATTACTGCCGAAAAAGCGGCAAAAGTGATTATTTTGGGCGATACTGCAAAAATTAAAGAATTTTATGCCGAAAAAGGCTGGGATTTGACCGATATTGAATTAGTAAAACCGGAAGAAGATTCCCGCCTGCCGGAATATACCGAATTACTTTATAATCTGCGCAAAGAAAAAGGGCTGAGCCGTGAAGACGCCGCTAAACTAGCTCTGAATTATAACTATTTCGGAACTCTGATGATAAAATCCGGACATGCTGACGGTATGGTTTCCGGCGCAAATCACTCCACCGCCGACACCGTGCGTCCGGCTTTGCAGATTATTAAATCCGCTAAAAAAGGCAGCAGCGTTTCTTCTTTCTTTATCATACTTTCCAACGACAAGCCATATGTTTTGTCGGACTGCGGAATTATCATTGAGCCTACAGACAAAGAATTGGCGGATATTGCCTTAAACGCCGCCGAAACCGCTGTTCACTTTGGCATAGAACCGTCTATCGCCATGCTTTCATATTCTACCAAAGGCTCCGGCAAAGGAGATAGTGTGGACAAAGTCGTTCGCGCCACAAAAATGGTGCAAGAAGCAATACTTACCGATGAATATAAAAATTTGGGCATAGAAGTTGACGGCGAACTGCAAGCCGATGCTGCTCTGGATTCGGTTGTTGCCGCCAAAAAAGCTCCAAACAGCCATGTTGCCGGCCACGCCCGCGTCTTGATTTTCCCTAACTTGGAAGCCGGAAACATCGGTTACAAATTACTGCAGCGTTTGGGCGGATGCGAAGCATACGGACCAATTTTACAAGGATTAAATGCTCCGGTTAATGATTTGTCACGCGGCTGCTTTGCCGAAGACATTGTCGGCGCAATAGCCATCACCTGTATTCAAGCTCAAAAATAAAGGATTAAGCTATGGAAAAAATTTTAGTTATAAACTGCGGTTCATCTTCTCTTAAATTTCAGCTCTATAACGTTGATAACGGAAATTATAATGTTGTTTCCAAAGGTATTGCCGAACGTATTGGACAAGCTAACTCAATTCTAAAATATCAGCATACAGGTTCTGATAAAAAAGAAGAATTGATAAACATGCCGACTCACGCCGAGGCAATTAAAGATGTTTTGAAATGCTTGCTAAACGGCGCTTTGCAAAACTTGGAAGAGCTTAGCGCTGTCGGTCACCGCATTGTGCAGGGCGGCGATATATTCAAAGGTTCTGTTTTAATTACTGATGAAGTTATAGAACAAATCGCCGGCTTATCTGATTTGGCGCCATTGCACAATCCGGCTCACGTTTTGGGTATCAAAGCTGTTAAGGCCGCTTTGCCAAACATTCCGCAAGTGGCTGTGTTCGACACCTCGTTTCATCAGACTATGCCGCCTGAAGCTTATCGCTATGCTTTGCCTGAAGACCAATATGTGCGCAACAAAATCCGCCGCTATGGTTTTCACGGAACTTCACATAAATACGTTTCGGAGCGCTGCGCCGAATTGATTGGCAAAAAAGGCAAAATAATCACCTGCCACATGGGCAACGGCGCCTCAATATCCGCCATTGACAACGGAGTTTGCGTTGATACATCTATGGGATTTACTCCGCTGGCCGGTACGATTATGGGTACTCGCTGCGGCGATATTGACCCCTATATTCCGCTTTATATTGAAAAGAAAGACGGCTTAAGCGCCCATGAAGTCAATGAAATGATGAACAAGCAAAGCGGCATGCTGGCTTTGTGCGGATATTCCGACAACCGCGATATTGAAGCCGGATATTTAAGCGGCAACGAAAAATGTATTCTTGCCACCAAAACTTATGTTCACGCTTTGCTGAAATACATCGGCGCATACATTGCCGTTTTGGGCGGAGTAGACGCCATTGTGTTTACGGCCGGCGTTGGCGAACACGGTGTTATTATTCGTCAGTTGGTTATGGAACATCTTTCTTATTTAGGTATCAAACCTGATTATGAAAACAACAAACTGCACGCAACAGAAGTTATGATTTC
>ERZ1034855.743-NODE-743-length-10858-cov-9.536240_pt1 | contig 10858 bp, 9 predicted proteins | sample MGYA00520699_ERZ1034855 | MGnify/ENA primary metagenome ERZ1034855 (study PRJEB33766, sample SAMN09781730) | gut metagenome | biome: gut microbiome | host: Homo sapiens | place: Madagascar | study: EMG produced TPA metagenomics assembly of the PRJNA485056 data set...
GTATAATGTACATTTAGACATTATAATATAAATTAGGAGAAAAACAATGACTATGATTAAAACAAATGAAGCCGGCCGTTCAATGATTGAAATGCTGGGCGTATTGGCGATTATCGGTGTATTGTCTGTAGGCGGTATTGCCGGTTATTCTAAGGCTATGAACAAATTCAAAACCAACAAAGTTGCCGACAACGTTTCTATGCTTGTGGCTAATATCAAAACTTTATATGCTCAGCAGAACACCTACGCCGGTTTGAGTAACACAACTGCTATTTCTATGGGCGTGGTTCCAGATGAATTAGGTACAAATGAAAATACCGGAACTTTGACAAACGCATTCAGCGGTCCGGTTTATATTGATGTATCAGACAGCACAGCTGGTGGTGATAATAAAGCATTTATTCTTGTATTTACAAAACTTTCCCGCGAAGCCTGCATTTCATTGGCTACCAACGACTGGGGTTCCGGTTATTCTTCAGGCTTAATCGCTCTTCAGGCTGATGGCGGCGATTTGAGCAATAAAGGAAGTCTGAATGCTATTTGGATTGGTAATGCCGGTTCAGATGAAATTGCTACTCCGGGCGGTACTTCTAACCCAGTTCCGATGTCTGTTACCAAAGCTGCAACAGCTTGCTCTTGCAAACAAGGTAACACTTGCTCTATTGCTTGGAAATATTACTGAGTTTGGCAAAGCGTGACGGCCTGAGTGATATCCGACGGCCGTCCGCATATTGCTAATGACTGCTTTTACTCTCAGATAAAGCAGTTTTTCTCCGAAACGCTCTTGCTCCTAACTCGGGCGTTTCTTTTATTTTTTGTTTTTATCTTGTTAAAACTTTCAGCAGGGTTAAAACTGCGGATTTTGCGTCATCGTCGCAGCGTTCCAGCAGCTCAATAATCTGCGCGTCAAGGTCTGAGCCGGTACCTGCGGGCTGAGTATTGGCAAATCTTGTGCTGTCCAGCAGCTCGGTCAGCGGAATATCCAAGGCTTTGGCGATGTCCAGCAGAGTAGAAAGGCGAGGGTCGCCGATACCGCGTTCTATTTTTGAAACAGTATTGACCATTTTCCCGCAAACATCGGCAAACTCAAATTGATTGAGTCCCCGCATTTTGCGCAGGCGGGCAATTTTACTGCCTAAAACGGCGATAAATTCAGCATTCGTCATCAGTTATACACTCCTCATCCGAATGTGTATTTTACCACACCAAACTAGGGTTATACTATGATTATATAATCCATATTTATGGATTATCAGGTTGATTGCTAAATATTATAATGTTTAGCTGCGGCAGTTTACCGCCCTAAATTCTTAAATTTTCAGATTCTGCAGCAAAATTTTTGAAATGTCATAAACTTTCAGAAAATCTCCGGCATTAGCCAAGGCGTTAGGGTGCGTATTAGTGCAGTATACTTGCTTTATAACGCCGCTGTTTTGTAGATTTTGCACCGCTCCCGGAGTGAAAACGCCGTGTACGCAGATAACATAAATATCGTTTGCGCCGATAGATTTATAAGCCTTAGCCGCGTTGATAATGGAGCTGCCGGAACGTATCATATCGTCAAAAATAACCACGTCGCAGCCTTTTACATCGGCGTTTAGGGCTTCAACTTCGGTCTCGGAGCCGGAAATGCGCTTTTTCATGATATAGGCTCCGGGCAGATTCAGGCGGTTGCTCATTTTTTCTATCCACTTGGCGCGCCCCATATCGGCCGAAGCCAAAACAAGACAGCTGCTCTGCTTGCGGATATCGGCAATAATGCTATCTATAACCGGTTCAGAGGTCAAATGAATAGGGTGCAGATTCTCTTCAAAGTAATATTGAGTGCCCAGAGAGTGCAAATCCATCAGATAAATATAGTTGCCCATCGCTGAAAGCGGCAGCGAGCTGAACATGCGGGCGATGTTTTTGGCGGTTACGACTTCGCCGCTTTTTACGGCGCGTTCCATGGTGGAATAGCCGAAATACGGTAGAACCAAGTGCAGCGACGAGCATTGCTCGCGCACCAAAGTGCAGGCCATGTTATAAGCCTCAAAAATGGCGTTGTCGTCAATCGTGCCGCAAATATAAACCGCCGGTTTGCCGTGCAGCTTTTCGCTTTCGCCGATTTTCCAATAGCGCTCGCCGTCGGGAAAAGTTTTGGTTTCTATTTTTACCTCATTAAAATCGGGGCATTGCGCCAGCAGATTGCTTTTGAGATAGTCATAGTTTCCGGAAGACAGTAAATTTATTTTAGTCATAGCATTTTTCCCGTTTTTAGAAGTGTTTATATGATTTGCGTTCATCTTTTAGATTAGCGATTTTTTCGTTTATCTTCTTTAGTTTAGCCGGCAGCGGGCAGAAAATTTTAGCAATTTTCAGCCACATGATTTTATGCGTGATGCTTCTAATCATATGCCGATTATTTTTGAAAGTATAATAGTCAAAACTTCCGACTGCGGAATAGGTTTGCACAACTTGTCCACAGTTTTGGACTTTAGCCGTGGCTTGCTCATAGTCATAGGCAACCAGCCCCTGAATAAAGTTTTTCTGCATTTTTCCGGTTAGAACCGTGGATTGATATTGCCATGGCAAGCTTACGTTGATGCCGCAGGTTACATGCTGCGAATAAACCGGTTCGCATTTATGCGTGAAAACGGCTCGGTTCAGATAGGCAAAAAATTCGTAGCCGTCCAGCGAATCATCAGCATACGGCTGCAAAAATTCTTCGGTTTGCGCCGAGAACAAGAACATTCCGCTCGGCACAACGCAGCAATTATAAAAATCGCTGTATGGGATAACGCCGCGGCGGTGCAGGTAGCGGTTATTGTCTTTTTCGGCTCTGAAGCAGCCGGAGTAGGCGATGCCAGCCTGCGGACGGTTTTCCAGCTTGCGCTTCAAAATGGCAAAGTGGTCGCTGAACAAAATCTCGCAGCCTTGCAGAATACAAAACGCCGCATGCGGAATTTGCTGCTGAATCCGGCGCAGCATCTGCCCGCGGGTCAGCATTTTGGAGTGCTTTTTATTAAACAAAGCGAACGGCACTGTTTTTATATTGCCGCAGCCTGCCGGTATCAGCGCTTGTATCTCGTCTTGCTGAGAGGCGTCGCAGGCAATGGCTAAGGTAATGTTTGCCATATTCTGGTTTTGAATCTGCTTTATCACATGCTGCAGGCGATAGCGCTCCGCCGCGTTAAATAACGGAGCGTCGCAGTAGGTTACCGCCAAAATATTTTCTTCCGGATGCTGCGAATACATGGCTTCGGCCACGGCTTTTCTGCGGTTTTCATGATTAGCCAAAACCTGCTGCAGCTGAACTTCCATGCAGAACTTTTCGGCAAAAATCTTTTGCGAAGCCATAGCCAGCTTTAAGGCTTTGGCCGGATTAGCCTTTATCCAATCCAGTTTTTCCACAATCTGCCGATAAGTATCCAGCGGATTTTCTTTGTTAAAATCAATATATAAAACGCTGTCGCCGAAATGTTTTTTCATAAACGGATTATCGTCCGAAATTATCACGGCACCGGCGGCGCAGGCTTCATATACGCGGTTGGTGACGGCGCCGTCGCGGCGGTGCGCATCGCTGGAAACGGCTAAAACCACGCCGCATTTGTGAATTTCCTGCAAAATAGAAAAGCCGTCAAAAGGAATTTCTCCCTGATAGTTTTTATAGCCGGCCCATGGTGCAACGTTCCAGAGTTTTGGCTTTTTAGGACCGAAAATCGTGACTAAATTATGGTCGTCCAGCAAATGGAATAAGCCGGTATGGCGTCCGTTTTGCGACCAGCCGCCCATTATTTCCCAGTTCATGCCGCAATAAAACAGCTTGGGATTGCTCAAATCCGGCTTTAGCATCTCAGACTTAGGAAACGATCCGACCAGACAAGAATTATTGTCCAGCTGTCTTTCATCGTCTATCAATACGGACTTCAGGTGGTTTTTCATGCCGCCGTCGTCATAAGTCAAAAAGTCATCGTTAGAAATATAATTTTTCTGCTGAAATAAATAATCATCGCAGTTTAGCGGGATTTCCGGCGGATTCCACAAAACATGATAGTGGAAGCAGTCCAGCATTTTATAGTCGTTGAAGTGAACCGTAATGGCAAACAGCAAGTCGTGTTCGTTGACTTTGCGGTAAGTCCGGTTAGTGTTTTCATCGCAGATATAGCCGTCCGGCGCGATAAAAATCGGATTCATGCCAATATTTTCTGCCGCTTTTTTCAGGCGCAGCGAAACTTCTTTTTCGGCGCTTTCCGCTCCCGGCCAAGTGCAGATAATGGCAAAAGTTTTATTTTTATCATATTTTGCATACAGCGGAATTTCTTGCTTGGAGTTGCCTATCTGCGAAGTATAAGCCACATTTTGCAGCAGGCTGTAGGTTTTGGCGCTGGCTTTATAGGCAAAATCCGGCAGAACGGCATAAGCATCGTCCTTAGAAACCGTCAGCGGCAGCTCTTTGGTCATATGCAGCCAATCTTTGGCAAACTGCAGAACGCCTTTGCAGATTTTGGCGGAAATTTCACAGCGGTGCTTTTCGTTGCCGTTTAATTCCTGATGCTTTACAGTAATTTCATTTTTGGAACTGCGCAGTAATTTAACCACGCCGGCGGACGGAGCCGTAAACATCAGCTCTAAGAGCGTCAAAGTTTTGAATATATTGTATTCCACATCTTTAGGGTTTCCCTGATCCAGTAAAAATCCTAAAGTGCGAATGCTTTTTTGGCTGTGCGGAACCGTGCCGAGATAGTAGCCGTAAATGTCTTGTTTTTTATGAGCCAGCTTCAGCGCGTTTACAATAAATTTCTGCACGCTGGCGCGCCAGCCGATATCAATCAAAGCCAGCTTGCCGTCATCAAAGCCGATTTGGGCAAAATATTCTAAAGCGGCGCTTCTCTCTTGTTCGGAGATTTGCTGCAATAACTCAGAATTTTCAATAAAAAACTGTTTTAACAAAGCCTTGTCGCTGAATGTTATGATTTTATTCAGCTTAAACTGCTTTTTGAATTTATTGTAAAGTTCATTGCAATCCAAGGCGAGGGCGTTCCAATAGTCGCCGAAATTTACGCCGTCGGTGTCTTGGCTGGTCAGATAGTCGGCGATATCCTCAGCGCTCTGCATGCCCGCCCAAATATAGCAGCGCCGGCTGGCCGCCATATATTTAGTCTCAAAATCCGGACACAGCAGCTGGAAAACTTTTTGCGGAATATAGCCGTCTCGCGCCATAAAAAAGGCTTTGCGGATGCCTTGGCGGTCAAATTCGTTTTTCAGCCATTGGCAAAAGCCGACAGTCATTAAGCCGCCGTACTGATAGCCGAAATCTTCCCAGTCGTCCGAAAGATGCTGCTTACGTTTAACCAGCAGGCCTTTCATAACCGAAAGCGGAATTGTCACCAGCCGTTCATCCAAGCCGCGGAAAAACAGAAAATCATCGCCGTAGGCATTTATTTCTGTGGCTTTCAAATAGTGGAAAGTCTGGATTCCGAGGTTAGCCGGAATATCGCTGTCGCTTAAAAGATTATCGCCGATATGCAGAATTTTTGCCGCCGGAACTTTGGTATATTCCAAAACATCTTTAAACATGGCGCCCGAAACTTTTGTATGCTTGGTTTCGGATGATAAAAAAAGTTTTTCATAACCCTTATAGCCGGCATTGCGCAAAATCTTTTCAACCGTCTTTTGCGGCAGATACATGTCAGAGGCGATAACTACTCTTTTATTGTTTTTCAGAGCATAATTAAAGGCTTCCAGCATATTCTTGTCGGCCGAGCAACAGCGCAGCTCCTGCTGGATTTCCGCTTCTTTCAGCGGCTGAAATCTATCATCTAAATGACGGTAAATTTCATCTAAAGTTACTTCTTCTATATTCTGTTTTCCGGCCTCGCTGCGGGCTTCCTGCTCGGCGGCTATGCGCTTGGTTTCAAAACCATCGGCGTTTTTCGCAATTTCTATATGGCGGAACAAGTCTGTAGGCTGGTTGTAGGAACGGATAATCAGCGTGTCAAAAATATCAAAAGATACAACCTCTGAATTGTCTATTAAATTTTGTAATTTGTCGGAAAACATTTTATAATCCTATATATTGATTTTAAGTTCGGTTAAACCCAGTATTTTTTTCAGCAAACTGTTGTCAAGCAAGGTTTCCTTGGCGCGTTTGGCAGTAAAAATTTTGCTGTCGCCGTCCATGCGGATAGGGAGGATTTTGCTTTCATCCAGCCCGTGCCGGCAGGCGATTCTTTTGCCAAGTTCATACTTAGACAGGGCTTCGTCGCCGCAGATGTTGACAATCGGGTACTGCCGCGCATCCGGAGTTTCTATCAGCTTAATCAGCATTTTCGCCGCAGTGTCAAAATCCAGCATAGAGCGCTTCTGGTCTTCAAACATTTCCATTGTGCCGCCGTTTTTTACGGTTTCTACAATTTCATCATAAAAATGTTTTTTGCCCGGCACCAGACTCGGTCCCATCAAAACCGGAAAACGCACCGCGTTAAATCCGGCAGCGTTTACCATGCGTTCGGCAACAGTCTTATGCGCGCCGTAGCGGTTTGCCGGATGCAGGGCGTCGTCTTCCTTAAAGCGGTAACCGTCAATACCTTGTCCGTAAACCACTTCGGTAGACGGATAATACAGCGTTTTGATGTTATCCATTCGGTTCAGAAACTCCGCCAGACAAATCACGTTTACCTGCCATGCGGTTTTAGGATTTTTCATTACCAAATCCGGATGATGATAAGCCGCTAAAAACACGACTTTCAGATTTTCTTCCGCTGCGCAGATTTTGTTCAGGCGTTCAATATCCGCCATATCGCAGATGTCGCATTTTTCCCAGCGCAGGCGAGGGGTGTCGCTTGGCTGCGGCGTTCTGTCCGTGGCAATGATGCTGTCTGCTGTTTCGCTTAAAATATTTTTAATCAGGTAGCGTCCTAAAAAGCCGCTGCCGCCAATCAATAAATACATTTAAACCTCCGCCGGATAAATATCTTTAACGCCGTTTTCTTCTTCTACGCCTTTGTCATACAAAGCCACCATGGTGGTGTTTTGCTTAAACAAAAATGAGTGAGCCGCATAGGGCTTCAGCACAAAAAAGTCGCCGTTTTTGACTGTAACTTTTTCTTTTTGCTCGCCTTTGACCAAAGAAATTTCAATTTCTCCGTCAATAATATAAAATGCCTCATTATTATGTTTGTGGTAATGTCCGCCGCGGAAAACGCCGGCTTTGGAGGTGGAAACGTTAATTTGCTTCCAGCCTTGGCGGCACAGCTGCACCAGCGAGCCGCGCTCGTCTTCAAAACAAAAATCAGGTTTTATAAATTCTATCAGTTCACTCATAGATTTTCTCCTTTTAGTCGGCGTAGGTGGTCTTTTCAGCAAAGCCGTTGTCGTTTAAGAGCTTTTCTTTAGCCGCGATTTTGGCGTCTTCCTGAACCATTTCATGCGCCAAAGCCGCTAAATCATAAGTCGGTTTCCAGCCCAAAACCGTGCGGGCTTTAGTGCTGTCGCCCAACAGTAAATCTACTTCAGCCGGACGGAAAAATTCCGGATTTACCGCTACTACGACTTTGCCGGTTGCTTTGTTTACGGCTTTTTCCTCAACGCCTTTGCCTGACCATTCCAGCTCTATGCCGCATTCTTTGAACGCCAGTTTTACAAAGTCGCGGATAGATGTTGTGGTGCCGGTTGCCAGCACAAAATCTTCCGGCTTGTCGGCTTGCAGCATGCGCCACATGCCCTCTACATAGTCTTTGGCGTGACCCCAGTCGCGTTTTGAATCCAAGTTGCCCAAATACAGGCAATCCTGCAGGCCGGCTTTAATGCGGGTAGCCGCCAAAGTGATTTTGCGGGTTACAAAGTTTTCGCCGCGGCGCGGAGATTCGTGGTTAAACAAAATTCCGTTGCAGGCAAAAATGCCGAAACTTTCACGATAGTTCACAGTAATCCAATAGCCGTAAAGCTTGGCAACGCCGTACGGCGAGCGCGGATAAAACGGAGTTTTCTCGGACTGCACCGGCTCTTGAATTAAACCGAACAGCTCAGATGTAGAAGCCTGATAAAAACGCGTCTTCTTAGCCAAACCGTTAATGCGGATAGCTTCCAGCAGGCGCAAAGTGCCGAGCGCATCGCTTTCTGCCGTAAATTCAGGGCAATCCCAGCTGATTTTAACGTGGCTCTGCGCGCCCAAGTTATAGATTTCATCCGGAGCAAGCTCTTTTACCAAACGCACAATGTTTAATGAATCTGTCAAATCGCCATAGTGCAAATGCAAGTGCGGATTGCCCAGCAAATGCTCAATACGCTGGGTGTTGTGCGAAGAACTGCGGCGAACCAGACCGTGAACTTCATAGCCTTTTTCCAGCAGCAGTTCGCTCAAATATGAACCGTCTTGACCTGTGATACCTGTAATTAACGCTGTTTTTGTCATTGTTTTTTCCCTTTATTTATTGTTCCATTTTTCTAAAATCCAAGAAGATGAATTGGCTTTGTTGTCGCCTCCGACGCCGAAAGCCAAATCAACCTGACATTCTTTGCATGTTGCGGTTTCTGGAATATTATCCTTGCCGCGGTCGCCGCCGTTGGCAAACACAAGATGCGCGTCAGGATATTTGGCACGGGCTTTGCGGATGCCGTCAGACGCCGTGTTGTCCGAATCATCAAACTCCAGCACATCTATCACGCCTTTTAAATTTTCTAAAATTGCCAAACGGGTTTTAATATTGTGGAAATTCTTGCCTTTTTTACGGCACAGCCACGCGTCGGAATTAGCTAAAACAATCACGCCGTCCGAGTTGGCTGCCGACTGCTTTATCATTTCTATATGCCCTTCGTGTATCGGGTCAAACCCGCCGCTCACAATGTAATATGTTGTCATTATTTTTCCTCTCTGTAATTGCCGATTATCAGCTGCCATAAAATTCTCTTGGCCGGCTGCAGCTTAAAAGTCAGATATCTTCTGCCCAAATACGGCAAAAAAGTTAATTGAATAACCCTCAGCCCTCGCATTTTGAGCTTTAGCGGCGAAGCCAGAACCAATATCAGTTTTTGCGGAAACGTAAACCAGCGAGCTTGTTTCAGCAATTTTAAGGCTTTCATCGGGTGTAAAAGCTCGCCTTTGCCGCAGGCATAAACCGTCAGCGGCACATATTTTGTATGTGCGCTGTCTTCGCCGAAACGGATTTCTTTCATATTTTTAAAGTCGGCTTTATCGGGATTCGCTAAAAAGCAGTTGATGTATTCCACAATGTCGGTTCCGGAAAGGCAGATATCTTGACCTTTAAACAATTCATTGATTTCTTTGCAAAATTGCAAGGCGCCTTTTTCTATGTCTTTATAGCAGCGGCTGCGGGTAATTTCATAGCTTGACGGATTTTCTTCATAAACAGGTTTGCCGTTATGCAGATTTTTTATCGGATATTCGGGGCTGGTTATTAAAAACTCCATAAAATTCCAGTTGGTCGTAAAAATTTTGCAGCTTCCGGTTTCAGGTTCCGTATTTTCTAGGTAGCAGTTATTTTCCATAACCGTTTGCTCCGGCAGGTTTAAAATGCTCCAATACATTCCGCAGACAGGGTTGGGCAGGGCGCTTTGAATTAAACGCTGAGATGAAAATTCGCCGGTAACCGTATCAATAATGCCGATTTTTTGATTTTTACCGCCGGCCAGCGCTTGGGCATATTCGGCATAACCGGCAAAGGCCTTGCGGGCAAGCGGCATAATAGTTTGAATGTGGTTTTGGATAAACTTATGATAATCTTTAGGCTTAATTAAATCCGCCTCTGCTAAATCCTGTTTAATTTCAGGGTTTTGAGCTGCGTAATAATCAATAATCGGACGCATCTGGTCAATCTTCTTTTTATTATATCCCAAGCGGTAGATTAAATTGATGTACCGCGGCGCATAAATATAGTCATTGGGCAGCGGAGCAGCGAAAGTGTTGTAAATTTTTTGCAGCAGATAGCCGTCGCGGGCAACAAAAAGCAAGTGCTTCAGCCCGAGATTCTGCTCTTGTTTTTTAATATGCCTCGTATAGCCGTAAGCACTTGGTCCGGCGTATTTCCAGCCTAAATCATACCAATAATCAGGTGTGTTTTCCGCATATTGAAGTTTTTTCCAATGATAAGCCTGCAGAGCCAGCAAAATAGAAAGCCCGAGGCTTCTTTGGTTTTTTCTGACCAAGGCTTCAAAATGTTTAGCCTTAATAAACTGCGAGGTTATTTGCTCATATAAAAAGGCCTGTAAACCCAGCTTTTTAGGTGTTTTATAATCAGATTTAGGGTTGTCGCCGATGTGGAAAATATCTTGAGGTTCAGCGGCGTAATCCTGCAGAATCTGTCTGAACAGCGAGCCTTTCGTTTTGGTTTTGTTAAGCTCTCCCGAAACATAAATTTTATCAAAACCGGTATAGCCGCAGCCTTTTAATATTTCAGCTAAAAACTGCGACGGCAGATACATGTCCGAGGCAATTACAATAGTCTTTTTCTGCGCGGCGGCGTAATCGTAAATTTCTTTCAGCTCCGGATTAGGGCGCAAAACCTGTTTTTCCAGCTCGGTTTCTAAAGATTTTGCAGCTTTAAAACGCTCGTCAATCTCTGCATAAATTTCTTCAAAAGTAATGTCTTCTTTTTGCGGATTGTGCAGGCGCGCTTCTTGTTCGGCAGCCATGCGGGCAAGGGCAAATCCCGAAAGGCTGTGCATTTTTTCCAGATGTAAAAATAAATCCGCAGGCTTAAAATACGGACGGACCAGCAATGTATCAAAAATATCAAAAGATATGATTTTCTGCCTGTCTATATGCTTTTTTATTTTGGTTAACATTGTAATTGCCTTAATTTACAAAGTGTTATGCATTTATTTTTTTGTTTTCATAAGCCATTATAGTGTATGAAAT